>ERZ1292632.68-Hain-H43-01um-R2-68-length-97454-cov-9_pt1 | contig 97454 bp, 163 predicted proteins | sample MGYA00564407_ERZ1292632 | MGnify/ENA primary metagenome ERZ1292632 (study PRJEB36523, sample SAMEA6512637) | groundwater metagenome | collected 2019-01-08 | study: AquaDiva: Metagenomics assemblies of 32 groundwater samples | reverse complement strand
GTCTCGGCGTCCCCTTCAGAGACTGTTCAGGAGCGAGGCGCGGTGCCGAAGACGCCGATCTGGTGGCTGCCGCGCAGCATCTTGCTGCCGCCGCCACAGCCGGTGCGCACCCGACCCGCGCACACCCAGGCCTTCATCTGCGTCGCCTTCGTCATGGCGAAGATGTCCTTCGCCGTGATGCCCCTGCCGGCGGCCTGGCGCAGCTCCAGCACCTTCTCGGGCCTGGTCGCGACGTTCGGCGGGACGCGCATCTTGTTCATCACCTTGAATTTCTGGATGCCGAAGGTGCGTTTCCGGTTGCCGATCTTGGGCCAGGAGCCTTGCCTGCGAGCAGAGGACTTCTTGGAGGCGCGCTTCTTTCGGTTCTTGCCCTTCGCGCTCGACTTCTTCGCGCCGCGTTGGGCAGCCGCAGCGGCCCTGCCGGCGGCCATCTTCGCCTTGAACTCGGCGCCGGTGAGCTTCGGCGTGCCGCCGCTCTGCGGACGCTTCTTCTTGCCAGCCTTCTTGGAGGCGCGCTTCTTGCCGCCCTTGGTCTTGGAGGGCTTGCTGGGCTTCTTCTTGGCGGGAGAGGCGCTCGCGGCGGCCGTGACGGCGGTCTTCACTGCTTTGGCGGCCTTCTTCGCGGCCTTTTTTGCTTTGCGGGCTGCTTTCGCAGCGACGTCGAAGGCTCCCTTGGCGGCGGCCTTCGTCGCTTCGGAGGCGGTTTTCGTGGCGACTTTCGCGGCTTTCTTGGCGGCCTTGGCGGCTTGCTTCGCCTTTTTGCTCTTCTTGGGTCCCGCGGCGACGGCGGAGGCCGTGGCGGCGGAGGCGTTGGCGCTCGCCGCGGCGTAGGCGGCGTCGAAGGAGGCATTGCCGGAGGGGAGAGCGGCGGGCTCGGGCTTGTAGCGGTGTCGGGTCTCGGAAGGCAGGCCCGGGTTGATCACGTAGGAGCGGGACGGCGCGTCGGCGCGGGTCTTTTCCGTGCGACGTTTCCAACGCGAGATGCCGCTCGTGATGTGTCGCGTCTCGCTGGGCAGACCGGGGTTGATGACGATCGTGACCTTGCCAGACTTGCGAGAGGCCTTTTTGCCGGTCTTTTTGGCTGCTTTCTTGGTCGGCTTTTTGCTGGAGGACTTCTTGCTCGTCTTTTTGGCGGTCGTCTTCTTTCCGCCCGTCTTTTTCTTCGTGGTTGCCATGGGCATCTCTTCCTTCGTGGTCGCCCGCGTTTCGGCGGAAAGCGGGGAGATTTTTGAGAAGCTGGTTAGCGGCTGGCTGTTAGCTCGTTCGCTGCCGGATCCGGAGCTAGGAGCTAGGAGCTAGGAGCTAGTTGCTATTCCTCGGTGGCGGTCTCGCGCGCCTTCTGCGCGGCTCGGTGCTCCTCGTGGTAGGCCTGGTAGACCTCCATGAAGCCCATCGCTTGATCGGGCCTGAGGATCTGCGCGAGCTTGTTGACCTGCTCTGCGTTCAGGGTCCCCAGTAGGTTCTTGATCCCCTCGTCCCGAGCCATCACGGCGTGGATGCGGGCGACCTGCGAGGGGTCGGGGCCGTGTGCCGTGGGGTAGGAAGAGGCGGAGGAAGAGGCGGAGGAAGACGCAGAGGTAGAGGCGGAGGACGGATGCGGGGACGGTTGTGCCGAGGGACTTTCCGAGGACTGCGAGGGAGGCATCTCCCCCGCCCCCATGGCGGCGGCTCCCGCCATCACGGCGCCGAGCGCGCCCGGCATGGGGCCTCCGGAAAACAGCTTCGAGAGGATCATCGGGGCCAGGTTCGTCAGCATTCCGAGCACCATGTCGATGCGCTCGCCGCTCTTGGCGCGCTCCTCGCGATCCATCTGCCGCTCGTGGGAGCGATCGAGCAGGCGCTGCTCGATCTCGAGCAGACGGCTGCGCTGCATCAGCAGGTTTGCGTTTTCCTCGCGGGCTTTCTCTAGCTGAGCTGCGAGCTGTCCTGCGGAGCCCTCCGCCAGGCGCATCATCATCCCGTGCAGGTTGTCGCTGAAGCGCATGTCCTGCGCCATCATGCCGCGGGGGTTGGGGCTCTCCGTGCCTCCCAGGTGGCTCGATACGGCTGCGCCGGTGAGCGCGAAGGCCTTCGCCTCGTCCGGCTCCTGCTTCTCTCCCCGGAACGCCTTGAGCACGTAGCGTTGGTAGCTGCCCTGAGGCCTCGTGCCGGAGTCGTGGACGGCGTCGTTCCACATCTCCTGGACGAGATCTTCCGGATCCTCGTCCTCGTCCCGGGTCTCCATCTCGTAGCGACCGATGGGCTCGCTCACCTCTCCGTCGACCGCGTGCCACAGCTCGAAGCGCGAGATGACGCCCTCGTCGGTGAGATCCGTCCGGCGCTTCGTCACCCACTCGACGATGGCTTTTTGGGGGATGGTCATGGACTCTTTCCCTTCAGGGCGAAGATCGCGAGACCGCTGACGAGCGCGATACCGACCAGCACGCGCAGCACGTCCTCGGTGGCGTCGCCGGCTTTCTTCAGGGTGAGGTTCTTCGTGGCCATTCTCACTTCTCGTTTTCGAGATGACAGACGATGCAGAGGGTAGAGACTGGGGAGCCTTTGCCGATTCGGCGGGGGCGTTTTCCACACTTGGTGCAGAGCAGTGGCTTCTTCAGGTGCTCGATGACGGTCTGGAGAGGGACGTTCTGGTTGGAGCGACCCTCGCCGGCTCTGCGGACTCCGAAGCGGATGTTCTTGTGGGCCATTGCGAGGAGGCGTATCAGCCGAGGGCGCTGGCGAGGGCGTCGTGGAATGATCCGAGGTCGAGGTGGGTGCGGGCGAATTCGAGCGGGCCGGGGTCCGTCGCGCTGTAGAAGGTAACGCCGGCGTATTTGGCGTCTAGAAAGGCCCCGCTCTTGCGATGCGCTCGGTTTTGGGTGGCGATGGCGCGGAGCAGATCGTGGGGCACGCGCGAGGCGAGCTCCTCGCTGGCGATGATGCTCGGGGCGAGCGTCACCCATCTCTTGGCGGGCTTCTTCGAGCCGCGCTTGGATGGTGCCGCTCTGCGGGTGACCTTCTTCTTCGCCATGCTCAGCCGAACCTCTGCCAGCCGTAGAGATCGTGGGGCATCACGGCGAACGCCTTGCCCGTCGTCGGGGTCCCGAAGATCCAGAACTCGCGGCCCGCGGCGCTCTCGTAGGAGGCGAACAGGCCCTCGCCGGGCTTGCCGGCGCGAGTGACGCGGTTGTTTTTCGAGGCCTGAGCCTTCGACACGTCGCCCCAGTCGCAGCGGGTGAAACGAGCGAGGGCCTTCTCCAGGTCCCCGAGCGTGCAGCTCCGGTAAAAGTGTGGGCTGGCCGACACGAGCAGCTCGCGAGCGAAGCGCGTGCTACAGGGTTGAAGATCGGGGCGTCGCTTGATCTTCGCGAGCACGTCGCCCACCGTGAGCGGCTTGGCTTCTTTCTGTCGTTTCGTCGCCGGGCGAGGACGGCCTCGGATGGGTTGATCTGCAGGAGAGAGCGGGCGGCCTTCGGAGTCGAGGCCGTACTTTGCCAGTCCCTTTGCGAGGGAGCGTTCCAGCTTCGTGGGGAGCGATTGGTTGCGTTGTACGTTGCCCTTGGAGGGCTTTTCCCCGAGCGCTGGGGGCCAATGGAGGATGACGAACGCGGCGGCGATGCCTTTTTTCGTGGCGTCGGTGAGGAACTGCCAGGCGTCTCGCAGCTTTCGTTCGGTCTCGTGGGGACCGTTCGGCGCCAGGTACACGTCGCGGCCGTCGGCGGCGATCATCCAGATCGTCTTGCGGACGATCCTCGGGCTCTTCGTCGCCGCCTTCGAGGTGGGAGCGGCGGAGGCGTCCGGGCGTCTGCCGCTCGGTGAGAGCCCGATCTTGCGAAGGTGAGAGGAGAGTAGAGCCTGGGTTCGCTCCGGCAGGCGGAAACGGTTCTGGTGGATTTCGGCGTTCTTCGCCGTCTGGCCGTACCATTCGATGAGCACCGCGGCGGCGGCCACGCCCTCGCGCTCGAGTTGCCCCACGCGGTCCTGGGCGAAGTCGAGCGCGGTCTGCGCGTGCAGGCGGGTGAGAAAGCCGCTCCGGGCGATCGGGGCGCCGGGCGTGACGAGCCAGACTTCATAGCCGTGCAAGTCGGCCATCAGTAGTCCCCCGGCAAGAGGAGCGTGGTTCGGCGCGGAGGGTCTTCTCTGCCGCCCTCGGTGATGATCCAGAGGGTGGGTCGTCCCGGTAGACCCTGGAAGACGTAAGAGCCGGAGATGCGTCCCGTGTTCGCGTTCGCGTGTCGTTCGTTCTCGGTCTTGCTGGTCACGGGCGGCTTGCCCCAGGAGCGGCTCTCGTAGAGGTCGAGGGCTCCGGCGATGTGCGCGCGCGTGAAAGTGGCCAGCACTCCCGGGGTGGCGACGACGGCCCCGAGCTTGAATTCGGCGGAGCTTGCTGGCAGCTTTTTCTTGGTCGAGGTCTTTTTGGGCGGGGCCTTTTTGGGCGCCGAGGCGCTCTTTGGTTCGGAGGCAGCGAGACGGAGGCTTTTTGCGTTCAGCCCGATGGAGGCGAGGGTTTTGCTGACGCTCGTCATCAGAGCGCGAGGACGCCGCTTCGTGTAGGCGACGGGGCCTACTTTCACGGCGACGCCGTTCTCCCAGCGGATGATTAGGGCGACGGCAGCAAAGCCGCTCTTCTCGAAGCGCTCGATGGTGGCGTGCGCCGCGTCGAGGGCTCTCCCGAGATGCGCTCGGTCTCGAATGACTTGCCCGTCGAAGTAGCCGTCTCGTCCGATGATCCAGAGGGCCTGGTTTGCGAAATCTCTGGCCATCTCAGGGCGCCTCCCAGGGCAGACCGTCGAGCCTGCGCGCCGTCAGCGCCGTGAACGGTCCGACGCCGCTCTGTCCGAACGTGAGGGTGCGGGCGTCGGGGTAGCTCTGATCGAACTGGACCTGCACGCCGCTGCCGGTGACGTGGAAGGAGAGGTTTCTCGCGCCGCCCGATTCGAGCGCGGCGCGGACCGCTTCCTGCACCGAGGTGCTCGTCGCGTCGAGCTGGGGGTCGGTGGAGAACGGCGCGTGCATCTCCATGCGGTAGACGACGGAAGGAACGAGCCGTACGGTCCCCTCGATGCCACGCCAGTCGCGACCGCTCGTGGGGCGCGCGGTGGTCGCCTGCCAGGCGATCCAGCCGATGGCCGCTCCGGCGATCAGGAGTGGCAGGAGCAGCTCGTTGCTCGAACTTTTCGCGGCACGCGGCATCGGTTACGCCGAGGGCAGCGCCCTCGCCTCCGACAGCAGCGTCCTCAGAAACCCCGCCTCCCCCGTCCTACCGGCGCCTTCCAGTCGCCGGATGATGCCCTCGATTTTCAGCACGGTGAGCGGCGGCGGGGCGCGCGTCGGGGCCATGAGATCGAGGTCGACGCCGAGGTCTTCCATCGCCTCGCGCTGCAGGTTGGCGAGGATCAGGGCCTCCTCGTCCTTGGCTTTCCAGTCCGCCTTTTCGACCGTCACCGGGCCGATGAGCACCTCTCCCTGGGGCGGCGGTGGCTGGGCCGCGAAGGCTCTGCGCAAGAGCAGCGCCCCGACGAGGAAGGAGGCGAATCCTACGATCGCCTTCTTCTCCGAGACGGTGAGGGAGGGGCTGGTGGCCAATGTGGGGGCTCGGTGCTCACCGTTTTCGCCGCGGGCGCAGGCGATGGACGGTGGCGGGACCGCGAGGGCCCGTCGGCTTCGACAGGCGGTCGTACTGATCGAGGAACAGATTTAAGTGATAGCTCGCCTTCTCGAACGTGGATTGTAGCTTTTCGGCACTGCGCCGGAGCACGAGCATCCTGTCGGCGGGGAGCTTCTTCTCTGCGTTCCTCATCAGCACATCGAGCGAGTCGGCGAAGGCGCCGAGCGCGCGCTGTACCTCGTCTTCGTCGCGAGCCATCAGGACGACCTTTCGTGGGCGGCACGTTTGGAGCTGGCGGAGGGCGACGACGTCGCCTGCAAGACGCGATAGAGCAAGATGGCGACCCCTCCCCACAGCAGCACCTTGCCGGCGCTGCCGAGCTGCTCCCCCGCCCGACCGAGCAGGGCGAGGAGGGAGTCGGAGGCGTCCGGCGGCACGTCACCGTGATCGATGACGTCCTGATACTGCGTGGCCTCGCCCTTGATGGCGCGACTCGGCAGTCCCGGCAGCGTCCAGATGACGGGAGAGGTGCCCGTCACCTGAAACAGCACCCACGCACCGCGCGCTCCGTCGCTCGCGGTCTTGGTGGTTCGTACGGAGGGATTGCTGCGCGTGAAGTTGCTCCAGACCTGTCCCGCGTCCTCGGGCGAGAGCAGCGCCCAGTACCAGCCGGGCACCATCAGCTGGCGAGCGTGTAGGGCCTCGGTCGCGTTGGAGGCGGCGCCTGTGTTGGTTGAAAAGGCATCTGCCATTGGGGTCTTCGTCCTTCTCTCTGCCCGCTGCGGGGGAGGTTTCAGGTTTCAGGTCTCAGCCAGGAAGGATCCGGATCCGGAGCTGATACCTGAGACCTGATGGCTGATCGCTTCCGTCCTCAGTGCTTCTCCCCCGCGGAGGGGATCTCGGTGGCGAGGCTATCGAGCGACCAGATCCATGGTTGCCAGAAGGAGGACCATGTCCTCGGACCGCAGACGCCGTCCGCGGGCCACTCGGAGGCGGGCAAGCCGAGCCGCGTGCGGATCCACGTCTGGTGCAGCACGAGCGCCGTCTCGGTCTCCCTGCCGAACTCCCCGTCCACCGTGACGACGAGGTCGGGGTCCCAGGAGGAGCTCGTCACGTCGAGCAGCCGTTGGAGCAGACAGACGAGCGTACCGTGCGAGCCGCGCCGCAGCGTCGGCAGGTCATGCGAGCCGGGCGTGGAGACCAGAGGGATGGGCAGGGACTCGAGCAGCTCGACGTCCACCTGACCGTCCTCGTCGATGGATCCAGAGGGCAACCGCGCCGGCCGCGGCAGCGGAGAGGAGTACACGCCTCCAGGAGAGGGCAGCGTCGTTCGAAAGGCCTCCGGGAGCCCATCGACTAAAGGGACGAGGAGCGGCGGCCTCCCGCGCGCCGCTTCGAGGATCGACAGGACGGGGGCCGCAGCCTTGGCGACCGTGAGGCGACCGTCGCTCGGGTTTTTATCGAGCCCTCGGTTTAGCTCGTACACCTTGCCGAGCGTGAGGCCGCCCGGGTGCTTGTCCGCGCTATCGCGCTCGCCGAGGAGAAAATTCTGCGGCTTTCCGACGCCGATGGGCAGGAACACGGCGAGGTAGTAGTCGCTCGCGTGGCTCGTCTCGTGGATGGGCGTGCCCTGGTAGTAGGCGAAGACGAGCGGCAGTTGCTCCTCTGCCGACAGACTCGGCAAATCCTCCCAGCGCACGTTCATGCCCGCCTTCTTGGCGCTGGCCGGGAACACGCTCTTTCGCCACTGGATGAGACCGAGCGCTCCCCCGTCCGGGTTGCGCGCCTTCGGGTTGAACCCGCTCTCGAAGGCGATGACGGCGGCGATGTAGCTCGGGTTCAGCCCGTGCGCGAGCGCTCCCGCGACGAGCTGCTCGCGGAAGGCGGCGCTCGTCTTCTCGATGCCGCGCACGGCCATCAGGGGGAAGGTTTCGGGCATGGTGCTCAATTCCGATCTCAGGGACCGGGCACGCGCATGATTTTGGAGACGGAATAGGTGGCGCCGGCATGTGCGAGAGTGCCGATCAGCTTGATGGCCTTGCTCTTGAAGTCGACGGGGATTCGGAAGGAGACGGAGACGGGGCTCACGGCAACTCGCAAGGCACCCGAGTCGGTGAGGTATTTTTTGATTTGAATGAGCTCGGCGTAGCCGTACTTGGCGTGTGGTTGGAGTGTGATTTCGAAGTAGAGCTGCATGTGCTTTTCTTTCAGAGCGCTAGCTCGTAGACCGGAATGACGGTGAGGGTGCCGACGCCCGTGTAGGTGGATCGGAAGTACCGAGCAGCGTTCGGAATGGGAATTCCGTTGGGCCAGCTCAGCAGCTGCGCTCCCGTGAATGAAAAGATGCTCCCTCCCGCGGGAGAGGCGAGGCTCGACATTTCGTAGCTGGCGTTTGCCGAGTAGATGAAGTTGACGGCGCCCTGGGCGTTGCCCTGCACGAAGAGCCTCTTTGCGAATTTGGGGATTCGTCCGTTGACCTCACCGCCAGCGTTCGAGACGGCGGGGTAGAAGAGGTCAGTGTAGGTCGGCGGTTTGCCGGGGATGGAGCCGCGAGCCAGGGAGACGCGCAGGCGGAGGGTTTCCGGTACGGAGGCACCCGGGTTGAGGATGTAGCGGGCGATGACGTTCAGCGCGTTGAACGACGCGCGGATGACGGTCCCTTCGACCCAGTCCACCACGAATTCTTGGGTGCATCCACCGACACCGGCGTTGATGATTGCCTGGATCCCGAAGGGGCGCGTCGTGTCGGGATTGTCGGCGGTGTAGTCGATGCCCAGCATGATGCTGGTGACGTAGGGAAAGTCCCATTCGTCGAGCTTGAGGATCGTCTGCTCGTTGTTGGAGCTGGCACCGAATCCCTGCTCGATTCCCAGTTGCGGGTTTCCACTCCATGGACCTTTCTTTTGGGGGACGATGTGGATGGGTTTCAACGAGGAGGGGGAACGTTGAATCTCGGACGCGCGACGATTGAATTGGTCGTCGAAGATTTGGTCGTCCCCGGAGGCAGGGATTGCGTTGGCATAGCCACGATCGCCGATGCCCATCGCGGACATCTCGTCGATGGCGCCGTAGTCGAAAAGTGGGGAGTCGTCGTCGAAGATGGATTTGGGCATGATGGAAATTCTCACTCCCTGGGCAGGGAACATTCGAATCGTCCGGAGCAGACGAAGGCCACGTCCTTGCGGGTGATGGTCGACAGACGCCTCTCACCGGTGGCGCTCATCAAGGTGTCGGGTTCGGAGGCGTGCTCGAGCGATCCGCGCAGGTGGTGGCCCATCTGTCGCAAGATGGAAATCTGCCGCAGCTTCGGATCGAGATGCCGGGAGACCTCCGTCCAGCCTTGCTCGGGGGTTTCGCCGATGTAGCTGCAAGCGAGTAGCTCGGCGCGCGGTGTGCAATCGGCGGACAGCTCTTCGACGATCACGATGGGAACGTCGCCGTCCGGCGTCACGGTGACGTCGATGCCCGTCGCCTTCGCCCATTGCTCGGCGGCCAGCTTCGCGTCGGCGTAGAGCTCGTTGTCTTCTTCGACTTGGAAGCGGATGGACTTCCGTCGTTCGACAGGGTAGCGACCGCGGGCGTCGGCGAGACAACCCACGGCGAAGAGGGCGAAGAGGGCGATCGGGAACCAGTTGCCTTTCGCCGTCTCCGACTTCGTGCTCCGTTTCGACGCGCGGGCCTTCGACATGAATCAGCCCGTCTTCTTCTGCGGAGAGGGGACGGGGCGAGGACCGGTGGGCTTCGGCTCCGCCGTAGCGGCGGCCTGCGGCGGAGGTACCGGGGGCGGCTCGCTGACGATCCCGAGATCGAGGCACATGCCGTGCAGGCGCTCGTTTGGCCCCTTGCCTCCCCGCCAGGAAAACCGGGGCGCTCCCGGGCTCCGCTGTGTCACGTGCTGGAAGACGCCGTGCGCGTCCGGCGTGCGCACGATGAGAAAACCCGCGTCCGGGAACTCCTCCACGTCGTACGTGATGCCCGTCTTCGGTCCCAGCATCGTCTTGCTCTCGCAGCGGGTCTTCGGACGGCCTCGCATCCCGAAGAGCAGCCCGACGCCGAGCCCGATGACGACGGGGATCATTTGCTTTGCCGGTGGCTGAGGTTGCTGCGTCGGTTCACGTATGCGTCTCTTTCTCTGCGGGTAGGTTCTAGGTTCTAGGTTCTAGCTTCGGAGGGGACTCGGATCCGGATCCGGAGCTATCAGCTAGAAGCCAGCGAGCTAGCTGCTGTCTTCGTTCAGCGCGCGCCTCGCAGCCGGGGATGGCTCGCACCGGGGTCGGGACCGAGCAGCACGCCCCAGAAGGGCGCGGTGAGCGCACCGGCGAGGAAGCCCACGAGGAACCAGTTGATGCGCGAGGGAGGGCTGTCGGTCGTAGCGCCCACGAGCTGTTGTTGGTGCATGAGGGGAGGGTCTTTCCGAATCGAGTGTGGGGGTGGAGCTGAGAGTGCTCCCGAAGTCCTTGGCAGTGACCGCCAATGCCCTTCGGGAGCGGCAAAGCTTCACGCCGCCGGCCGTTGCCGGCCTCAGGTCATGTATCCGGCGACGGTCGCCGAGGACTGCTTCTGCCACTCGACGTAGCCGAGGTGTCCCGCGACGAGCCCGCTCACTGCCGCGGCGACCGCGTGGTACGGCTTCTGCTTGTAGAGCAGCTTGCTCTTCATCGCCTTCTGCGCGAGGAAGTACGCCGCTCCGGCCGCCGCGAGGCTGACGAGCACGTCCTTGGTGTTGCTGGTGTCGGGGAGCAGGTTCTTCAATTCCATGGTGGTTCTCTTCGAGGGGTTGGGGGTGCAGATGGAGGGGAGGGTCCCCTCGAAAAATGCGGGGTGAAGGGAGGAACGGCTCAGCGGCGATCGCGGCGCCTCGAGCGGAGCATCTCGGCGTGCGCGTCCTGGATGACGCGCAGGTATTGGGGGCCTGGGGGCCTCTCGGGAGCGCCGGTGTGTCGGTAGGTGACGGCGGTCGTCCTGCCCGGCTCCGTGCCGAGGTGGATGGTGACGATCTTCCTCCGATAGATGCGGGGAGCTCCCTCGTATCGGTCGAGGCGCCTCAAGTCCGCGGTGGTGACGAAGTAGAGGAAGCCCGGCACGCGATCCCCACGGCGGGGCACGACGGTCGCCACTCCCCCGCCCCACCTCTCGGACCAGCCGACGTAGGCGAGGCGGTGGTCGTTCAGCCACCCCCAGCCGAGAAAGGAGCTCTCCGGGCAGCGCTCGCGCATCTGAGCCCTGTCCATGTTGGACCCGTAGGCAAAGTACACGTCGGTCTCGAGAGTGGGCATGAGGGGAATCGACTCGGTGGGGGAGGAGGGAGAGGAAGGTTTCAGGTTTCAGGTCTCAGCTCGGATCCGGATCCTCTCCGGGGCTGAAACCTGAGACCTGATGGCTTCTTCTCTTCTCAGCCCTCGAACTCGGGTGGGAAGTTGGGACCGAAGGGCGGCGGGAAGGGCGGCTCGAAGGTGCGCTCGGGGAGCATGCCCACGGTCGGAGTGGGGTCGGTCGCCTTGTGCGCGAGGAACGCGCCGACGGCGGCCGCGCCGAGCGCGAACGGACGCCGGTCGGTCTTCGCCGAGGGGAACAGCGGAGCCGCGAACCGGTTGATGGCTGCGAAGGACACCGCCGCGGCTCCGGTGGGGATCGCGACTTCGTCCAGCTGCGCCTTCGTCGCGGCGGTGGCCTTGTCGTAGGTCACGTAGACGCTGACGGCGGTTGCGGCGGCGGCGAGCAGCGACTTGTTGTCGACGCCCTTCTTGCCCTTCGTGGCCTTGCCCTTGAAGACGAGCTCGTCGCACACGACGAACACGGCGGCGGCGAGGGAGGCGGGGACGAGGTACTTCTTTTGCTCCGGGGTGAGGTTCACGGGTGGGTCTCCGTTGGGGGCGCGGTCGGGACCGACGCCGGTGATGTGGTGGTCGATGGAGGCGCCGGGAGTGGCGTCTCGGTGAAGGTGAGGGGCGGCGACTTGGGCTTGCGGAGGAATTTCACGAGCGCCAGGGCCCCGACGATGGCGAGGGCGGCCGTGATGGCGCCGTTCTCCTCGATCCAGGATCCCTCCCCCACGCTTTCGCCTTCCGTCTCCACGACGCGGTCTTCCTCCGCGTACCGTTCGGCAGCGGGGTGCAACGTGCCGTAGAGCGCGCGATGTAAATCGTCGAGCGCGTCGTCGCGCGGGGGCTTGCTGCTCTTCGTCTTGGTGGCGAGGGCTTTGGTCGTCATGAGATTTCGACCAGAGGAAAAGGCGCGGTGTAGATCTTCGTAGGGGGTCATGGGATGGCTCCTGGCTCGGGACGGTTGGAGAGGGAAGGGACGGTGCAGGGAGGTTGTTGCGTCGCTTCGTTGCGGGTAGCTGACAGCTGACAGCAGACAGCTAGGATCCGGATCCGGAAAGCTGTGTGCTGTAACCTGTCAGCTGTCTGCTTCCTCTTTTGCCCTCCTCTCAGCCCAGGTTGCGGAGGATGCTGACGCGCCGGCGATCGCTGACGAGACGCCGAGCGGCGGTGGCGACGGCGTTCTGGCGCGCTTGCCGCGGCGTCAGGCTCTTGCCCTGCGCGATGGTCTGCCCGTTGTTGTACTTGGCGACCCAGAACCAGCGACTGCCGGCATGGTAACTCTCGCCCGTGCCGATCTTCTTGCGAGTGCCGGGGGCGTAGATGGGGAAGGTGTCGTCGGCGCTGACGCCCGCGATGATGCCCGCCACGGTGGAGGGAGGTGGCTGTTGGATCCCGAAGTCCTGGCCCGCGGCGGTGACCATCGCGGGGACTGCTTCGGGACCGACGCCCATGCTGCGGCGCGAGGCCTTGTTCGATCCGGTCTGCTCGTAGGTGACGACCAGGACGTTGCCGTGTGGGCCCCAGCTGCCGGCGGGGGCCCAGAGCTCGACCATCGTCTTCTTGTTGTCGCCCGAGCCGCTGATGCCGACCACGCGCGCGAGCCAGGGCTTGCGCGTCACGCCGCCGGTGATGGGCTCGAAGGCGTGGCTCTTCTGCTTGCTCAGGAAGTACCAGGCGGCGCCCGCCGCGATGATGAGGGTGAGGGGTTCCATGGGGTTGTCCTTGACGGGGAGAGTTGTTGGAGGGGGTTCGAGCTTCGGTCTCGAGTGGCTGCGGGGGAGAGGTCGGAAGGTTTCAGGTTTCAGGTCTCAGCTCGGATCTGGATCCCTCCGGGCTGAAACCTGAGACCTGAAACCTGTCTTCAGAATTGGCTTCCCTCGCAATCGCAGCCGATGCCCCAGAAGCCGCTCACGCGGGGAGCTTTCCGGGGCGCGTGTTGGGCGAGCCAGCTCGCGTAGGCTTCGTCCTTCGCGCGTCGCTCGCTCGGAGAGGGAGGAGGGAAGGGGGAGGAGGCGGCGCCGACGCGCGGCGAGTAGTGCTTGCCCGCGTTGAAGTCGGCGACGGCGCGTCGATAGCCAGCGGAGGTGTCGGCATAGAGGTGCCCCGAGGTCGGGTTCATCCGGACGCGACCGCGCAGCGCGCTGCCGGTCTTCGGATCGTATTTGACCAGCGGCCAGCCGAGGGAGGCGAAGGGGCTGCGACGACCGGAGACTTCAACGTTGCCCGCCTCCGGTTCTCCGGCGATCCTGGTGACGCGCGCCATGTAGCCGCCGTTCTGCAGACGGACGCTCGCAGCATGTGCCTCGGCGGCGGTGTAGCCCTGGCCGCGACGGCGATGCTGGGGGTACCAGGCCTTGCCGTGGTAGACCTCGACCGTCCAGGGCTTTGATTTTCGTCCCGAGATCTCCGCCTCGTCGAAGTCGCCTGCTACCTTCGTGAAGGCGCCCGCCTGCAGCGGCTTCTTCGGTCCGTCGTAGAGGACGTCGGGGTTCTTGCCGCCACTCTTGGCGACGACTCGGAACCGTCCCGGCACGATGCGTCCTTTGGCGTCGATGAGCAGCGAGGGCAGCCCGCCCGCGTTCTGTTGGCTCATCGCCTGGATGCGTGCCTCGTTGCGTGCGACCAGGTTGACGATGGCGGCGCTCTTCTGCGCGTCGAGCTTCTCCTGTCCGGTGCCGTACTGGGCCTTTTCCTTCACCGCCTCGAGCGCCTTCTTCGCGCTGTCGGCCTGCGCTCGGATGGTCAGGAGCTTCGCGCGTACCGCCGGGTCCTGCAGCTTCGTCTGTAGGGTGGCCGCGGCCTTCACCACGGGGACGACGCGCGCCTCGGCGCTCTTCACCTGCGCCACGATTTTCTTCGCGGACGTGGCGGCCTGCGCCTTCGCTCGGGCGGCGATGGCGGCTGCCTGGGTCGTGGCGGCGGCCTTCACCGCGGCGGCCCTCTGGGCGTTCGGAGCGAGGGCCACGGCGGCCTTGGCCTTCACGGCGAGGGTCCTGGTTTGAGCGGCGGCCTTCGCCCGTGCGGCGGCGCTGGCGGCGAGGGCGGCGTTCGGTGCCGCTCGTTTGGCGGTCGTCAGCTTCGTCGCCATCGAGCCCGCCTTCGAGAGGGTGTTCTTGACGGCGGAGGCCGTGGAGACGAGCTTCTTGCCCTTGTCGACGGCCTTGATGGCCGCGTTCGCGGCGCCGTACGCCGCGAGGGCCGCGACGCCGACCCCGGGTACCACCACGGCCGTGACGGCGAGGGCGCTGCCGACCAGCTTGCTCGTCGCTACGCTCTTGATGCCCTTGCCGACGGCCTTGATGAGCTTGCTCTTGCCGATCTTCTTGGCGGTGCCCTTCACCTTCTTCCAGGCCTTCGAGAAGGAGAAGCCGATGGAGGGATCCGTGCCCGTCCTCTTGGACATCTCGGCGTGCAGGCGCTGGTGAATTCGTCCGGCGACCTTTTCGAGGGGACGGAGATCGATGCGGAACTCGAGCACCACGGGATTACCGGCGGCGACGAGGTAGGTCTTGGCGTGCAGGTAGTGGCCCTGCTCGTAGAAGTGGGTCTTCGTCCAGATGCCGGCCTTCGCCGTCGAGAGCGCCTCGGCGCCGACCACTTGCCGGACTGGGATGTCGCATCCGATGACTGCCATGGGGGTTCGTTCCTGTTGGGGAGGCTGGTGTGCCGGGTGGGAGTGGATGTTCTCAGTGGCTGCGAGGGGTTCCGCTGCTCAGAAGCAGCTGGTTCCGCTCGCCGAGGACGGCTTGCTGGCTGTCGCTCCTCGGAAGGAGCTGGTTTCGGAAGTAGGAGATGCTCATCCGAGTTAGTGCTTTCCTACGAAGCGACTTCGAAGGGACCAGAAAGCAGGTCCATGGGGATGTGCCAGGTCGACGCCGGCATCCATCATCAACCGGAGAGCTTCTTGACCCTCTCGGGTGCGGAGGAAGAGTAGATCGCCGTGGGGTGGAGGTTTTGATTCCATGCCTCCGTGAATGGCTTCTCCCCTGCTGCGGGCTTCTTCGTAATAGGTGATGCGGGCGACGCGCTCGAGGTCGGAAGCGATGCCGAGCTTTTTTCGATAGGCTTGGATTTGAGCGGGAGGGACGATGGAGCTCCTCTTGGCTCGCTTGCCCTTCGCGACGCCGATGATGGGAGGGCCCTCGTAGGGAGGCAGCCCGGAGACGGTGCCGATGGGGGTCTTCTTCGTCGTGAGGGATTTGTAGACGACCCAGGCGCCGATGCCGGCAGCGGTGATGGCCACGACGTCGATCACGTTGTCGGCGGAGGGCTCGCCCTTTTTCGGTTTCGATTTGGAGTACAGGTAGGCGCCTCCGAGGAGGGCCGCCAGCGGAGCGAGCAGCAGCGTTCCGGTGAAAGAGTCTCGGTTGGTCTGCGTGATGGTTACGTCGCTCATGGCGGGCTCAATCCTCCGACCACGCGCCCTTGCCGGCGCGGGTCCTCGTTGCTCGCGAGCGGTAGTCGGCGGCGAGCTCCAGGGTGCTCTTTCGTTCCTGCTTCGTCTCGTTCTTCGCGAGGGCTTCCAGATCTTCCGCCATGCGATCCCAGTGCCGGGCGATGTCCTCGTCGGTGCGCTTGCGGGAGGCTCCGATGAGGGGAGGGCCCTCGTAGGGAGGCAGGCCGGAGACGGTGCCGATGGGGGTCTTCTTCTTCGCGGTCGCTAGCAGGAAGAGCGCGACGCATCCGCCGATCATGACGAACGTGAAGGTGAAGGGAGACAGGAGCTCCTTCGTCGATGGCTTGCTCATCTCAGCTCTCTCGCGGCGCGCGCCGCTGGTTCCTCATGGGTGGGCAGCCCGAGGGCGGTACCCTCGGTCGGTCTCTTCTTGGAGAAGACGAGCACGAGCACGACGGCGGCGCCGACGAGACCGAGCACGGTGGAGGTCTCCAGAGGTCTCTCGCATTTGCGACGACTCACGCTGCGGCTCCGAGGGGAATGATTCCGGCGGGTACGAGCGAGCCTCCGAGCAGCGTCGCCGTCGCCAGCGGAGGGTCGTTCGGATAGAGCACTGTGTGGGCGGGGATCGTGGTGGTCGTGGGCGCGACCTTCGTGAAGCTCACGAAGACGTCGCCCTCGGGATTGGAGCGGCTGCGCTCGTAGTAGATGTCGGTCGCGTCGCTCTCGAGGAGCGCGTGGTTGGCTTCCGCCCACCACTCGTTGAAGTCTCCGTACGGGTGGGCGACGATGTTGAACCGGTACCGGCGGCCCGAGACGAGGGACAGAGCGCGCGCCGTGTCTGCGTCGGCGCCGAAGAGTCGCCACAGGACGAGCCCGCCCACTCCGAGCAGCAGCGCGGTTCGGGCGAGGGAGGAGCCTTGCTGTCGACCTCTCGGCATGTCGGCCTCAGCGAGCGGGGCAGGGGGCGCAGACGGGACAGGGAGCGGGACCGCCGACGAGGGGCCCGATGGTGCCCGTGCCGCCGAGGAGGTTGACGAGCAGCGAGAGGCCGAGGCCAATGGTCTTGAGATCGAGCTTCATGGGGGACTCCGGGGAGAGAGGGAGAGGGGAGGGGAGGGGAGAGGAAGGTTTCAGGTTTCAGGTCTCAGCCCCGGATTCGGCAGCAGAGGGGAGAGGCGTTGGTCTCAGGTAGTGCCGGCAAAGCCACAGCTGCAGTACAGCTCGAGGTTCAGTCCCGGGTGGCGGGGGTTGTCGCGGGTTGAAAGAGCACGACCGTCCCGTGGACATTTCTTTTCCGCGAGGGAGCGAGCCAGATCTTTGCCGCTCATGGTGACGGCGAAGTCTTCGATTTCTCCTGCGATGATCTTCGCGAGGTTTTCCTCTGAGGGAACGTAGGTCGTCATGATCACCACAGTCCCAGGCGGTTTGCCGCCTTGCGCGTGTCGGGGCCGACCTGGGCGTCGATGTCGACGCGGCCCTTCTCTTGGAGCAATCGGGTCGCGGCGGCAGTGAGGGGGCCGTAGTCGCCGTCGACCGAGTCCTTCTGATTGGGCAGGAACCCCCCGCGGACGAGCACCGCCTGCCAGAGGCTCGTCTCGGGGTTCTTCGAGCCGATCTTCAAGAGCGGCCACTCGGGGTGGGGATCGATGCCGGCGGAGGGAGCAGAGCCGGGTGAGTGGGAGGTCCCCGTGGGCTCGGTCGCTCCGGGCAGCGAGGGCACGGACGCGGAGGCGGAGCTCGGCGCCGTCAGCCCCCAAACGATCCATGCGGCGACGCCCGCGCCGAGCCAGAGCAGGGGGTTCTGGGCGGCAGAGGTCGTCCGAGGGCCTCGCGCGCGAGGGCCGCGGCGCTGGGGTGTGCTCTTTTTCTTTTTCGCCATGGGGATTGTCCGGGGATTGGCTTTTGCTTTTCGGGTTCGCATCCGGATCCGGATCCGGAGCTAATGGCTAACGAGCTAGTGGCTAACCAGCTGGCTGCGTCACCAGAGGCGCATGAAGTTGGCGGCCTTGCGCGTGTTGGGCCCGACGACGCCGTCCTGCCCGGAGGCGGCGACGCCGGCCGCCTTCTGCAGCGCCTTGGTCGCGGCGGCGGTGCCTCCGCCGAAGATGCCGTCCGTGCTCGCGGGAGCGTTCGGCAAGAAGCCGCCGCGCACGAGCAGTTGTTGCCACTGCGCGACGTAGTTGGTCCCGTTCGCCTTCGAGGCGGCACTGTCGCGCGCGCCCTGTTTGAGCAGCGGCCAGCTGGGTCTCGGATCGACAACCTCGTCCACGGGCTTGGCGGGCGCGGCGACGGGCCTGGGTGCTGTAGCAGGTTTCGCAGCAGCGGCTTTCGTCGCTGTCACACCGCCCTGACCGTTCTCCCTCGCAGCGCTCGCGCGTAGCTGTGCGGCGTCATTGGGGCGTCCCACCTCGGCGAGCTTGTCGGCGATGCGAGAGAGGGTGTCCTTGTACTGCTGGACCGTGGAGCTGGTGGCGGCCTTGGGCCAGTAGTAGACGAGCGGCAGCTCGACCGCGCCCTTGCCGGCGGCGAGCACGAAGGTCGAGGGTCCGGCGAGGCCATCGGCGACGATCGGCGCCTGGGGAGTGGAGGCGAGGCCCTGGAACTTCTTGACGAGGTTCTTGTCTTCCTTGCCCTTCGCTCCAGCGACTCCGTATTGCTTCTGCACGGCGAGCAGGTTCTGCACCATCAGCTTGGCGGCGAGCTCGATGGGGCTCGCCGGCACCGGCACGGGCTGCGGTACGGGCTTGGCAGGAACGGAGGCGGGCGTCTCGGGCAGCCTCTGCGAGGGAGACTGCCCGGGGATGGGCTGACCGGGGCTGGTCGTCACGGTCTGATTCGTCGTGATGGGATTGCCGCCATCGGTCCTGCCGTCCAGCGGGGGCAGGGGGCTCGGGACGTAGGCGGGAGGCAGCGCCTCGGCGGCGGCTTGCTGTACCTGCGCGATGCCGGGGCTCCGGATGACCTGATCGATCTGGTTCATCGTCGCGGCCGTCGACTGGGCCGAGGCGAGCTGTAGAGCGAGCGCTTGCGCCATCTGAATGGTCATGTCGCGCTCGGCGGAGGGAGAGAGCTTCTTCAGCCAGTCGATGAGCAGGCCAATCTTGTTGGGCTCTCTTTCGAGGCTCATCACGCGCGCGACGTACTCGCGCTGCTCCTGGGTGAGACCGGCGGGCAAGGCGTTCGCAATGGGCTGTGCCTCGGCGGGCGTCTGCACCTTCTTGGCGGCTTCGTCCACGTACTTGCGGAGCGCGGCCGCCGCTTCCTTGAATCCCATTGCGTCCAGCGTGCCGACGAGCTGGCTACCGTTTCGGATGGCGTCCGCGTCGGGAGTCCCGTCGACCCTGCCGGTGGCGGGGCTCACGCCGAGTCGCCCGAGCGCTTCGGCCATTTGCTTTTTGAGGTCTTCCGAAAGCTCTGCGGTAGGCTTGGAGGCGGCCTTGTTGGCGGCAGGCTTCTTTGCTGCGGGCTTCTTGGCGGCGGTGGAGGTGGAGGCCCCGGGGGAGGCGGCGCTCGCGTCCTTCGGCTTGAAGATCAGCCACGCTCCGCCCGCCGCGGCGAGGCCGAGCAGGCCGATCATCAGGGTGGAGTCGGAGCCTTTCGATCCTCCTCGCGATGACGCGGAGCTCCTCGTGCGGTTGGTTGCGGGCATGATCGGTTCCTCGGGGACGGGGTTGGTGGGTGGGAAGCCGGCGCGGGACGGTGGGTGTCGCGTTGGCAGTGGTGGCGGAGAAGTAGATGCGGAAGGGAGGGGAGATGGTGCCGGTGGCGACGGTGTCCGTGGCGGTGAGCTGGTAGAGGACGGGACGCGGCGGCAGGTCGGGCGCCATCTCTCAGGAGGTGGCGGCCTTGGTTTCCAGCGAGCGTTGCGCGTAGAAGCCGAGCGTGCCGACGGCGATCCCGACGAGCAGGCTGAAGAGCTGCCGGTCGATGGAGCCGCCGGGACGAGAGGCGCTCCGCTTCTTTTTCTTCTTTGGCTGACTCACGCGGGGCCTCATTCGGTGGTGGTTGTGTTGGTGGGTGCGGGGGCGGGCTCCGGGGAGGCAAAGGAGGGCGACGAGATCCCCCAGGCGCGTCGCCACAGCATCGCCAAGAGCCAGAGGCTGCCAAGCGTGCCGACCGAGCCGAGGGCAAACCAGGCGGCACGGCTCGGAGGAGGCGCGCGGCGAGGGGAGCGGCGGGCGAGCGTGCTCACGGCCGCCTCATCTCAGATGGTCCCGAAAGAACTCGGGAGGGCCGAGGAAGAGCTTTCGCTGCTTCGGGAACTCCACGACCCAGAACTCGAAGCCGTCGTACCGACAGGTCGTGCGGAACACGGGCTCGCATTGACCGTCCCAGGTGACCGGATGCTTCTGCCCGCCGCGGTGTCGCGCGATGCAGTCGTTCATTCGATCGAGCGGCACGAAGCGCTGCACGATGGGGTCGAGGTAGAGCATCACCTTCCGTCCCGCGATGCCGCGCGGGGTGGGGCGAGGCCTCGCGGGGCGACCGAGCTTGCCCGCCATCTACTTCGTCCTCGGTTGGGACAGGAGCATCCACAGGACGTAGACCAGCAGCGCCAGGGCGATGATTCGCGACAGCAGCAGCATCTCGGGCGGTGGGGCGGAGATCATTCACGCGGTTTCCCTTCCCTCAGCTCGAGAGCTTCTTGCCGGCGCGACTCTCCACGACGCCGACGGACTGGGCGTAGCGAGCGAGGTCGCCTGCGAGGGCGGAGGTGGAGCGGTGCAGGTGCGGCGGTAGCGGGACAGCGGCGATGGCCTTCTCCAGCTGTCGGAGGTACAGGCGCAGGAGATGGAGCGAGCGTTGGTCGTCGCGGACCGGGAGGTACCAGCCGGGATGGCTGGGATGCTTTTTGAGGTTGCCCTTGCGGACCCAGTCAATCTGGCTTTGGAGGGGCGGGTCCTTCCAGTCGATGCGGACGGGCGCGGCGCTCGATTTGGCGATGGCGTGAAAGGACAGCAGGCGCTGCCAGAGGGCCTCGAGCAGGACGTTCGCTTTCTCCGTGTAGGACTGGAGAGAGGGCCGACCGCTGCCGAGATCTCCGAGACAGCCCTCGGATGCTTCGACCGCGGTGCGGACGAAGTAGAACCAGCGCTGGATGGGGTTGTCACTCACGCGGCTCCCATCCGCTCGTACATGCCGAGCTTGGCGCTCGGATCTTCGATGGTTCCGTTCGCGCGCCGCACCACGATGTGAAAGTACTTCTTGCCCTTCTTGCCGTTCGCGAGCGTCGGGCGTTTCCACTGGACCCGAATCTTCGCGCGCTCGCCGTGGTGCTGCAGCTCGCTACACCGCCAAGGCGATAGGTCATCGCAATCGCCCCAGCCGCGAGCGAGGACGACCGGGATGAGGGCGAACTCCTCCACCGGCATGTCCTGGAACTGCCAGAGCGGCTCGTTCTCGTAGCGGACGCCGGACGCATAGAGCGCCGGCACGCGCGAGTGGAGCTGTAGGTACAGGCGGTTGTTGGCGACCTGTGCGTCGAGCAGGTTCTTGATGACGAGCCCGAGCGTGTGGCTCCGGTTCAGCCAGTTGTGCTGTCCGGTGGTGGCCGTCAGCCTACAGAGAATCTGCATGGGACCTTTCGATGGTGGCGGTCCCGGTCTCCGTCGCTGCGAAGAGCAGACAGCAAACAGCAAACAGCTTCGGACGGGAGCAGAGAGGATAGAACGTCACGAGCCCTCCCCGAGCCGTTTGCTCCGAGGACCGAACGTGAGCCAGAGGAGCAGGCACGTGCCGACGCACGAGGCGAACGAGCCCCATTCGCGGATCGTCCAGTTGCAGTCCTTCTTCTTGCCCATGGTCACTGCATTCCCTCACCGCGCTTGGGGGAGGGCAATTCTCGCGGTGTTCCCACGACGGTCTTTCTCAGATCGAAGTTGGTTCGAAGGATGATTCGATATTGCCGGTATCGAAGTTGGGTTTGGACGGAGATGACCTGTTTTGGCGAATTGGGAGGAAGCTTTCGATTCGCCTTATCCTCCTTCACCACGTCTCGGTAATGGATGCGGATCGCCTCCACGAGTGCCTCTTCTGGAAAGCGCTTCTCGATGAGATCTGAAATCTCGATCGGATAGCGCAGGGGGTGAGGCGGCAGTCTCATGTCAGGGAGTCGGGAGCTTCGAGCCCACGGCGAAGAGCAGCACGAGCTTGAACAGGCACCAGGCGAGCAGCCACTGGGTCAATGGGAGCCTCCGTCGGAGGGAGGCACAGAGGAGCCAGTGGAGTCGTGCGGCTCTTCCAACCAGTCCGGGACCGGCAGGGAATTCTTCTTCGAGAGGTTCTCGGCGATGACTCGCGCGAGGAAGGCCCGAGTCCTGCCCGGCTCGCACACGCGAGAGAGGGCGTCCTCCAGGGCCTCGGGGTGCTCCGTCGTCATCGCGCGTGCGAGCAGCACGCACGAGGCGGACAGCCCGGCTTCCGCTTCCTCGACCGTCAGCTGGCCCGCACCGCAGCCGGGGCCGGCGAGCACGACGCCCGCAGACCACGCGCAGGCGCAGACGAAGAACGTGGCGAGTAGCTCGTTGCGGGACATGGGTTTGCTGGATTTCGACATCGGGATTGCTTTTTTGTTCGAGGGGTCGGGAGCGAACGTCGGGGAGGGAAAGCTGGTTGGCGATTGGCGTTTGGTTCGTTGGCTTTCGGATCCGGAGTCCGGATTTCTGGCTAACGGGCTAACTGCTAACTGCTAACGGGCTATCTTCGCGGCGTTCGCTCTCGGCTCCTCTCCCGCAGTCGTCGGGAGAGATTTCCGAATTGGACTTTCCGTGGTTCACGTTTCCCTCGGCGCCTGTGTCCTGCCCTCTCGGGCGAGTCGCGCGTCGGTACTGCGTCTGGTTCGGAAAGCCGTCTTCGGTTCGTGGACGTTTTCTGCTACTCGATGGTCTTCGATGGTCTTGCGACGAACGGAGAGTCAGAGAAGCAGCGGCAGCCACAGCCTGCCGGCGCTGCCGGCTTACTTGGCGATCGTGCCGACCAAGCCCGCCGTGAACTCGAACGCCGAGGCGCTCTTGTTACGGATGTTGACCGACACCTGATTGCCCACCTCGGCCGTATCGAAGGTGACGCCGGTGTTGATGGCCACCTCGCTGAAGAGTGCAGCGGGCACCTCCACCGACTGGACCAACTGGCTCTGGTTGCCGACCTTGATGTCCGCCACGCCCGCGTCGAACGCGATGTCCGACGGGATCACCAGACGCTCGGGACGGTACAGATTCTGAGGAGCGCTCGGGATCTGTACGGTCGTCGCCGCAGCCACCGCGGTCGGCACGAAGCCGAGCGGGTAACGGCGCCGACGATCCAGGCCGCGGTTGACGACCGCGCCTGCGTTGCGCATGGCCAGCTGCTTGAGAGCAGCGGCCTTCTTTGCGGCTTGGGCTCGCTTCGCGTTGCCACCGGCAGCGCCGATGATCTCGCTCGAGCCGTCGCCACCGACGAGGAAGTCGGCCCCGCCACCCTCGACCAGGGCGTCGAGGAAGTCGTCGTCGCCCACGGCGCCGATCAGCTGGTCCCAGCCGATGAAGCCGTAGTCGTCGCCGACGATGTCATATCCACCTGCCATGATTTCGATTCCAATCTGACCGTGTTCGTCGATGGAGAGCCCGGCGACGGCCACGCTGGGTTCTCCCGTCGGGGTTGACCGGATTTTGCCGGTGCCCCTCAGGACTGATCCGAGCAGCTCGCCCATGACCGCCCCGCTGAACGTGCTGGCGAGCGTCGGCAGGAGGCTGGAGTACAAGGCGTCTCGCTCGGAGTGATGGGAGGGGGAGGACTCGCCCGAGAGGGAGGGGCGGTAGCCTCTCGTCCGCGCGAGCGGGTGAGAGGGTCGCGGCGCCGCGTGGGGAGAACGGGCGAGCGGGAGCGGCGTTGGGCGACACGGAAGAGAGGCCTTCTCTCCCGGGCGAGTCTCCGGAGAATCAGACGCCCGAGGACGCGAGGCTCGACGCGACCGGATCCGCGTACGGATCGGAGAACTGCGTCGGGTTGTAGGACTCGGGGTTGTACTGGGGCAGCGCGCCGATACCGGGCACGCCCGCGACGGTGCTGAACTTGCCCGTGCGGCCCATCTTGCGGCCAATCTGCCCGAGGTAGTGGCAGCCGACGCCGAGCGCGGCGAAGCACAGGTAGTTGCTGTACTTGCGCGTCGAGTCCTTCATGCTCGCGGCGAACGTGCCGGCGGCGAGCGTCACGGCCGCGGCGGCTTCCCAGTCCACGGTCGAGCCGGGGATGTTCCAGGCGCCGGTGTTGGGGTCCTCCTTCGTCCCGCGCACGTAGCCGATGGCGAAGGCCGCGCCGTAGGAGCAGCCGAGCGCCACGCCCTGGCCCACTCGGTGCTGCTCGCGCTGCCTCTCGATGATCGAGTCCCGCTTGGTGATGCCTCGCTGGACGGAGCCCAGCTCCCTGTCGCTGATGGTGTACGAGCCCATGATTCGATTCGACCCTTCGCTGATGTGTTCAGAGATGGACTGCGGTGTGCGTCCGCTCCTGCGCGTACGGGTGAATGCGTCTCGTGTCCCTCGCAGGTGCGGGTCATCGCCTCGTCGGCGACAGCGAGCTCCCTGCGGCTGCTTTCACTGTCGATGACGGTGATGAGGGCGACGTTCATCCGTTCGGCGTCCGTGTCTCTTCACGATGACGGCGCGCGTGGAGACTCTCAAGGCCGGCCAATTGGGAGCCCTCGTTGATTTCAGCTCGTAATTCGGTAGAATCAACGAGTCACTCTCCTCTCTTCGTCGTCGGGAGGGTGCACGGGAAGCTCGCTCGCTGTTTAGCCACTAGCTGTTAGCTCCGGATTCGGAGCGGACATGCCAGCGGAGGACGGCGTCGCGAGCACACAGCGACCGCATTTCGATCGTCCCGATGGGAAGTCGGTTGGCGACCAGTCACCAGCGTTCTGCTTGCCGGGTTCCGGAGCTAACAGCTAGTGGCTAGTCGCCAGCGAGCTTCCTACGGGCGAGGGAGACATTCAGCATGCCGAGAACCGTCAAGCTCACCAGCGCGGATGCACGCGCCTGGCGAGAGAACCGCGCGCAGTGGGTGAGCCCCAAGGGCTTCGTCCTCCGAGCCGTCACTCCGGAGGAAGAGAAGGCCGTCTTTCCCGCGCTGGAACAAGTCAAGCGCTTCAAGCAGAGCGGGACCTGCAACGTAGAGGCGATCTACAAGACGCAAAATCCGGAGAGCGGCGCCGTCACCGAGCAGAAGGTGCCGATGCAGGTCGTGGTGAGGACCACGCGCACGGGGAGGGAGGAGGGGTCCTTCCTCTTCGACCTGTTCGTCAACGGCAACCGGTACGTGAAGGGGCGTGAGGTGCTGCGGTCCCGCATCCTCGACAAGCACGGCGAGTGCATCCTGCAGGGCCCGAACGGCAAGCAGATCTGCGTGCTGCGCGACCCGCGCATCAATCGGCCCACGTTCGGCGAGAGCCAGCGTCAGGCGCCGTCGCCCGAGCGCTGTCACTGTCGTGGATTCAAGGACAATCCCGATGTGGGACGTCACCACATCGCCTGCGAGTGGAACTTGAAGAGCCCTCCGCACGAGCGCGCGCTGCCGATCCAGCGCGAGAGCATCCAGCGAGGCCTGATGGACATGGTCACGCCGATCGAGGGGATGCGGTTCGACGCCCCGGCGCTCGGCGGCACACCGTCCATGCCGATCACGCAGACGTTTCGCGGTCCGACGGGCAGCCCCATCGTGGCGCGAGGTGGCAGCGCGTGGCCTCAGGGAGGCGTCGCGGCGATGAGCGGCCCCGTCGTCGTGAGCGGCCCCGGGGGAGGCGCCATTCCCGTGGCGATGCTCCCCGCCGTGCCTCCTCCGCCGCCGGGGTTCGAGGGGCAGGAGGACGGAGATCCATCGGCCTACCTGCCGCCGAAGCCGTCGCTCTACACCGCGCCGCTGACGGCGCAGGGCGTGACGGTCGCGCATACGCCTCGCGAGCTGGCGGTACGGGGCGGAGGCGCGACGCCGCTCGTCTCGCCCGAGCAGTGCGAGAACGATTGCCGAGGGCTCTCGAGCGGCACGAAGGGTTGGGCGTGGCCGAACGGGCGAAAGCCGGAAGCCAACCAGCATCACCCCCTCTGCAAGAACGCCGGCCCCTGGCGCACGCACGCCGCGGGGCAGAAGTCGTGGATGCTCTACGACATCGATCGGCGGATCGAGCTGAGGGAGGCCACGCCCGAGGAGCGGGCCAAGGCGGAGGTGGAGCTCTCGCGCAACGGCATTCGCAGCGTGATGGTGGGCGAGCGGCTGTACGCGGTGGTCGAGGCCGGCGGCGCTCCTTCTTCCTTCGCGCGGAATGCGCCGAGCATGGCGGGCGCCTTCGTCCGCCCCACGCCGTCGCAGGAGGCGCTGCAGGGCAATGCGCTGGTGACCTCGCGGCCCCGGAGCGCGAAGGCCCCGGGGGAGCTGACACTGGAGGAGCTGGAGCAGGAGATTGCCCGGCGCCGCGCCGTGATGGCGAGCCAGCTGCCGCCCTTGCCGGACGAGGCGCTGGCGGTGCAGATCACCGAGGAGGTGACGGCCGAGGGAGGCCCACCGAGCTGGGGCGATCAGGCCCAGACGGAGGAAGCGCCGGGGGAGTTGCCCGCGGAGCCGTGCGAGGGCGCTCCGTACGTGGAGCACGATCGGAGGGTGCACGCGGAGGTGCAGACGATGTCCGTATCGGGGGACGTGCTCCGGGACGCGAGGGGGCTCGTCGGGCTGCAGCAGAAGGATGCGAGCATCGAACGGGGACCGGTGAGCATCATCGAGCCCGAGCCGTTCGTCGATCCGCTCGAATCCTCTGTGCCCGAGGTCGTCTTCTCCCCTGCGGCGCAATGATCGAGATTTTCTTCCCGAGCCTCGATGGCCATGTTCTCGCGGGAGATCCGCGGGTGCCTCCTAACTTGGTCATGAAACAGCCATCGGGGCTCGGGGAGATTCTTTCTCGAACGAGGCGCCTGTGAGCCAGGTCGATTTCTTCTCCAGGGGCGAGCCGCCTTCGGAGGAGGCGAGCGAAGATCTATCGGCCGTACGCGAGATGGCGGGCACTCCGCTCCTCCGGACGCGCCTCTTTCCCCGCGCGGGGGATTCGAAGAAGCCGAGCGTGCTCCTGCTCGTGCGCCGGCACGAGATCCTCGGCAACCCGTTCGGGCTGCGGAGAGATCTCCTGCCGAACGTGCCGAGCCTGGCCGAGAGCATCCACCAGCACGGCTTGCTCGAAAACTTGCTCGGGGTGGAAATCCCGGCGCACCTGCGCCGGCACCCCGAGCAGTGGATCGAGCTGAAGGCGGGCAGCCGGCGGCTGGCGGCGATCGATCTCCTGCTCTCGGAGGGCAAGCTCGATCTCGACCGCGACCTCATCCCCATCCTGCTCATCGACGGCGACGGGTTCTGGGAGCACGTGGTCGAGAACGTGCAGCGCGTGGACTGCAAGGCGTGGGAGATTGGTCGTTATCTCTCGGAGGCCAGCAACTCCGGGGCGCCGCACCGGACCATCGCTGTGCGGCTCAACAAGAGCCAGGGATGGGTGAGCCGGCACATCCAGATCGGCGAGGGCGTGGCGCCCGAGACGATTGAATACCTGGCCGCCCGCAAGATCGATCTCAATGTCTCTCAGCTCCATCGCCTGTCGCTCATCCGAGATCGGTACGGCGATCCGGACGGGCAGAAGCAGATCGAGGCGATCGAGAAGTCTCGGAGGCGCCGCAAGGCGCCGCTCAAGACGGATCCGGCGAGCTTGGCCGCGTTCAAGAACCGCATCGAGTACCTGAAGATCTCCATGCCGGTGCCGCCGCTCATCCGTCCCGTGGTGGCGGCGGTGCTCGACTACCTGGAGCTCGGTACGAAGCCGAGCTTCAAGGACGTGGCGGCGGAAGTCGCGGGGCTGAAGGACCGATTGTACGGGGGCGAGGAGGATTGAATGGCGGGAGCAGAGAGCAGCCAGGAAGGTTTCAGGTCTCAGGTTTCAGCTCTGGATCCGGAACTGACCTCCGTGCCGGACAGCTCCGGATCCGGACGCCGCCTCCAGGTCGTCTCGTACGTTGGCGTTACGATGCGGATGCCGGGAGAGACTTGGGAGCAAGCAGGCGCCGGGCAGGGGCCAGAAAGATGCATTCGAGAAATGTTGTCAGAACATGTCGAGTCTCTCCTCGCCGTCACTCTGGAGGCTCGCGCGGCGCGCATCGCCGATGGGTTATTGCGAGAGGGAGGTCGTCGCCGGTATCCCGTCGCTCTGAGCAAGGATGCGGAGGGGTGGTGGTCGGTCGGGCATCACTTCTCGTCGCTCGGCGTCTTGGAGATCGTGAAGGTCTTGCTCCTCGGCAGTGACGAGGCCGTCGTCGTCGGAGCCGAGGTCGTCGATCTACAGAGGCCCGAGGCGGTCGCGCGGTCGCCGTTCGGTCCGGGGGAGCGAACGGCGGGGCTCGCGCTGCCGCGGTGGCTCTTCGGTACCGACGAGCGGCGAGCCGAGCTGGTCGAGCCGCTCGCCGAGTGGAGGTCGGGCGAGACGGTCCGGTTCAGGACGACGGGCGAGGTCGAGGCGGGCGCGCTCGTGTGCCGGCGAAAGGGGACGGTCTGATGCCGGCTCTGAAGATTATCGAAGCGGAGGAGAAGGGCCCGTCGAAGGCGAGGACGATGAAGCTCGAGCTGGAGTTCGATCTCGACCATCCGCCGAGCCCGAAGGAGGTAGCCGACCTGTACCTCGCGCAGATGGTGGCGAGACTCGGGGGTAACATCACTCGGGTCGCGAAGATCCTCCGCACCGGCAGGACGACCATCTATCGCAGGCGCAGCGCGGGGGCGATTGGGGTGAAAGGGGCGGGCGGGACGTGAAGGAGGGCGAGGAGAAGTTCTTCGAGGTGCGTCTCGATCCGAAGGACGTCGCGACCCTCGAGGCGGTCGAGCGGGGCTACATGCTCGCCGTCATCGACTTGTTCGGAGGCAACAAGACCCGAGCGGCGAAGGCCCTCGGGGTCGCGCGCAAGACCATCTATCGCAAGCTCGGCTTGAACGTGGACTGGTGATGGGGGAGCGGAGCAGAGGGCAGAGGGCAGAGAGCAGAGGGCTCGGAGCCGGAGAAAGAGGAGAGGACGGAATTGAGAAAAGAGGACGGTAGGGGCATGGTGTTCGAGGCGTCGCTCGAGCCCGGCAAGATTGCGCCGCTCTGGGAGATCGAGGACCATTACATCCGCGACGTGCTCGAGGTGCTGAACGGCAACAAGGCCCAGGCGGCCAGGGCGCTCGGCATCGACCGGCGTACGCTGTATCGGAAGCTGGAGAAGTAGGCGGGGAGACGGAAGGTTTCAGGTTTCAGGTTTCAGCCCGGAGAAGGATCCGGAGCTAGAGGCTAGTGGCTAGGAGCTGAATGAGATGTCAGAGACGTTCGTGGAGAAGGATGGCAAGGCGTGTTGGCGCTGCGGCTGGTGCCATGCCGTGCACGAGGAGATGAGCATGCAGGGCGGAGCGTACGTGAAGGTCGCCAACGTGCTGGTGGCCATCGTGTGCACCGATCAGTGCCTCGCGCCGGCGCAGGCGGCGATCGAGGCGCTGTTCGAGCCAGCCGCCGCCGCAGCGCGGGGGCGCCCGTGAGCGGCGATAGGACGGCGCTCGACCCTCGACCGGCACGTGCGCTCACGAGTCGGGAGGCCGTGAAGATCCTTTGCGGTCTCGTCGGCGGGATGCTCGATTTCTCTGGCGAGGAAGAGTTGCGGCAGGCGGTGCGTTGGCTTGCCGAAGAGGACGACTGGTGGGCGTTCATGCGTGGGGCTCGGGTCGTTCAGCAACGGGTTTCCGAACCGCGAGGCAGCTCGTGAGCGGGCCTGCATCCGTCGTCGAGTGGAAGCGCCCCGGAGCGCGAGAGGCGGCGGTGGAGATGGTGCGTGCGTCGATCACGGCGAGCGATCTGGCGCTCGCGTTCGAGGCCTCGGCCGTCGTGCTCGCGTTGATGAGTCGGATCCTCGGTCCCGAGGAGGGTGTGACGGCGAGGGACCTGGCGGTGGCCGCCGTGGACGAGATGCTCGATCAGATGGACGGCGGGGAGCCCCCGAATGTCCAGGAGCTGCTCGGAAGGTTGAGCGCGGGATGATGGTGGGCAGAGGACAGCGAGCGCCCACGGCGGTCGTCGCGTACGGCTTCGTCCACCCGGAGGGAGAGGGGCGGGAGGGCTGGTGGAGCTTCGAGCCGAAGGCACCGTTTCGCGGCTGGTACGTGCTCTGTTGGCCGCTCGACGTGCACGCGGAGCTGCGGTCGATCGATTTCGGCGGCCAGGAGCAGCTCGCGATGCCGACGGAGGCCGAGGCGCTGCATCTCTGGCCCGGAAGTCCGCATGGCTTCTTTTCGCTCCATGGTGTTCGACTCGGGGCGACGGGCGATTTTCGGGTCTTGCTCTCGAAGATGCCGGTCCTCGCCTCGGCCCTGCCCTTTTCCTATCCCACGCTGGGCAAGAACGAGCGCTTCGCCCTGAACGTCGCGGGGCGGCTCAACGCCATCGTCGTCGTGGGCGAGGAGCTCCTCCTGCCGCCGGTGAAGGCGTGAACGTTTTTCCGTCCGAGGTGAGCGGGGCTCTGGCCACTCGCTCTGCTCCCTCGGACGGGACCATTTCCTCTCCCGGCCTCAGGCCGTTCCGGCTCCGGGCTAAAACCTGAAACCTAAAACCTGACCGCCCCGCGCAGCCACCAAGGAAACGACTCCCATCATGTGCTCTCACTCTCACCGTCATAGCGAGGCCCCGTGAGCCTCGCCGGTTTTCCCCTCTTCCGCCTCAACTCCCTGCAGGTCAAATACTGGCTGGCAGGGGGAGACTTCCGCTGGCTCATCGCCCGCACCGTGAGCCGCACCTACCGCACGGGGGTCGTCATCCTCTCGCCGACGCTGCACGCGATCGGCACCGTGAACCCGCACGGCGATACCCAAGACTTGCCGCCGCCCCATCGACAGTTTCAGATGTGGGAGATCTGCAACAAGCCCTCGGTGCTCTACAACGAGTGCGCGTGCCGGGAGTACTGGGATCCGGAGGTGCAGGGGCCGTGGAAGCTCCGGGACAAGGAACGGAAGATGGATCGCCATCATCCGTTCTGTCAGTTCGACCGCGTCGCCATGCCGACGTGGTCGACGAGCTACCGCACAGGCACCGAGCGGCTCCATCAGCACGTCAATCCGCAGACGCGCCCCGATGAGTGGCTGCGGACGAGCAACGAGATGGCGCAGAAGTAGGACGGGAGCGGAGAAGAGGGAAGGTTTCAGGTTTCAGGTATCAGCTCCAGAGGGTTCTTCCGGGCTGAAACCTGACGGCTGAAACCTGAGGCCTTTTTTCGATCGGCAAAGAAAGGAGAGAAGAAAGAGAATGCCTCGCACGGTGAGCCTCTACGAAGTGACGCTCGTCAACGGCAACCACGAGACTTACCATTTGGGTAGCTCTCATCGCACGAGTCGAAGCGCGATTCGTTCTGCCAAGTATTTCCTCACCGTTGCGAACGAGGAAAAGCGGGCCGAGGTCGCACTCATCCTGCAGAGTCTAGGACGCGATACCGATCACGGGCTGGCGAGCGAATACGTTGGCTTCAAAGTCTACCCGAACGAGCATGCCCGACCGGCACTCGTCAAATACGTAGAAGCGATGGGTAAAAAACTCGTGGGTCCCGATGTGCGTCGAGCACGTCGTCGATGAAAGAAGCCGGGAGAAGAGGGCAGAGGGCAGAGAGCTCAGGAGCCGGCGTCGGAGAAAGACAGCCGGCAGAAGGAGAGAAGAGATGGACGGACACAAGCTGAAGGTCGTCAGGTTGGAGGAGGACGAGAAGGGTCTCGTCGTCTCGATGGAATCGGCGATCAGCTACTACAACGACCGGCAGGAGTATGCGAAGGCCTCGATGCATTTCGACAAGCGGGTGCATGGAAGGAGCAATCCTGCTTATCCGCGAGACGAAATGCCGGTCATCGGGGAGGGCTTCGTGCTGGAGAGAGCGCGCGAGGTGCCGAACGTCGTGGTGCATTTGAAGCCGAGGGCCGAGGGGGCGCAGGCGCCAGGGCCGTTCGGCTTCGAGCAGGTGGTGGAGCAGCTCCGACACGTCGCGCTCGAGTGCCAGCGGGGCGACGAGCGCAACGCAGCTCTCTACAGGCAGGTCGTCGCCATCCTGCATTTTGCTGAAGCGGGAGACGCTTCGTCGTGAAGTGCTCGGAGATGATGGAGGTCTTACCAGAGCACTCCTGGCAGGGTTGCTCGGAGGAGGCCCTCGACGGCTCGAGTCACTGCCGGCTCCACACGACCGAGCGGCTGGCGAATGTTCGCAAGTGGCAGGAGGAGCACCTGGCGCAGCTGAAGGAGACGGCGGGGGCGCTCATCGAGCTCGATTTGCAAATCGTGAGGCTGCGCGAGCAGAAGGAGGTGTCGCGACAGAAGGTGCTCGGGCTCCGCCGGGAGATCGAATCGCTCTCCGAAGCGTTGGAGGGTTCGTGACGATCCTCGCCTATCGCTTCCGGGTCTCCTCCCGACAGGAGGACGACTTCACGCTCCGCGTCGTGCTCGAGCCCGTGCAGAAGCAGGTCTTCGCCCCCGGCAAGCTCGCGCTCGAATTTCGCAAGTGGATCGAGCCCACCGTCCGCAATCCGTCCTATCCGGAGCTGGGGTTCGACTTCGGCGACGAGGTGGAGCTGAGGAGCACCGAGCGATGATGGGCCCCGGCTTCGGTCGCGACCTCGAGAACGCCATCACGACGTTCGGGGTGCTGGTGCTCGTCGTTGGCATCCTGACCGGCATTGGGTGCAGCGCGGGGTGCAGTTACTTGAAGGAGCACCTGGGGGTCACGTGGAGCACGCGATGAGGTGCCTCGAAGAAGTCGAGCGGTCCTTTGCGGGCGGCGTTCGGAAGGAGCGGTGCGGCGAGCCGTCGCTACCGGAGCTGAGCACCCTCTGCCGGGCGCATTGTCTCGAGCGACACGCCGAGACGCTCGAGCGGCGGGCGATGCTCCTCGGGCAGATGAAGTCGAGGGCGGGCGACATCAAGGAGCTCTCGCTGAAGTTGGCCGCGCTGAGGTCCGAGCAGAGGCGCGACGACGAGGCCTGGCATTCGACTCGCTGGGAGATCGAACGGTACGAGCAGGCGAGCCGCGAGGCGGACGTGCGGGCGGGTTGACGGTCGTGAAACGCATCAAAATCACGTGCGACGGGCGAGAGGAGGGCGGCGCCCGGTGCGGCAATGCCATCGACGTGCACGACGAGGAGCAGCAATGCCTGGAGAGACCGGGATGGTTACATCGAACGATGATCGACGCCGTGCCACAGAGCGATGGGACGCGGTGGGTGGCGGAGAGGACGCTGCACTATTGCCCGAGGTGTCGTCCCGAGGTGCGGCCGCCGCTCCATCCGAGCCTCTCGGCGAGAGCGAAATCTCCTTCGACCTGATCTCGCGAGAGGCCCTTCGAGGGGAGAATCGCTTTCGGATGCCGATGCCGGGACGGGAGTCGGGTTCCGGGGACCGGGTTCCGGATCCGGACTTGATTCCGACCGCACCCCGGAATTCGTCTCCCGGCTCCCGGCTGCCCGAGCCCTTCCGACGCCTCGTCGATCTGCGCGAGGGGCTGTGCGAGGTGTGCGGCAAGCTCTGCGGGTTCGAGTCCGTGATGCCGGCCGACCCCGACGCGCCCGAGCTGGTCAAGACGCGCCTGTGCTGGCTCGGCTGGCGGCTCGAGGATCACCTCGGCACCGTGGCGCTCGTCGTCGCGTGCTCGGACCGTTGCGCGATGAAGATGGCGGATGGGACGGAAGGGACGGAAGAGAGAGAGGGCGGAGAGGAAGGTTTCAGGTCTCAGGTTTCAGCTCCGGATCCGATCCTGGCCGGCGGCCGCAAGCCGGTAGACTACGAGCCGTCGCGGGGGCCGCGATGAGTCGCTTCGAACGCAAGACGCTGGTGACGGGGAGGGACGCCGAGGATGTGGCGCGCAAGCTCGCGCCGGTGCTGCGCGAGGCGCTCGGGGTGATGCTGAAGCGTCCCGAGGGCCTCGGACCGTTCCTCGTGGTCGAGGACGTGCGGACCAAGAAATTCGTGCAGTGGTGCGGCAGCCGAGAGAAGCCGCTCCGCTTCGAGGCGCCGCTCCTCTCGCTCGTGGTGACGCGATGCGAGCCCGATCTCGACGTCGTGGTGCGCGTCGCCCTCGAGACGCTGCTCTTCGAGCCGATCTTTGCCGTGCTCTTCGAGGATGGTGCGCTCGTCACCGAGAGCGACACGTTCGAGGCCCTGGTGACGGTGGAGAGGAAGACATCAAAATGAACCCCTGGCTTTCGTTTCTCATGGGCGGCATCGCCACCTGCGTGTGTGTCGGAGCCAGCGTCGGCTGGTCGCTCGCCGTCATCGCGAACGATCCGAAGCTCTCGCTCGCGGCGGTGGCGGCCGTGCTGCGTGGCTTTGCGCGTCGCTTTACGGACTTGCACGTCGTGGTCGTGGCGAACGGCGCGAAGGTCTTCGTCCCGTTCGAGCAAATCGCGACGGCCATCGAGCGCGCCGAGATGGTCTCGGACGTCCGGGGGCAGGCAGAGCCGGCGCCGGATGGCTCTCTGGACCGTCCCATCCCCGGGATGGAGAACTGATGCATCCCTCGGCGTACGTGCTCGGAGGCACCTTTCTCGGCTTGAACGGGCGAGCGGGGCAACGCATCCTCGAAATCGGCTCCGCCAACGTCAACGGCTCGCTCCGGGACCATCAACCCGAGGGCTCGACCTGGATTGGCGTAGATCAAGCGGAGGGCGCGGGGGTCGACGTCGTGGGATCGAGTCACGAGCTGCCGTTCGAGGACGGGAGCTTCGACCTGGTCGTCAGCACGTCGTGTCTCGAGCACGATCCGCTCTTCTGGATCACGTTCCTCGAGGTCGCGCGAGTGCTGCGCCCGGGGGCGCTCGCCTATCTGAACGTGCCGGCGAAGGGTCCCTACCACGCCCATCCCGTCGACTGCTGGCGCTTCTACCCCGACAGCGGCGCGGCGCTCGCCCTCTGGGCGCGTCGGTCGGGACGAGAGATGCATCTGGTGGAGACGTTCGCCGCCGGCTCTCGAGGACATCAGGAATGGATCGATCTCGCGCTCGTCTTCGTTCGCGGCGAGGGAGAGGCCGAGGGCTATCGACCGCTGCGCGGGACCGTGACGGAGAAGGCGGAGGCCGTCGTATGAAGACCGCCCGGCCGCAGATTTTCAACGTCTCGCACCGCCTCGCCGAGCGCGCGGCGGAGAGCTGGGCGACGAGGACGACGAAGGCGAGCATCGATCCGCGCTGGCGACGCAAGGACCGCGAAGCGTGGACGGCGAGGGACTGGGCCGCGCTCCGCCGCGCGTTCGAGGCCGGCATCACCTGGATGCTGAAGCCGTTCCGTCAGGTGTGCGGCTTCGACCGTGGCCCCACGGCGGTCGAGGTGGACAAGGCCTGGCGCGCGGCGCGCAAGGAGCTCCGCGGGGGTGAGGAGACCTTGCGACGTGCGCTCGAAGTCGCCTGGCATTCTGGTAGGGTGTTCCTCGAGCTGTGGATCCAACGGCAGAGGTTCCCCGAGTGAGGAGCGGACAGGAAGGTTTCAGGTCTCAGGTTTCAGCTCCGGATCCGGATCCAATACCCGAGACTCGGTACCCGACTTCTGCCATGCACACATCGCCCGACTCGTCCTCCATCGGTGAAACGCTCGGCGAGGTCGTGCGCCGCGCGCGCGCCGCCGCCCGGCTCTCGCTCTCGGAGCTGGGCAGCGTGCTGGGCTACTCGTCGTCGTTCCTCTGCGACGTGGAGCGGGGCCGGCGTCCCGTCCCTCGGCCCCTGTGCGACGCCCTGAGCGAGAAGCTGGGGCTCGACCGGGTCGAGCTGTACGCGCGCGCCGGGCACCTCACCGAGCCTGTCACCGAGTACCTGCAGCGCCGGCCCCGCGCGCTCGCCATGCTGGAGCTATTGGCGGGGATGGACGCGAGCGACGAGACGCTCTGCGAGGTCGTCCGAGGACTCTCTCGGGAGCTCTGATGGCCCGGCGCCGGCATCCTTGCCCCGAGTGCGGCGTCGAGGCGCTGGCGACGCCGGAGGCCCGGGGCGCCATCCACCTCGATTGCCCGGTGTGCCAGAGCGGCAGCGTTTTCCAGGACGGCCGCGGGGGCTACGAGTGCACCGAGTGTAGCCAGCGCTTCCTCATCCACCTGCCGCATCCGAACGACCACTACGGGGGCCCGGAGCACGTCGGGGGCCCGCTGCGCTGGTGGGACCGACCCATGACGGGCTGGCAGCTGGCGGGGTTCTGTGGGGGTTGGCTGGCCTTCCTCTGGCTCGTGCCGTCGCCCTACTGGAGCTTGCTCTTCCTCGGCCTGATCGTGTGGGAGCACTGCTCGAAGCGAAATCGTTAGCCCATCTTTCTTTTTGTCCTACCTTTTATCTTATCGTATAGGGTAAGAGGAAGGGTATGGCGAAAGCGAAGATCACGGTGACGGTGGACGAGGGGATGCTGGTGGAGCTGGACCAGCTCGTGCAGCAGGAGGCGTTCGAGAGCCGCTCGGCGGCGATGGAGGCGGCGGTCTCGGCGCTACTCACGGCGCAGGCGGAGGCCCAATACAATCGAGCGCTCGCGGCGCTGACGCCCGAGGACGTGGCGGAGATGCAGGCCCTGGCGGAGGAAGGGATGGCGGATTTCGCTGCGGGCTTGAAGGAGTACCCTTGGTGATCCCGAGGCAGGGAGACTGCGTCTGGGCGGACTTGGACCCCACCGAGGGACATGAGCAATCCGGGCGTCGGCCCGTGCTGGTGCTGAGCGAGAACCGGTACAATGAGCGGAGCGGAATGATTTTCATGGTGCCGCTCACCACGAAGGACAAGCTCTTGCCTCCCTTCGCGCTCCAGCTGGGCGTCGTGGGAGGCAAGAAGGCGTTCGCGCTGCCGGCGCAGGCGCGAGCGCTCTCGGCGACTCGACTCGGCAGGCGGATCGAGCAAGGCAGGCTCAAGGACGTGGAGCGCTGTCTCGATGCGCTGCTGCAGATTTGCGGCCGACCCGCGCGACCGAGAGGAGAGAACGATGCCCGATGATGTTGTCGGGCGCAGGGGGGACCATGCGACGCTCGGCGTCCGGACGACAACGCGAGGAGCCGGCATCGTGTTGACCCCGGAGCGCTTCGAATTCCTGCAGGGCTGGGCGAGAGATTTGATAGCGGACGGGCACTCGGAGGGTGGAGCGATGAGGGAGCTCATCCAGGAAATCAAACGCCTGCACCGGCAGATGCAGAAGGCGCCGAGGCGCCGCGCGAAGACCGTCGGGACGGTTGGGACGGAAGCGTCGAAGGAAGGGAGCGAGGGATGAAAAAGGGAGATGGGTTTTTGCTGTCGCTGTTGCTCGGGATGATCGCGCTCGTGTTCTGGGTCGACCGGGAAAATCCCTACGTCTGGTATCAGCTCGCGGGCGACGTGCTGATTGTTCTCTGGATTTTCCGCCACGACCTCGGCCTCTCGCGCTGGGTGGGGCGGTGGTGGCGGCGTCCGGAGCGACAGTTGCTCGCGGCCCTGAAAGATTCGGGGCAGGAGCTGACCGGCAGGGAGCTTCGCGACCGGACCCTGCTCTATCGCGGTTGGGGCTTCGGCCTGTTGTACTCGCGGCTGTATCGGCTGGAGTCGGACGGCTATGTGAGCAGCCGGCGCATCTCGGAGGACGGGCGGCGCGCGTACCGCATCACGATGCTGGGCTCGGAGGAGATCGAACGGGAGCGGGCGTCGTGAGCGAAGGAGACGCGCCGCGCGAGAGGACGCTCGACGGTTGCCAGATCTACATCACCAACGCGCCGGTGGACGAGGACGGCGCCGAGATGCGGGCCTACGCTCTGTCGAAGGAAGTCTCCGTCGTGGCCCTGTTCTCGACGGACGAGACCCGGGAGAGGTTCGAGCGCGACTTTCCCCGCCTCTCGAAGGGCACGCCGAAGGTCGTGGTCGACACGCGAGAATTTCTCCTCAGCGTGGCGAGCCAGGGGTTTGAGATTGCGCTCGATCTCCACCTCGTACCGGGCACGGGAGACGTGAGGTACGACCGCGTCCAGAGCGAGGAGCTGGAGCGGTACTGCCGGGAGTATCGAGCCGTGATGAAGGCGCTCGATGCTGTGCTGGAGCAGGAGGCGAATCGCCGGGCGCTCGAGTCCACGCGAATGGACAGCGAGGAGCCGTGCGACGTGGAGCGATTGCAGCGACTCGTCGAGGGGTAGAGGCATCGAGGAGCGGAGCACGAAATGCAAAAGGGGACGAGAGGCTCGATGGGCCTTCTCGTCCCCTCCTGGTCGGTGGAGGAGGGTGCTCCTCAGCCGTTCATCGCGTTTTCGGCCGACTGCAGGTTGTCCACGTTGCCCTGCTGCTGCGCCTTGCGGGTCTGGATCGTCGCGATGACGGCGTTCTTGATCTGCGTCTCGTTTTCGCCCGTCACGCTGACGGCGCCGCCCTGGACGGCGGGGGTGAAGTTGTAGGTTGCGCTGATGGCTGCCATGTCGTTGTTGTCCTCTCGAGCTCGCGGGGGAGCGAGACTGCCCCCCGGCGTCAAACCTCCCTACGCTACGCGCGCCCGAGCGCGAGCGACATCACCCCGAGGGATGGCAGGCGCAAAACCTACAACAGCGCACAGAGGAGCGCCGGCAGCTCGCCGTCAGCGAAAAGCACGTGCGGCAGCGCAGGTGCTCGTAGGGCGAGAGAGAGGCCGCTCGGTGGGCTGCCGCAGAGGCGGGGGCGCTCGAGGCGGGAGAGGGGGAGGCCTCCTCGCGCGCGCCTGGGAAGGACTGTCGCCCGCAGTCGATGCAGATGAAGCCTCGCAAGGGGCTGCCCGCCAGGCGCCGGCTACCGCAGTTGCCACAGGACCAGGCGTCCATCAGAGAGCTTTCGGCAAAATGAAGGGACCTACGCGCATCATTTTGCCGGTAATTTTCTGGCATCCCCTCGACGCATCACGATGTAATTTCCTGAAACTTCCAGGGCGTCTCGTTTGAGTCGATAGCCGACGGCCTCGTCTATTTCTTTCGACCACGTCGTGGGACGACTTCCCGTGATGAACAGGGCTCCTCGACGATGGCGAAAACTCGGAGAGGTGAAGATGATCCATTCCTTTTCAAAGTCGTTCACATCGACCAGCCATTTCTTGCAACGTGTGAAAGAAGGCCTTCGGCTCCGACTCCCTCCGGGCTGAGACCTGAAACCTGAAACCTCCCTCCGCTCATTGCAGCGTGCTCGGCGGGGGAGAGATGCGGGGGGAGACGACGGTCACCTCGCGGTCTTCGATGCCGCCCGGCATTCCGGGCAAGGACCATCGGTTCGGGGCCACGTCCTGAGACCACTCGGCCACGACGATGCGCCGTCCGCTCGGCACGCGCACCCAGTAAAAGCCCGGCTCCCTCGGCGGCCTCATCGCTTCAGCCGCTGACGCGCCGCGCGCGAGAGGGCACCCGTGGAGCGCCGCTTGGGGTTTCGGGGGCAGCTCTTGGTGTGCGGAAAGAAGCGGCTCTTGGAGTCTCGATAGGCCTGCTTGCCGCAACGGGCGCAGCGGACGAGCGGTTGATTCTCCGCCTGGGCGAAGGCTCGTTCGAGGAAGTCTGCGAGCTCGGGGGGACTACGCATCGCCCCTCAGGATGACAGCTCGGACAGACCAGGGCCACCACGACTTCCTCCCGGAAGAGACAGAGCGTGCGCAGGCGTGCCGCCGGTAGCGAGGCGTCGCGGGAGTCTCGGGCGACGAGGCGCGCGCAATCCTGGCAGTGGGCGACGGCGACACGGCCCCCGAGCGTCTGCGGATGGGGAAAGCCCCGACCGTCCGTGTCGTGCCCCATCCGGTCGCAGACGTATCCGAGGCCATGCGCGCCGGGCAGGCAGCGGGGACGGTCCGTCAAGCCGGCTTCTCCTTCTCGGCGAGGGCCTCCGCGCTCAGCGTGCGCAGCGCCTGGACGGAGAGAGCGAGGGCGAGGTCGGGGCGCGCTTCGAGGTCGAGGACGAGCTCGCTGCCCAGCAGCACGACGACCCGCACGTGACCTGCCGGAGCCGCGGGGGTTGCCGCGCTGCCGAGGGTGAGCTGCAGCACGTGTCTCACCCGACCCTCCCGAGCACGAGCAGCCCTCGCAGCGCGCCCGTCCAGCGGAGCGACACCGCTCCGGGCGGTAGCTGGTAGAGCTCGACCGTCACGCCGCCCCCGTTCTCCATGCGGTGCCAGTTGAGCGGCGCCTCCCCCGCCAGATCGTAGTAAGGCCCGGAGGCGTCCGCCACGCGCTGCGGGACGCAGGCCGCCAGCGTGTCGAACGGGACGAACGGCGGCACGTACCTCGAGAGCGGTTGGGGCGAGGGGAGAAACTCCTTCCACTGTCCGTCCCGGTTCATGGTCTTGAGCGAGAGGAGCAGTTGAGGAGGGAGGGCGGAAGCTGGGAAGCTCGGAAGGTGGGAAGCTCCGGATCCGGATTGAGCTTCCTCGCTTCTTTGCTTCCTCGCTTCTTGGCGCCTTTCCGGCCAGAGCAGCACCGCGTACGGCCGAAACCCCCAGGGACCCGCGTCCACGCGCGGCATTCGCCAGGCCTCCGTCAGCGTCGCGCCCGGAAAGCGGGCGATGCGCCCGTAGCCGGCTATGGCTTGCATGGACCTCCGGAGCAGGCGGGGCATTTCATACCGTCCGACCACTGCCCCCGATCTCGACACGAGCCGCAGCGGTACTTCTTCGGACGACCTGCAGCGCGAGCGTCGAGGAGCCTGCTCACGTCGACCATGAGATCGACGATGGGGCTACCGCTCTCGTAGCAACGTTCCAGCCGCAGGAGCAGCTCGACGGCGGCGTCCTTCACGGTTTCGGACAGGGTCCCTCCTCGTGCGAGCCGTTACAACCCGGGGCGTGGTGATGGTGGACGACCTTCTGGCGACCGATGCGCGACAGATTTTTCGTGACGTTCACCAGGGCGAGGACGACCCAGAAGGCGATGAAGCCCGAAAACAGAATGTGCTCGTGAACGAATTGGAGGAACGTCATCCGAGTGTCTCTCTCAGTTCTCGCCGCTCACGTCGCGCGCGTGCTGCGCGGCCCAGACGCGCCGGGCGAAGTCGAGGTAGCTGGCCTCGCTCGTGCCGGCGGCCTTCATCATCGCAGCCCCGAAGCTCGTCATCACCTCCCCGACGTCGATGGACGTCCACTCGGGCCTCAGCACGCTCTTCAGCGCCTCCTTCATCTCTTCCCGTTCTTCCTGGGTGGCTCGCTGCATGGCGAGGCCCATCGTAGCAGAAAGTCCCCGGCAGCGGAGGAGGCCGCGGTGCGGAGTCGATGCGGGGGAGCTTCAGTTGAGACGAGAGTCCTTGAAGTCGAGGAGCTTCAAGCCATGCTCTTCGAGCACCCTCAGGAAGTCGGAGCAGGGAGGATCCGAGTGCAGGACGTTTCGTCCCTCCTTGCCGAGGCGCCCGGGGCAAGTCGGGCAGGGCTGCCATTCGGCGCTCTGTCCGTCGTAGACGCCGACGCCGTGCGTCTTCACGTGGCAGAGCGCTCGGAGCAGCCGTTCGCTACTGGTCATTTGGATTTCCTCGGGAGGGATGATTTCGAACCCGCCGAGGCGCGTCTTGCCGGCGGCGACGCCCTCGGCGATGGCGGCGTCGTACTCGGCGCAGGTCGGCATCTCGTGCTTGGTCGTGAAGCCCCGTTCTCCTGGCACGCGCACGACGAGGAGGCGTTTGCCGCACACGCACCGACCTTCTGACACCCGCTCCTTCTTTTTCATTGGCAGGCGCCCCCTCAGCGCACCACTGCCGCCGGTAGCGCCGAAATCATCGTCCGGCAGACGCTCGTGAACAGGAGGATCCGGTCCCGCTCGATGCCGGGCAGCGAGTCCCAGGGTTGAACCCGGGGATCCATCTTCGCGATCAAGTCTCGCTCCGAGCCGTAGCTCCACCCCTCGCGCTTCATGTCGAAGAGCCAGGCTTCGTGCACCTCGCGCGCCGTGAGGCCCTCCTCCACCAGGCGCCGGATGGCCGCGTAGGTGACGTTCTTCTGCGCGAGGGGCAGCTGCTCCCACGAGCCTCCCAGATCATTTCGTCCGACGGCGAACGAATAGCACCGGTTGCACTCGTGCGTCGCTCGAGCGAGGGCCTCCACGACGCGCGGCTTCACTGCTCCCCCTTCTCGGCGCCGTTCCTCGCTGCCGCAACTTTCATCTCGAACAGCTCGAGCTGCACGTCGGCGAGGAACCGCTCCATCGCTCGCTGGTTTTCCTCGGCGTGATTTCCATTGGTGAACCTCATGTATTTCTGCTTGAGCTCGAGCGGCGCCCTCTCCCACGCGCGGAGGACGGCGGGCATGGGCCCTTCGTCCTTGCCGAGCGGCAGGCCCGTTTGGGGGTCGAGGAGGGCGGGCACGCAGTCGGGACAGCTGGGATCGTATTCGTGCGCTCTGCTTCTTTCCATGATTCTTGCTTTCATGATTTGCTCGAGGGAGGCGAGCACCTTCCGCCGCCGGTAGTCCTCCACCACGTACGGATGACGAGTGGCCTCGCCCCAGCTCGCCCGCATCTCTTCTGCCAGAGCCGTCTGGCCCTTCAGTCTCAACATTCTTTCCAGGAGTTGCGAGCGCAGCACGAGGCGCCAGAGCAGAGCCCAGTGCTCTTCCGGCACCTCGTCCCCCGCCGCCATCACGGGTCGGGGCCCGCGGCGACGAATCCGACTTCCTCCACCGGGCTGTGGCTCTCACGATGGTTCTCCCGATGGCTCTCCCGCCGGCTCACCTCGCTCCGGATGGAGATTTCATACGCCTGCACGTCCCCGAGCAGATCGAGCAGCGGCGCTCCCTCTGCATGCGCCAGCTCGGCGAGCAGTCGGTAGGCGCGGAACACGGTCGCGAGCCTCACCCGGCTCTCCGTCGGGCTCCCGCTCGGAAGCAGCAGGGGCGCGCCGGCCGGAGCCGCGCCCTGCAGGACGGCAATGGAGGGCGGCGTGATGGAGGGCGGCGTGATGCGAGGCTTTCTCCTCGCCGATACATCGCCCGGCGTCTCGGACCAATCTTCCGAGAGGGGCTTCTTCTCCCACACGTCCACGAGCGCGAGCAGGCGCTTCGCTTCCGCCTTCGGCAGGTTCGATCGCCCGATGGCTGCCCGCGCGCGGCCCGGGCTCGCATACTTTCGACCGGTGATTCTCTTTTCTATCAGGTGCACTTCAACCTTCTTTCCCATGCTGTTTTTCCCATCGAGACCCGACATCGACGAGCTCCTCGTCTTCCTTCGGAGCCCCGGCGGTCTTCCAACAGTCGTCGCTGCAGAACGGGTCCTCTCGGAAGCGCAGGGGAAGCGACCCCGGCACTTTCAAGAGGCAGTCGTGACAGACGTACCGGCCGCACTGCTTGCACTGCGCCACGATCGGGATCGTCGGCCCTTGCCGGTGATGCGGAACGATGGCGCCGTGTCGATCGCACGCGGCGCACACGTTCGTCCAGAACCGCTCCGGGATGCGGAGCGCCCTGCCGCCCTGGATGAGCCAGGCGCGGTGCTGGCTGACCTCATCGCCCTGGTGGCGCCAGTCGTACAGCAGACACTCGTAGTACTGCGAAACTGCCTTTTGACTGTCCATGTCGAGCATCCTCATCAGCGTCGTCGACAACTTTCGTTCCATCCCAGGCGACCTCCCCTCCTCGGAGAGCAGGCGCGGGATCCAGCGAGCCGTCAATCACCCAGAAGGCGCCGGCAGGTCTCAGGTCTCAGGTTTCAGCCCAGAGGATCCAGATCCGGATCCGGAGCTGAGACCTGAAACCTGAAACCTCTCTGCCTCTCCTCTCATCCCTTCACGCACAGCACGGCCTTGAGCGTGTGCACGACGTCCACCAGGTCGACCTGGCTCGCCATCACGGCGTCCAGATCCTTGTACGCCCCGGGGGTCTCGTCCAGCACTCCCATATCCTTGCGGCACTCGACCCCCAGCGTCGCTTTCTCGTGGTCCTCCACCGTGAACGTCCTCTTGGCCTGTCCGCGGGACATGGCGCGGCCCGCGCCATGGCTGCAAGAGTGGAAGGAGCCCGGGTTGCCCTTGCCCCGGACGATGTAGCTCTTCTGGCCCATGCTACCGGGGATGATGCCGAGCTGCCCGAGCCGCGCGCTCACCGCGCCCTTGCGCGTGACGATGACGTCCTCTCCAAAATGCTCCTCGTGGCTCACGTAGTTGTGGTGACAGTCGACGGCCCCCGCGGTGGGCATCGCCCCCGGGATGGCTTCCTGCAAACAACGGAGCACTTCCCGCATCATCAGCTCGCGGTTCCAGGCGGCGTACTTCTGCGCCCAGAGCACGGCCTCGCAGTAGTCGTCAAAGACGGCGCTGCCCTCCCGCAGGTAGGCGAGATCGGCGTGCGGCAGGCGCACGTCCCTCATCAGCATTTCTTCTTTGGCCATGGCGATGAAGTGGCTACCGATGCGGTTGCCCACGCCTCGGCTGCCGGAGTGGAGCATCGCCCAGACCTGATCCGTCTCGTCGAGACAGATTTCGATGAAGTGGTTTCCCCCGCCGAGCGTGCCGAGGTGCGTCTCGTGATTACAGCCGGCGAGCTTTGGGTGTCGCTCGCACAGCCGCTCGAAGCCGGGGCGGAGCTGGTGCCCCCAGACGTCCCGGAAGGTCGACTCCCGACGCCGGGCGCCGACGTCCCCCGAGCCGCCATCATGAGAGCGCCCATGGGGCACCGAGGCCTCGATGGCGAGACGGAGCGAGGCGAGGCTGTCCGGCAGCTGGTCCGCTCGGGCCGTGGTGCGGACGGCGATCATGCCGCAACCGATGTCGACCCCGACCGCCGCGGGGACGATGGCGTTCTTCGTCGCCACCACGCTACCGACGGTCGCCCCGTGGCCCCAGTGCACGTCGGGCATGACGGCCAGGTGCCGGAAGAGAAAGGGCAGGGAGGCGACCTGGCGCAGCTGCGCCATCGCCTGCTCCTCGACGGGAACGTGATCGGCCCAGGCGTGAATGGGGTGATGGCTCTGTCCGGTGATGATCTTCATGGGAAGGGTTCTTTCAGGACGTGCTCGCAGTTATCTGAATCTTCGCGGCCTCCAGCAGCCGTTCGGTTGTCGAGGCTAGCCGGAGATGTCTGAATCTTCGTGGCCTCCAGCAGCCGTTGAAAACATCGTACAGTTGAACGAGCCCGACGAATTGGGAACGTTTGCCATGGCGTCTGAATTCTTCGCGGCCTCCAGCAGCCGTTGTAGCGAGAGCGAAAACGCGCTGATCTGCAAGATGCGCAGGGTCTGAATCTTCGCGGCCTCCAGCAGCCGTTGAAGCACCCCAGATCGTGGAGGAGGAAGGAAGCCGTTTGCCTGTCTGAATCTTCGCGGCCTCCAGCAGCCGTTGAAACTGCAGAGTGGGCGACGCGCTGCTGTCGCGCGTCGTCACGGTTGGCGTCGCGTCTGAATCTTCGCGGCCTCCAGCAGCCGTTGAAACTCCTGACGATGCGCTGGACGACCTTCAACGAATCGCTCAGGTCTGAATTCTTCGCGGCCTCCAGCAGCCGTTGAAACCCGTGATAGGGCTGCCTACTCGTCACGTCGGAATCTCTGTCTGAATCTTCGCGGCCTCCAGCAGCCGTTAAACCCTCGATTACTACGATTCGCCGCTTTCCCATCAAATGTCTGAATCTTCGCGGCCTCCAGCAGCCGTTGAAACTGTCCGTTTGTCCCGAGCCGATGGTAATTGGCCAGGAAGTCTGAATCTTCGCGGCCTCCAGCAGCCGTTGAAACTTTGCCCTCAGGCGCAGTGATCTCGGCGACTCGTGGGAGTCTAAATTTTCGCGGCCTCCAGCAGCCGTTGAAACCTGGATCTCAGCAGATGGTTCAAAGAGGCGCTGCTGGTCTGAATCTTCGCGGCCTCCAGCAGCCGTTGAAACCGTCAAGAACGCGGCTCGCCAGACCCTAGTCGACTTGTCTGAATCTTCGCGGCCTCCAGCAGCCGTTGAAACCGCAACATGCCATGCAGGCGCAGCTCGGCGCGAGTTCCGTCTGAATCTTCGCGGCCTCCAGCAGCCGTTGAAACTTTCGCCTCTGCGCAGCGGCATCGCCGATGCTCTTCGGTCTGAATCTTCGCGGCCTCCAGCAGCCGTTGAAACCGGGGACTCTGCGTCCGTGGCTGACCGGCTCACGGTGTCTGAATCTTCGCGGCCTCCAGCAGCCGTTGAAACGTGAGTCAGTCTCGGCATGGCTGCGTCGGCTCATCCTGTCTGAATCTTCGCGGCCTCCAGCAGCCGTTGAAACCCGCCCCGGATGATGCGGTCTCGTCCCGCGGCAACGTCTGAATCTTCGCGGCCTCCAGCAGCCGTTGAAACATTGCCCGCGGCGTTGTTTCGCATTCTCCACGATCTTGTCTGAATCTTCGCGGCCTCCAGCAGCCGTTGAAACGCTGCATGCGCCGTCGAGCGTTCTCTTGGAGATCCCGTCTGAATCTTCGCGGCCTCCAGCAGCCGTTGAAACCTGAACGGCGGCGCCTCCGGCAAGCCGTCGGGATGCTCGTCTGAATCTTCGCGGCCTCCAGCAGCCGTTGAAACCCGCTCAATCGGCGTGCCGCTCGGCTCACCGCTCGGCGGTCTGAATCTTCGCGGCCTCCAGCAGCCGTTGAAACCCATGTTCGGCTCGTTTTCGAGGGCATGAGCATGACAGTCTGAATCTTCGCGGCCTCCAGCAGCCGTTGAAACCCTCATGCTGTTTTCAACACGGAAATCAAGGGTCTGTCGAGCGCATTGCGAGCGGCGTTCACGTCCACGTGCAGTTGAGCACCGCAACGGGGGCTCGGACAAGTGCCGATCTCTCGATGTCGACCCCGAAAGCCGTCCCTCTTCCAGGCCTTGGCGTCGTGGTGGCCGCACTGCGAGCACCTCTGGCTGATCCACGACCACTCCACCTCTCGCACCCGTCCCTCGGGCAGCACCTCTCCTTTCGCGTCCCGACTAGCGTACCGCTCGACGATGGCCCTCCGCGTCTCTCCCATGGCGCTCACGTAGCCGCCGAGCTCGTTTTCGCTCAGGCGTGCCTGCCGGCCCTGCGCAGCGCTCTGGACGCCGTCCAGACCGACGGCCAGGTAGATCGTCTCGAAGCGCGCGAGGTGCGGGAGGATCTCGCTCTCGAGCACGTGCCGGGTGCGACGTGCCATGCGCTCCTGGTATCGACCGAGCTGCCGTTGGCGGTCGACGCGCTCGTTTTCGTCCTCGGCCTCGTCTGCTTGCCGCGCGAGTCGAGCGCAGCGAACCGAGTAGCCGTTGCCTCGCGGATTTCGCACGATCTTTCCCGTGGAATCCGCGTACAGACAATCGAGCCCCAGGTTGATGCCGACGACGCTGCCGGGCTCGCCCGGATCGCGGGGGACGGGCAAGCAGCGTACCTTGGCGGAGGCGGTCCAGCGATCGTGCTCCCGTCGTAGCGCAATCCCCTGCAGGAACGGCCCATCAGGCAATCGGTGCGCGAGGGCATGCAAGGAGCGCCGACCAAAACGGACCGTCACCCGACGATCCTCTCCTCGAAGTCGAAGCCGCGTGCCGATCTCCGTCCCGTCGGCGCTCGTCTCGCGTGCCCCTGCCAATCCATCGATGGCCACGCCGCCCGTAGTGTTGACGAGCGGCATGCTCCGCCAGAGCTTCTTGTGTCGGGCGTGCTTCGTCCTCTGAAAGCGCTGCACGAGCGTCGAGAACATCTGCGCCGTCGCGCTCGTCTCGGGATGCCGAAGGCGGAGAGACGGTTTTGGGTCTTGGGTTTTGGGTTCTGGCTCCGGATCGGATCCGGATCCGGATCCAACACCCGATACCCAACTCCCAGCACCCCTCGTCATCTCCCACACGACGGTCCTCGCCTGCTGGTACGTCACGCGCCAATCGTCCCAACCGAGCCCCGGCAGACGGAGGGTGGCGCGGAGGGCGCGATATTTTCGTTCGCCACACTCCTTGCGGTAGTCGGCCCAGACCTCGTCGGGCGCGTCTTGCTCGGGGCGCTCGGGGGCGGGCTCGACCATACCATCCTCCTCCGCGCGCCGCAGGCAATGCTCGAGGTGCGTCTCCCGACTCGTGACGAGCAGGTTCCAACAGAGGTGGAGCTCTCTCTGACAGGCCTCGAGGTACCGGACGTCGTCCGCGGTCAGGCGCAAGGCCACTACGTATCCCCGGAGCACCTCTCCCGGTTGCAGCGTCGTCTTTCGCGCCATCACGGGCCTCCCTTTCGGAGTTGGGTACTGGGTACTGGGTATTGGGTGTTGGGCCCGGATCCGATCCGGAGCCAGAACCTACAACCCAAGACCCAAGACCCTCTTCTCGTCAGCATCCGGCGACCCCCAACGTCTCGGTCAAGACCTTGGCGATCTCGCGCGGGTCGATCATCCGCCTCACATTCCCGTCGGCGCCGACGGCGTCCCGGTTGAGGGCTTCGAGCCGCGTTCTCAGCTCCGTCGAGGGAACGGTCGTGGGACTTTCCTTCAACCAACAATGGGCGGAGAGGAGCAGCGCCGCATCCCCCGGTCCTTTCGTCAGAGGTATCATTCGCCGCATCAGCAACTTGCCTGACAAGAGGTAGGCAACGGTCTCCTCGTAGCTGCGGTGCAGCCCGGCGTTCACCTTGCGCTGCGCCTCGATGCGCTTGTCGAGGATCCGCCGGATCATCGCGGCGTCGTTCAGCGCCCTGCCGAGCAGGTGGTTGCTGCGCTCGAGCTTCTGGCGCTCGTCCTCCAGCTCCGCGATCCGGATCTTCAGTCGTTGCACGTCGATGTCGGGAAGGTCGTTACTCATTCGTCGAAATCCCTCCATCTCGCCGAGCGAGCGGTGGTGCAGCTCGGCCACCGTCCAGCTCTCTCCGTCCGTCCGATGCATTCGAGCCACGTGGCTTCGTACCGAGCACGCTATCGGTCAGCTGCTTCAAATTTTTTTGCTTTCCAGATCAAAGCCGCAATGCCTCTGAGGGAGTTTGGATCTTCCCCCTCAGAGGATTGTAGCGATTTTCAGTGCGTCAGAACGGGCAGGTGCGCCCGTCGGGCCCCGGAGGAAAGACTCTCAGGTGCGCGCGACCCATCGTGTACGTATAGGCGCGATCGGCGGTGTCTGCCGGGTTGCCAACGCCTACCGCAGCCCGGCCGTTGACATTGACCGTCGAGTCGTAGACTCGCCCGGTGCTCATGGGCAGGCTCGATACGACTCCGCAGGTCCAAGTGCTCGTCGATCCCGATTTTTGCCCCGAGCAAAACTGCGTCTTGGCAGGGGTCATCGCACCCGTTGCTTCTCCGAATACGGCGATCCTCCAGGTAGCGGTCGCTGTTTCGAAGGAATCGTTGCAGCTGGAGCTTTGACCGTAATCACCCCCGCGCAACATGTTGCCAAAAGGATCGGCCGTGCGGCGAGCGCACGTGTAGAACGAGGTGGGCGGGTTGGCCGTCGTGCGCTGGGTTCGCAAATTCTGCCAACACGTCGTCGGGGCCGCGGGAAAGTGCTGCGCAATGAATGCCGCGGTCGAGATGGCTTTTTCTACGGTGCTAGGAGGGGAAGCAACTCCTTCTTTCGTTTGTTGATAGCTGACGGGTCGTTGCCATTCTCGCGCGGTGCGCTCGTGGTCGAGAGCCAGCTTCTCGGGAACCTCCAGTAGCCCCGTCGCATGGATCCACAGCTCCGCAGGGGTCACCGGCAACTCGCTGCCCATTCGAAGGCGCTGGTACAAGTCAATTCCCGTCTCGGGACTGGAGGTCTGCTGCACGACCACGGCGAATTCTCCTGGTGCGATGGGTACCTCATAAAAAGAGATGATTTCGTTCTTCCACGGCACCTCGTCGATGGTGCTCCAACGCAAGGTGTCCGGGACGGGAGCATGCCCTGAGGGTTGCTGCTCACTCTGCTCGGGGAGAGATGTCTCCTCCGGCGCCTCTTCGGGCTCTGTCGAGCCTCCGCAGCCCAGCACGAACAGTGCTGCGGCAACGAGCCTCTCGAGTCGGGTCCATTGTTTCGTCATATTCAAGTCGCTCTTTCGTTATTTCAAATGTCCGATGTCAGAAAAAAAGCGCTGTCCTCCCCTTCCGTCTCGCCGAGAGCGCGGCGGTGCATCTCCGGGCAGAGCGGGTGTGGGTTGGGCAGCCACTCGATCTGGCAGCGCTGCCCGCACCGCGAGCAAGAAAACACCTCTTGCCCGGGGAGCTGCTCGGGCTGAAAGCGCCTCGCACATGTCGGACAGCGGAAGATCAATTCACGTCCTTCGGATCCCGCGGAGGCTTTTCTGCCAGGTCGTCGGCGGGCTCGCCCGAGGTGACCCAGTCGAAGCTCGTGAACTTTTCGAGCAGCTCGGCGGGAACGACGAACCCCTTGTCCGCGATGCTCCGTGCGAGGGCGCCGAACGCCTTCATGGCCTGGCTGCCGGCGATGATGAGATCCTTCTGCGTCTCGCTCATCTCGGGCTGTTGCAGCGAAAACTCGCGCCAGTACCGCTCGAAGCGCGGCACGTCCTCCCGGATCAACGGCCAGACGACGTACACGTACTCCTTGCCCTGCGCCTTCAGCGTCACGACCGCGTGGATACCGGGAGGGGTCCAGCTCTGGACGAGCTGCGCGCCGCAGTACACCTCACTCGGCTCGAAGCCGAGATTGAACATCAAGTAGTGCACGGCGTACGCCTCGTGCACCACATGACCCATCTCGATCGACGACAGTCTCTTGGCGCGTCTCGTCACTTCTTTTTCCTTCGGGCTTTCTTTCGCTCTTGCTCCGCAGATTGCCGGGCGTTGGCCCCCGACAGCTCGAGGCCCATCTTGGTCACGAACGTATCGAGGGGCGAATGCCTCATCTCGTTGTCGAAGACGTCCTGTTTGAATCGAGACGCTTCCTCCACGAGCACCAGGATGCGGGTCGCTGGCATGTGAAAGCAGAGAACGTACAGGAACCGCTGGATGCGGCAGTACATGTCCTCCGAGAGGCTCTCCTCGGTCATCGCTTCCGCCTCCGGAGCTTCCTCGATTCTCTGCTCACCAGCTTCTTCGCTCATCATTGATCTTCCCTGTAGTGCAGGCAGGCGAGCCGCGCCGGGCATCCCGTCCACGAGCTGCGCTGCCGCTGCCATTGTCGCGAGCACGCCTCGCAGAGCGCCGTGACCCGGAAAGGCAGGGGAGTTGGGTCTTGGGTGTCAGGTATTGGGTCCGGATCCGGAGCTGAAACCTGAAACCTGAAACCTTCCTCTCTGCCCTCCTCCCCGCTCACTCCCCCTCCACGTCACTACCGTTCGGTTTTCTGGGCTCGGGGTCGTGCGCGAGAATGTACAGCTCCTTTTCCAGCTCCTCGGCGAGCGCCCCGTCGTCGAGCTCCCCCGGCAGGTCGCCTTCCACCACCGCGACCTGGAGCGGAGTGCGGAGCCAGAGCGCTAGCCGTTCTTGGCAGGGCAGACAGAGCACCAACTCCCAGGAGTCCTCCATACCGCTTCGGGTTTCCTTTTCTCCGGCAGTCGGGACGACGTTGTCGAGCGCGTCCATCACGAGCAGCACCCGGCGATACTTCGCCCCGGGGCCGAAGGCCGCGGGACAATGGTCGCAATGAGTCGGGAAATCATCGTCCTCGTAGTGTCGTTGCCCCATCTCTTCTCCCTCACGTCGTGAACGATTGCAGCACGCGGACGAGCGCGAGTACTTCCACGCCGTCCTGTTCGGACAGAGCCCGGATGGCCCGATCGCTCGCCGCTCGCATCTCCGCGAGCGCAAACGCCCCCGCGGGGCCAATCTCCAGGTACGCCGGCATCACCTCGTCGCGGACGCGCGTCAGCTGGAGCCTGCACTCGTCGGCGAGCGTGTGGACGGGAAGAGGCATGGAAGCTGGGAAGCTAGGAAGGTCGGAAGCTCCGGATCCGGATTGAGCTTCCTTGCTTCCCAGCTTCTTTGCTTCCTGATTCTTTCCGTCCGTCATTCGTCCTCGTCCTCGTCCTCATCCTCGGGCTGCTCGATGAACAGTTCTCGGAGCGTGCCCGCCGCGTGCTCGTCGTACCAATGATTGCCATCAATCCAAAAGTGGCGGTCACGACCGAGCCAGTCGATCTTCGGATCCGGCACCGAGCTGAGCCGGATCGCCCTCAGACCCTTCGGCGTGAGAGAAAGACCGAGCACGATGCCGTCCACGTCCTCGTCAGAGGTGGCAACCGCCTCCCAGCCTGCCGGATCGTAGCCGCTCTCGCTCAGCAGCCACTCGAGCTGCTCGATCTGCTCCTTCAGCCGTTCGAGCGCCGGCACTCGAAGGCGCGGCTTCGGCTTCTTCTTCACCGCCCGTTACTCCCGCGAGTCGCACCCTGAGAGTCTCCACAGCCGCCGCCGAGGCCTCCTCCACTCCCTACGAGGACGCCGGCCGAGGTCACTGCCGTACTCTGCCCCGAAGACCCGGAGGCCTGGATCGAGGTCGACGTGGCATTCACCTGGGCGCCGCCGCCCGCCGAGTATCCCCCGGCCGACGACAACGAGGCGCCGCTCGCGAACCGAGCGTCCCAGCGCTCGCCGGAAATCTCCACCTCCGCCGTGTCGATCCTCTCCTTGCCCTTCCAGAGATCTTCGCGATACGCGGCCATCCTGCCGAGGAGCCCGAAGACGGATAGACGATCTCCTGCGCGCGCGACGCAGGGCAGGGAGACGCCCCCTCTCGAAAAGGAGACGACGACAGCCGAGGCTCCCGCGAGGAGAGCTTCACCGGCCAAATCCATCGCGTGGGGGTGACAGAGCTCGTACTGTTGCCGCCAGACCTCCCGTTCCGTGAGCAAGACGAGCCCCTCGACGTCGAGCGCCGTGCCCATCGTCGAAATCCAGTAGGCGTCGGCGTTTGCGACGGCGACGACCGTGGTGGTTGCTCGTCGCTCCTTCGCACGCAGGCAAATCTGCGTGGCGATGATCTTGGCGGCGTCGAGCGTCACGACGAGCCTCCCCCGAGGGTCCATTCGTCCACACCCACGGCAGAGCCATCCCCTGTCTGCCTCCCCTCCGCCTCCGGAGCCCTCTGCCCTCTGCCCTCTGCCCTCTGCTCCTCTTCCTCCTCCTCCATCAGCTCGTCGTACCGGAGCGATAGCTCGTGGTAGCGCTCCGCGCCGTATTCGTGCGGGCCGTCCTCGTGCCAGAGGACCCAGGTCGATACCCCGACCTCGACCGCGAGCTTGCTGCAGCTGACGCAGTAGGGGCGTCCCGAGGGCTTCAGGTTCCCCGCTCCGTCGACCCGGGCGAAGTAGAGCTTGCTGCCGACCAAACGATCTCGGGGCGCCGAGAGAATCGCGCGCGCCTCCGCGTGCACGCAGCACGTGCGGTCCGCCCTCGGATGGAGCTTCGACGGCTGCGTCCGTCCGCAGCGCCGCAGAGCGTTCTTGCCACCCGGAGGACCGTTGAACCCGACCGACAGCATCGAGTGCTCGAACAGTCGATACGTCCCTCGCTGGGGGTCGAACGCCGAGGAGCCGACGAGGACGGCGCCGCACTTGGCCTCCCCGCACTCCGAGTCCAGGGCGACGTTGCAGGCCATGCGAAACCAGTAGAGCCAGGTCGCGTGCCGGCGGGGGATGGAATCGATCTTGGCCAGCAAAATCACGCCCTCATCCCTGGGACCGAGCGGCTGCAGGAGGGACGACGCCGGCCCCGAGAGGTCGGGCTCGGCGTCGGGATCCGTATCGATGGTCGCGCCGCAGATGCAGTCGAACCCGTCCCCGAAGCGATTCGCCGACAGGCACCGCTCGCTGTGGATGCTGCCCCTCACGAAGCCCTCCTCACCGACGACAGGCCTTCGTCGAACGCCTTCCAGTGCTCGTCGTAATCGAGCATCGCCTCCAGCGTCGACCGCCCCTTGCAGACCACGACGTAGAGAGCCCCGACCAGGCTGGCGAGGGAGTCGAGACCTTCGCCCAGCAGCATCATCCCGTCGTGGAAAACCAGGGCAATCTGCTCTCCCGTGGGCGGACGTTCGCCGTACGGCATCGGCATGCTCCAGCACTCCCGGAGCTGGAGCTGCGACAGCTCGAGCGAGACGCGCCCGTGGCTGCAGACGACGTACAGACCCATCAGCTTGCCCGCGATGTGCGCGAGGTCGTCACCACTGGCAAAGTCCCGCGCGATGGCGCAGAGCAAGGCGTGGCAGTGCCCCCAGCGGTTCTTCAGACAATCCGGCAAGGCGTGCTGATGGCTCTTGCACGCAGCGCAGGGGATCTCGTGCGGCGCGTGGGGCTGGCTCGGATCGGTCAGCTCCACGTGGAGATCTCCGACCCGGACGTGCCTCGGAGAATCAGGAGAAAGCGCGGGACGGGGAGGGGGCGGAGGCGTCGTCCGCACCGTCGGGCGCTGCCGCAGCTTCGCCATCGCCTGCGCGACGCAACGGTCGTCCCCACACGTCGTCTCTCCCGATCGCGCCCGGCGACCGCAGCCACAGGACGGTTGCGCTTGCCCGGTCATCGTGGTCGGTCCTTCACGGACTGCACCACTGCGTCCCAGCGGTGGATCGCCGTCGTCAGCTCCACGTATGCCACGCGCAACAGCTCCCGATCTTCATCGGTTCGGGCGAGCTGCTTGGAGGCGAGATGTGCGTGGTGCAGCTCTCTTTCGGCGGCGTTCTTGAATTCGAGGTAGTAGTTCGGTTTCGGCGCGGTGAGGGGACGGTCGTCGCCTACGGTAGGGTCACGGTCGGGAGTGGTGTCGTTCGTCATGGCTTCTTCACTTCTCGATAGGGGTAGTTGACCTGCCTCGGCGAGGACTGCGGCGCGGGCCGGTCGTCCTCGGCGAGGATGCGCTGCAGGTGTCCCTTGATGTAGTGGTTCGGGCTCGGGCTCTGTCCGGCGCGAATGACGAACCGCGTGATCAGCATCAAGGTGTCTCCCTCCAGCTTCTTCAGCTCCTGGGTGAGCTGGTAGAGCAACCGGATGATCATCAGTTGGCCCGGCCCTTCACTTTGCGAGGAGCAAACGTAGCGTCCCAGCCGCTCCGGTACGCGGGCGTCGCCGCGCGCGAACGGACCGCGCCGTCCGAGCCGCCCTTCGAGGTCATCGGAGGGCAATAGGTCGCCGCTTGCTTGCCATCCGCTCCCGGCTTGGCGAGGAACAACGAATCGACCCCGACGGGAATGTCCGCCGGGCTCGGACAACGAGTACCGAATCCCGTCGCGACGATCTCCCCACCACGCCACTGCCGGAACGGCACGTGCGTCGGGCAACCCGAGGCACCGATCTCGTACGTATCTCCCTCTTGGTGGTCAAACTTCTTCATCTCGCATCCCTTCTCGTTGCAGCCGTCAGCAGTCAGCCATCAACTATCAGGTTTCAGCAATCAGGTTTCAGCAAGGATCCGGGCTGAAACCTGAAACCTGAAACCTCTTTTCCTCTCCGTCTGCCTCAGCTCCGGATCCGAATCTGGGCTGAAACCTGAGACCTGAAACCTTCCGTTCCTTCCGTCCTCTCCTCACTCAATCTTCGCATACGCGACGATCCTCACGCCCCGAGGCACGTCCTCCTCGATCCGACAGAAGCGGCCGCCGGGGCCACGGTCGAGGGCGAAAGCTCCTGCGTACGCTCGCGAGAACGTAGCTCCATGCATCACGAGCCAGCTGCCCTTGGGGATCTTCCAGTACGTCTCGACCGGGACCTCGATCTCGCGCGAGCCGTCGCCCGCCGAGTAGAGCCTCGGGCCTCGATCCACGTTCACGTGCCAGGACTGAAAGCAGGGAATGGAGAAGCTCGCCGACTTGCGTTCGGCTTCCGGCACCGCAGCGTCCACCACCTCCTGCGTCGACCCGTCCGGCAGGAGTAGCACGACGGTGACGATGCGCGGCGGCCCCACCAGCCGCTGAACGGTCATCATCAGCCCGTCCAGCTTCGACTTCATCTCACCCAGCTCGCCCAGCTCCGGCAAGACGCCGAAGACGAAGGCTCGGCCGCGATCGCGCAAGGCACCCATCCACATTGTCGTTCTCCTTTTCAAACGCTGTTTCGCTTCTCTCTCGCCTAGCTCGGCGCGAGCGGCGAGGACTTCTTCTTGCAACCGATCCAGGAGGTCAACGACTCGATCTTCCATCATTCATCCACCAACCATTGCCAGACCAGCTGAAACGCGAAGGCCATGCAGAGAAGGGGCCAGAGCAACAGTAGCGAGCTGGCCTGCCATAGGCTGCGTGTTTTTCCTTCGACGAGCGCAGTGCGCGCGAGCCAGACGCCGCCCACCGTCCAGGTGACGACCCCCAAAACGAGCGCCGTGTAGTGGAGCAGAGACAATAGAGTGCTCATGGGCGTCCCCTCCGCTTCGAAACTTCTGTTTCCAGTCTCCGCACGCGAGACTCTAGCGTATCGGATTCTACGCCTGCAGCGGATAACAGAGCCCCTCGGGCCCACTCTCCCAAGCTCATCCGGCACCGATCCGCCGCCGCTTGAAGCTGCGCTCGCCGAGTGAGACCCACCTCTCGCTCCCCGAGGCTGACGATGATTTGATGGCGCGCTCGCTCGCTCACGACAGCCTCATCCTCCAGACTTCCGCTCCGCGCGTGAAGCCGATCCCGTCCCCAACCCGCAGCAGCCGCAGATCTCGCCCGAGCACCGGGCTCTCGATGCGTCGGAGCGAGGCATGGTCTTTCTTGGCCACGTACACCTCGAGCACGTCGTCCGTCCCGAGATCGGCCACGACCCCGCTCTGGGGCAGCACCACGAAGTTGACGAGGCCCGGCTCCACGTCGAACGACGTCCGGACGTCGTAACTCTGGAACCGTTCATCGAAGCGGAACGTGAGCCGGTCGTACTTGCCGCCCTGGACCGCGATGACGCCGAGCACCCCGCCCCCGCCGCGCGTGCCGCCCTCGCTCGCCGCCTGAAACCTCGCGTCCAAGATCTTGTAGCCGTCCAGCTCCACCATCCGGAGCTGATGCCCCTGCCGGCTCCTCGGAAAGAGCGACACGAACGTCGAGCCGAGCATGCTCTGGATCACGCAACCTTCGAAGAGCCGGCAGGCGAGCGGCAGCACGCTCGCCACCTGCTGCACGGTCGCCATCGACGTGCGGTCCTTCAGCTCGAGGAAGCCCAGCTCGAAGACGGCCTCCCCGCATCGGGCGTAGAAACGCTCGCCGCTCCTCGACAGCTCGTCCACCGCCAGCAGGAGCACCTCCCGCGTCTTGTGGACGAAGTCATAGAGCAGGACGGTACTGCCTTCGTGCCGGAGCGCGATGGGACGGCGCATCTTGGGGGTGAAGCCCAGCAAGACCCGCCCCGATCCGAGCCCATTCATCCAATCACCGGAGAAACCGATGCCGCCGAGCGTTGCGCTGAGGGTCCCGTTCGATCTCAGCAGCGCAAAGTCGTCCTCCACGGCCAGGATGAATCCCGCGTAGCCCTCGAACAGCTCGAGCAGGAGCTCCCCCTCGCTCGACAAGGGACGGTGCGCCGCCGCCGGCAGACCCACCGCCGCGGCCATCGCGTGCAGATCGGGCGGCGGCAGTCGCTGGCCCTCGTCGAGCACGACGCGGAGCCAATCCCGCAAGAGCGCCGGCACGACGTCCAGGGGAGGGCACGAGGCGGCGAGCTTCGCCTTCGGGCGGAACGCCGAGAGATTCCGCTTCATCCTCCACTCCATCCGCTCGTCCCGCGGCACCGAATCGATCTCCGGGTGATCGAGCTTTCCCCGGAAGGGGTGCGCGCCGATGAAGAGCTGAAAGATCAGGACGGCATAGGAGAACCAGTCGCTCTTCTCGTCGAAGACCCTCTGGCTCCAGTCCCGCACGCTCGGCATGATGACCGTCGCGGGGAAGCCCGGCGCCTGGTAGCTGTCGACGTCGATGAGGTAGAGGCGGTCGAAGCGGGGAGCCACCAGCACATTGAGCTCGTTCAGGTCGACGATCTGACAGCCCGCCCGGTGCACGGACAGGACGTGTCGCCGCAGCTCGGTCGAGAGCCGGACGGAGGCGTCGTCCGGCACCTTCTCCCGCGCCCGGAACGCCGGCACGAACAGCTGGCAGAACGACCACGGCGCCGCCGCGGCCGCCATCGCGTACCCCACGTTGCGGTTTTTCGCGTCGAGCAGGAGCGCCTGGGGCTTGATGACGGCAGGATCCGAGATGGCAGAGAGCACCTTCACTTTTTCCGCCGGGATGGCCGCCTTCGGATCGGTGTAGACCTTGTACGCCGTTCCGTCTTTCACCCAGACGGACGCCTGCCCGCCCGTCGCGACGAAATGCGACTGCGACAGCTCCACGGGTCCCGTGCCTTGAAGGAAGACCTTCACGGTCGCCCCCGGGGCTCGGGCGCGGAAGCTCGGAAGCTCGGAAGCTCGGAAGCTCCGGATCCGGATTCGGCTTCCTTGCTTCTTTGCTTCCCCGCTTCCTCTCTGATCTGCTTGCACTGGGTGGCGCAACGACGATGACTCGCCGAAGGATTCGTGAAGACCACGAGCCCGGCAGCGCCGCATTCGTCGCACGTGCCTTCCTTTGAAAGACAGACGTTGGCAATACGGTCCAGTGTCTGGCCCTCGTTGGGAAGCCGCCCGGACGCATCGCCCTCCGATTGGATTCGTAACAGCTCCATGATTTCACCGATCCGTTCGTCCCTCGGAGGCTTGGTCACCGTGAGCGGACGAGCGCGGAGCTGCGGGTTCGTCGCTCGATGGATCGCCGACAGGACGGCACGATCCTCCGGTACGTCGTAGATGCTGGTGGTCTCACGGGGCTTCGGCTTCGTCTCACCAGGAACGTCGTGAATGCTACCGCGATTCCGCTCGCCAGCCAGCCAGGGAAACCGCTGCACCGTCTCGGCGAGGAACCTGCAAGATCGGATGCTGGCTTGCTCCGAGCGCTTCTGCCCGGGACCCAGCCGCCGCGCGGCGATGGCTTCGTCGAGGGCGCCTCCCACGTCGACGAGCAGGTCGAAGGCGTCGTTCAGAGTCGTGCGTAGCTCCTCCTCTAGCTTCGCTGGCGGGGATGCATCCGTGGGAACGACGTCGAGCTTGGCAACGGAATCGAGCAAGTCGTCCGACACCCGACGACCGATGGGGTTGAAGGTGAAGAGCTGGTCGCAGTGGATGCACTCGAAGATCGAATCGTCCGGACCCTCGTGCAGGTATACGCCGTTCACGTCTCGACAATTCGGACACCGAGGTACGGTTCTCTTGCCTTCGATCACGTCTCCCGCGCTCGAGCTCACGGCGTCACCTCCACCTTCTGCGTGGCAATGCCCTCGGGGTCGAGCACCCCTCGGATGCGTTCGAGCGCCGCGGCAGGGTCGCCCGCTTCCGTAAAGGCAATCTGCGCAATGTCGGCCAGCACCCGCTCGGGAGCTCTCTCGACCTTTGCCGTCCGATCGTCGACGGCGTTCTCCACGTACTTCGGTCGGCATTTCTTGCAGACGCTTCGGCCCTCGTTGCCGCCCGTGATGCCCGCCCAGGGCACCTCATACCGAGGCACCTTGTCCGCCTGGCACTCTTCGCACGTCCCCAGGTCGATGGGCTCGCCCGTGACGATGCTGGCCTCCACGAAGCGGAGCCGCTCCGTCAGCTCCGAGCAAAGCGACCGGCGGAGACCTGACTTCTCGAGGTCGGGAAAGCCCCGGAGCGCCTGACCCTCCACCTTGTCGAGCAGCGTCCTCACCCGGTCGAGCGGCATCTCGTACGTGAAGAGATAGAGCAGGAACGTCTCCAACGTCTTCTGCCGAAGCTCTGCGCGCTTCAGCTCGATGCGCACCGTCACGACGGTACCCGCCGATGGAATCGTTCGGACGCCGTGCCCGACAGACGACAGTACACGTCGACCAGCAGACAGATGCGGTGCGCGTGCGCGTCGCCCAGCCTCCAGGAGATCTCCCGCCAAAATTCGGACCGATTTCCTTTCGTTCCGGCAACGCTCGGCCCTTTCCGACGTGCGAGCATTCCGTCCACCTTCGCGGCCAATTGCGAGACCCTCATCGCGGTTCCTTTTTTCTGTATTTCTTCAGCAAGTACGGCTGCAGGCTGTCGGTTACGTCGAATTTGCGGCTCCCCACCACCTCGCACACTCGCCCCTCGTCCCAGACCTTCACCTTCGGGCAGAAGTAGAAGCGATTGCCGAACAGGCTCTGCAAGATGACGTTTTCGGCGACGCCCTGTCGAATGCCGAAATGCGGCTGACCCTCCAGCTCGGCAGGCAAGGCGCTCGCCGGCTCGGTTGCGGCGACTGCCTTCGACTCTTTCTTTTTCACGTCGACTCCCTTCGATTCGTGAGGCGAGCCTCGCTCTTGCGGACGAACTCCTCGTACGCGCTCCGGAGGGGTTCCTGCACCGGGGGCGTGACTTTCAATGCACAGCGGGGACAGTAGTAGAGGGACTGGTGGTCGCGTGCTGCGTAGATCTGTGGTGCTTCGTCCGCGATCGTCCGACAGAGCCAGGAGACTTCCCACGGACGCTCCGAGGAACAGGTCTCCGTGCAGCCCTCACCGTCACACGAAAGGATGACCTTCCTACCCATGAGCCGGATCCTTTCCAGCGGGGAGCTTGCGATCGATCAGGTTCCCAAAGCCTGGCAGGAAACGCACGCCCCGCGTGCATTCGACGGCCGGGCGCCAGACGTGGCCGCAGAACTGACAGGCGTGGGTGTGGTGGTGGTGTACGGCCCATTGCCCCTCGTCCACGTGCCGCGCGCCACACTCCGGACACCAGAGCAGCATCTCCACGACGGTCGGTCTCTCCGAAGGACGATGCCGGTCGGCGAGCGTCAGAAACTGCCTCCACAAATCGTCGGTATCGAGCAGAGCCCGGACGTCCGTGAAGAGATCGGAGACGCTCTTGCGCCAGTAGATGACCTCCTCCCCCTCGGGAGCGGGAGAGACCAATGACTTCCCCTCGGGCTTTGCCGGCAGGGGCGCCCACCACCTCGGGTGCTTGCTCGGGTAGGGCGAGAACGTCCTGCCCCCGAGGTGTATCAGCCACGCGCCGGGCGAAAGCCGCACCGGATTGGCGTCCTTGTTCCAGCCGATGGCGTAGTGCCCCTCGTAAAGCACGAGCACCGGCTTCCCGTCGTTCGGCAGCTCGACCTTCGCGTCCCTCCACTCGAACGTCACGGTGTCTCTCCTCTCTCTGCTCCGGAGCCCTCTGCTCCCGCTTCCGAGACCTCTGCCCTCTGCCCTCTGCTCTCTGCTCCTGTCAAAGCGACCGCCGCCATGGAGAAGTCGTCCTGGTGTTTCCACCCCCGCTCGGCGCACGTGCGGTCCAGGAACTTCTTGCAGCGGCGCACCACGAACCGCCCGTGGTGATTCTTGAACGAGAGCAGCACCGGCAGCACCGTCTCGAGCGGCACGGGGCTACCGTCCCGATCGACGAAGCTCTCGACCCCGTCGCTGAGCACCGCGCAGACTTTGATCGCGGCGCTGAGCGAGCCGTCCTCGGACTCGGAGGTGAGCAAATAATTCGTGCGGTGAAAGACAGAGTGTGACCCGAACGTCTCCAGGCGTAGCAGCTGAGGTCCCCAGCCCGTGTCCGGAAACCACGTGTTGCTCGTCACCTCCCTCGTACCGGCGAGCAAATCGTCGGGCTTGCCGCGGGGCGCGAGCAGCTGGTCGTGCCGCTGGGAGCTGAGCAGGTAGTTCAGGTAGCGCGGCATCCCCCGGGCGTAGGAAATCGACTCGTAGAAGATCCTCCCCTCGACGTCGACCGTGGCGTAGACGCCGTCGGCGGTGCGGTGCACGACGAGATTGCCGGCCGCGGTCTCCACGACCCCGAAGAGCGTGGCGTCGAGCGCCGCCTCGGGCAGACCGAGCGTGCGACAGAGCGTCGCCATCTCCAGCGCGAGCGAGGCCTCGGGAAAGCAGCCCTCCGACAAGATCCCGAGCCGCTTGCGCGCGAGCGAGACCAGGATGCGCGCGCCCCAGTCGGTGTAGGGAAAGCCGGAAGCGACGTCCGGCACGCGCCCGTCCTCGTCCGCCCCGGAGCAACCATCCGACAGGAACGCGAACGCCTTGCCCGCCGTGTGCCCCGCCGAGACGTAGTCCTGGCAAATCAGATGCGCCACGCCCATGCGCGAAAAAGCATCGGCCTCCATCTTCCGAGAGGGAGTGCTCTTGGTTTTGCGCATCGGATCCGGATCCGGAGCTGATACCTGAGACCTGAAACCTTCCTCTCTGCTCTCTGCCGCTCCGGTCACCACTCGCTCCCTTCCTTCACGCCCTTGCTCGCATCCACCTGCGAGACCGTCTTCATCGCCGAGAGCGACGGAGCCGCTGGTACGTCGCCCATCTCCGAGTCCCAGAGCGTGGTCCAGGGATGACCGTAGTGTCGGTAGGTCTCGGCGGTGATGGGGGAGGGAGGCGGGGGCTCGCCCGTGATCTCCGTCCACAGCTTGCTGTTGACGATGTGCACGAAGAGGCGTCCCGCCTCTTTCTCGTCCCAAGCGTCGAGCCCGTACGGATCCGGGTAGATCTTCTGGACCATCTCGCCGCCCTGGGCGAGACCCATCTCCGCGCCCTTCGAGCGGTACAGGGTGGGATCCATCGAGTCGGAGGCGTTCGCTCCGACGTAGCTGTCGAGAGTGTAGTCAGCTCCGAAGAAATCGCTCACGCCCGCCGCGCCGGAAGTCGCCACGCCAAACGTCTGTCCTCCCTTCCAACCGGTGCCCCAACCCGAGGAGCTCCCCCGCAACGGGCCCCGCGGATGGGGCGGCGGAGCCGGCGGCTTCCAGGTGGGCTTCGTCCGAACCACGAGCAGCTGCAGCCCTCCCACGTCCTCCTTGCCCGTCGCCTGGGCCTCGGCGGTGTAGCCGCCACCGAGCGGCATCGCGACGAACTGCCGGATCTTGCCCTCACCCGAGTTGAAACCGTCGAGCCACGGCTGGGGAGGACAGACGAGATAGTCCTGTCTCGGGGCGCCTGCTTTCGTCGTCGGCGGAGAGAGCGTCTCGCTCCAGGGTTCCCCGCTCACGGCGTTCACCTTGCCGGCGGCGACCTTGAGCGCGATGGGTCGGTTCGACGGTGCGCCGAACGAGAGCCACATCGCCTCCCGCTGCCACATCGGCAGAAACAGCCCGCCATGCTCGCGCCACACGGGCGGCACCTTCTCCCGGTAGTCCTGGATCTTCCGGAGCGGAAACTCGCCGAGGCTCGGCGGCAACTGGTGCGTGCGACCGTCCTCCGGCAGGCGCAACGTACGATGAAAGGTCACGTGAAAGAGCGTGAGGCCCCGAGGCGTATCCCGAAACTCCACCGATCGACCGCCAAAGACTTCTGGTTTCATGTTCTCGATGCTCCCTTTGGTTCGAGCGCCCAGCGCCCTTCGATCAACTCTTCCGCCAAGCCGCACAGCTCCCAGCCGCTATCCTCCGCCAGCTTTCGCACGCTCGCCGGGTTGGGGACGTGGTCCACGAACGCCGGCTCTCCACCGATCGACTCGAGCCATTCGAAACCCACTTTTCGGAGAGAGCCCTCGCAGATGAGATAGAGCGAGTACCACTTCGATTCGAGCTCGACCGTCAACTTGGGTCTGACCGGATTGGAATCGCTGACGAGTTGAGCCCCGTTCTCCGAGATGAGATGCTCGAAATCGTATGTCTCATAATCAATATCGAGGAGCTCCTGGATATCCACCTTCGTCATCTCTTCCGTTCTCCTTTCGAATCTCGCTTCGGGCGGCGCCACGTCCAAAAAATCCTCCCGCGAGTCGCCGCCGTCGAGCAGATCTCCCAATCGATGCCGAGCGGCTCCTTCGGTGTGATCGTCTCGAAGGGATGAAAATCACCGAGCGAGCCGACGAGGCCCGTCTCTCCAGACGTCGTCGCCCACTACCAACTCCCCTGCTTCTGCATCCCTTCCGTCCTCTCCCAACGCTCCGGCTTGCTCATTTCAGCGGCCTGACTTGCGAGTTGCCTTCAGCTTCAGCGCCGCCCGAGCCCAGTCGACGAGCACCGGCCATCGACTGCCGCACTCGATCAACGTCTCGAGCACGACGGTGTGGACGGCGAGCGTGGCCACGACCACCGCCCGCTCCTCCACGGTGCTGACTTCCGGAGCGGAGTGCAGATCGAGGATCTGACGCATCTGCAGGGACCAATCGCGTGGACCGTGCTTTTCCATCGCCGAGCACAGCTCCGTGAGCCGCTCGATCGTCGGCTCCCGCCGAGGCTCCTGCAGACTCTCCGGCTTGTCCATCTCAGCGCCCCTGCTCGAGTTGTCTCAGGCAGGTCAGGAAAAGCTTCCACGCGGGCAACCGCACATCCACTTCGACTTCCGTAGCGCCCCAGCTCTCTTTCTCCTCATCGTACAGAGAGTCAAACGCGCGACAGAAAAAGCGGACTCTTTGAAACCCTTCCAGCGGGTAACTCATCAATCGAAAACCATCGTCCTCCAAGTCGAACGAATGAGCGCCTAGATCTTCCGGCTTCGACGTCCGTTCGAAAAATGCGAGCAGCTGCGGAAGCCGGTCACCGGCCAGAACGCGCGTGATGGCGTAGTGATACGACTTTCCACCATGCCGAGGATCGCTGAGATGCGTGCCGAACAATTGAATGCCCTCCTCGCGAACGATCAGCCCCAGGCCAGGCTCCGGCTCGTCCCACGTATCCCGACCGAAAATGACCACGCTGGGAAACACATCACCCTCCGCTCAGAACGTCACAGGTTGCGACGCCTGCTTGCTGCCGACCGACTGGCTCTGGCTCGACACGCTGCGGCTGATGAAGTTGGCAATCTTGGCGAAGGTCTTCGCCGTCGCGTCCTTGGCCTCCACGTACTCCCGGAAGCCCGCCTCGTCCTTGAAGCTCGCGAGGTACTGGCTCACGGTTGGATCCGTGACGTTGATGCCGATGAGGATCGAGACGAGCGATTCGAGCGCCTCCTGCTTCTTCGCCCGCTCGATGGCCTCGCGTGCCTGCCGCACGGCGTTCTTGCCACCGACATTGACCCCGTCCGTGATGACCACGAGTAGCCCGTTCACCTCGTAGTCCTGATCGACGAGCTGCTGACCGTACGTCGCGAGCGAATCGGCCAGGTTCACCGTGGCATCGTAGAGCGCCGTCTGCCCGCCGGGCTGGAGGAAGCCGTCGTAGGCCGCCAGGTGGCAATCGGCGAGCGGTCGGTAGCCGTGCACCTCCTCGAGGGAGTGGTTGAAGGCGAGCAGCCGCACGAGCAAGTTGTCGACCTGCGGGCTCTTCTGGCATCCCTCGAGCGTCGTCTTCAGGCACTTTTCGATGTCGCCCCCGAAGCTCTCCACGCTCGTGCTCCGGTCGCACCCGATGGCGACCAGGGTGTATTTGCTGGCGCCGAGCGCCTGCAGCTGGCTCAGCTTCGTCCCGGAAAATTGGTATCCCGATCCGGAGGCCTTGAAGTTGGTCGCGTCGTCGTCGTTGAAGATAGGCATTTCACATTCCTTGATTGTCGTTCGTCGTTAGGTGCTGGCTCGGAGCCAACCGGCTTTCGCTGCGCGCAGGTATCAGGTTTCAGGTTTCAGCCCGGAGAGGAGCCAGATTCGGACCGGACGCTGCCGAGCAGCGCGTTCAACATCTTGGAGATCTCCCGAACCTCTTGCTGAGCGTCCGGCACCCCGCCGATGCTGAAGATTCGCCCCGATAATCCGAGCAGGTATTCCAGCTCCATGGCGCTGCCGTACGCGATTTCCAGAAAGCGAGCGAAGTCGGCCTGGCTGCGACGACTGCACCCCTCGACGATGTTCGTCGGGATGCTCACCGCCGCCCGACGAATCTGACTCGTGAGACCGTATTTCTCTTCGGCGGGCATGCAGACCGTCAACCGGTACACGTCTCTCACGAAGACATCTGCCCTCTCGAACACCTTCAAGTCATTTGGATCTCTCACTTCACATCTCCCATTCTCCGGTCCCTCCGGAGCTGATACCTGAAACCTGAAACCTGTCGCCACAGGCGACCGTCGTCCCCTCTGCCTAGTTGTGCCTCCGCCCATCCACGCTCGGCCCCGTCCCCCTCTCGGGCGGAGGATCCACGTCTACGCTCTCCGGCAACGGAGCTCCCGAGGTCTTCGTCGCCAGCACCGCACGGAGCAGGATGATGGAGGAAGCGGCAATCGCCATCAGGGTCACCTCGTCCGGAGGAGCTCCCGACTCGAGCCGGGGGCCGAATTCCCGCATCGCACCGCGCACCGCATAGTACGCACGGTGGTAGTCCTCCGGCTCCTTCTCCTTCTCCAACACCAGCTCCGAGACGAGATGGAACGAGGTGCCGAGGGCGGGACCGATCATGCGAGGAAGTCCTTCGTCGTCGAGAGCTTGGCGCCGAGCGAGGTCGCCTCCTTCAGGAAGGCGTCTCCCAGGGGCTCGAAGCCTCCGACGCTGCTGGTCGCATCGGTCAGGATGTGGAGCTTGGCGATGGCCGTCTTGTCGCCAAAGAACTTGAAAAGATCTCGCAGGGTGTTGGCGTAGCAGTGGCTCAGGGCCTCGCCCGTGCAGCCGATGATGTCCGCCTCTTCGATGGTCTGCACCAGCGCGCGATTGACCTGCGTGCTCGGATCGCCCGGATCGGGCACCTCGGCCTGCACGGCCGAGAAATGTTCGGTCCAGGGGTTGCTGCCCTTGGTCACCACGTCGCTGATGGCGTAGCGCTTGCGCTCCCACTCGTGGATCGCCGCCGCGAGCGCGGGGTTCAAGTTGTGCCCCTCGTCGCCGATGAGGCAGTGCTCGGGCCAGATCGTGTGAGCGTACCGTCCGTTGGCGACGAGCGCCGCGAGATACTCCTTCGTCCGCTGCATCGCCCCGAGCGAGCGCGTCCGAGCCTTTCGCTTCAGACCCGTCGCGTAGTCGAGGAACATCATCTGGTCGCCGTCCAGCACGACGCCGGTGAAGGGCGCCGGAGCGTTGCCGCTCTCGTCCACCCACCAGAGTGGATGGCTGATGTCGAGCGGACGGTGGCTGTCCATTGTCACGTGGACGTCGTCGATCTTGTCCCGGAGCCGCTCGATCATCTTCGCCGTGCGCCTCGCATTCTCGTCGCCGCCCTTGACGAAGAGCGAGCCGTTCGGGTTCGTAAAGTCGTTCTGCTGGTCGATGCACAGGAGGTGCAATTTCAATCTGCTAGCCATTTCAACCGCCTTTCCCTTGTTCGTCGTCCGCCCCGCCACCTTTGAAGAGGCAGAGCACGTAGCCAAATTCGAACGCCATCCGGTCGAGCATCGGTTGCTTGGTGATGCCGTTCTTCCAGAGATCTCTCCGCTGACTCTCGATGCAGTCGCGCTCGAGGTCGCTCAGCTCGCAATCGTCGGAAAACACGTAGGGTCGATACTCCTCGCCCGACATCTCTTCATTCCATCGAGAGCGCGTCGATGATTTCGTTCTTCTGCTCTTCGCTCGCCTCTTCGTACGTCGCCGGCATCGTCTTCCAGAGGCCGAGCAGCCACTCCGTCTCCGACACGTTCACCGGAGACTTTCCCCAGGCCAGGCGTTTTTCGTACATCGCCACGTGCCGGGCCTTCATCTCTGCCAGCACGGTCGCCGTGGCACGCGCCGCCAAGGCCGCAATCAGCTCCCCGTCTTCATTCTCCAAGAAAATCCTCCTTCGCCACGCCGAGCTCGATCGCCTTGCCCCGTCGACTCTCGACCAGCGCGTACCGTCTCAGGTCCCGCATCCCGTCGTGAAAGCCCCCGCCGTTCACCGCGTAGCCCTTGCCCGAGGCGTCCACGGCCCCGTCGGCAATCTCCTGCAGCGTCATCGGCCGTCGTTCGAGCAGCAGGAGAGCGAAGATCTTCCGCGCCGCGCCCTTTAGCTTGCCGAGCCAGTAGCTCCGCAGCGCCTCTCCGCGCATCGGGGCCGGAAGTCCCTTCGCCCGAGCTCGACCCTTCGGCGTCAGCATCGGCTCGCCCCGCTCGCCGTAGATGAACCCCTCGGCCCGGAGCGCCGCCATCACCGCCTGAAAACCGCCGCCGGAGTGCTGGTAGCCGCAAACGATGGCCAGCCGCACCTTCTCCATGCGGCCGTCATCGTGCGCGAGCGCTGCGAGCACCCGAAGCTGAGGCGCCTCCGAGACCCGAGTGGGCTTGACTTCCGCCTCCTGCTCGTCGGCAACCTCGTGACTGTCCACCGTGACGACTCGACCCTGCTGGAGCTGCCTCTCCACCCTTTGCCGTAGCGGCACCGACAATGGCGCAGCGGGGGTCGGAGTCGGGGAGGGAACGAGGCGCTTCTTCGACGACAGCCCCGGGGTCTTGTCCACCGCCAGCCGCTCGATGTCCTCCTGGGTGGTCTTGCTCGGCGCCCACTTCGGGGGCCTGCGGGGCAAATGCACCATCACCGGCGACAGCATCTCGCTCAAACGGTCCAGGTGCCCCTCCACGTCGCCGAGCCGCTGCACGGCGCTCTCGGCGCGAGCCGTCTCGATCGCCAACTCCGCCCGCAACCTCCCCACCCACTGCCGCCAGGGCAGGGTGCCATCCTCCTCGACGAGCGGCTCGGCGCTCGAAGCTCCGGGCTCGGTTCCGGAGCTGATACCTGAAACCTGAGACCTCTCTTTCTTCTCCGCTCCGCTCCGCTCCGCCCGCATCCCCCCGAGGAGCTCCTTCAACGCCCCCACGTCCACCGGCGCCAGCCTCTGCAGCACGGCATCGTCCGCGATGGGATTGGTGCTCGACCCGTCCCACGTCCACTTGGGCAGGATGCGGATTTCCTCGTAGCGCTTCCACGCGGGGGACCAGAAGAAGAACTGTCCGGGCTCCAGCGTCGGCAGCCGCCCGTATTGCTCCTCCACGACCTCCGAGCGCGCCTTGCGCCCGATCCAGTCCCGCATCGCCTGCCGTTCGTGCTTGCCGAAGAGCGAGCCGACGAAGACGGTGCCCGCCTGATCGAACGGCGCCTTGGCCACGTCCTGCGGGCGCTGGGTCACCAGGATCGTCCCGCAGCTGTAGTTGCGCACCTTGCGCACGAACCCGCTCACCGACAGCGCCATCTCGTTCTGCCCCTTGCGCACCTTCTCCGGGACGAGATCGGGGGCCTCGTCGAATACGACGGTCATCGGGCTGCGTTTTCTCTTGAGCAGCGCGAGCAACCGATCGCAGAAGGCTGCGACAAAGAGCGAGCGCTCGTCCACGCTGGCGTCGCTGAGGTCGAGGACCGCGCTCGCGCGCCGGCCGTGCAGGAACGTCGCCACCTCCGCGCCCTTGTCGAACGAGAGCGGGACGTCGGCGTGGTCGCCCCCGAGCACCACGAAGGGTAGCCCGGGACCGGTGCCGTCGGCGGCAATGCGGAGCGAGGCCCAGATGCCGACCGTGTCGAGCACGATGACGGGCACGCCCGCGGCCGACAGCTGCTCCACGATGCGCCCGACGCCGTAGCTCTTGCCCGAGCCGCTCGCGCCGACGAACGCCGTGCGCTGGGTCGCCAGGCCCGCGGCGGGCAGGGTGAGATTATCGGCGAGCACCGCGACGTTCGTCGTCGGGCTCGCGTTTTCGTCGTTCTTCTTTGCCACTTCAATCCTTGAGCCACGTTCGGAGTGGCAGGTCCCTGCCGCCCCCGAGACGGGCCAGTCGAGGCGTGAGGAAAGAGCCCGTTAGCAGTTAGCAATTAGCTCCGGATTCCGGATCCCCTCCGAAGCGGACGAGCTAGTGGCTAATGGCTAGTGGCTCTTTCCTACTCAGCGCCCGAAGTAAAACCAGAACAAAGCCACCGAGGCCAATCCAAGGACGATGGTCATGATCCAGAAGCTCATCTCCAGGTGTCGCTTTCGAATCGTTCGCTCGTATTCGTCCACGAGCAATTGCTGCGCGCGTCGCTGCTCATACCTCAGCACGCCATCGTCCCCCGCGAACGTGAGGCGGGATCGGTCGATGGGAGTAAACACTCCGGGGCTCGGGCTGGAGAGCCCCGATTTGCTCCCCGCGGGCCTCAGCTGCCGCCGGATCCCTTCCGAGCGGCTCTGGCTTCGTTCGCCCGTGACGTCCACCGTCGGGGTGAAGACGTCGGGCTCGCCGATGCGCTCGGCGAGCGCGGACAGATAGCTCGCAGAATCGCCGGAGTCTCCGCCAGCGGCAGAGTCGCCGCCATTGGCCGCACCACCATCCGAGCTGCAACCATCACTTCCACCTCCGTCACCACAACCGCCTCCGTCCTCCATCAGCCACCGTCCTTCTTTCCGACGTCGTCGCCCGGCAATGGGCTGCGTTCGCTCTCGGCCAGCTCTCGTTCGAGTCGCCCGATGTCGCGTTCGATGCTCTCCTGCATCTGCTGTGCCTGCATCTCGCCCATCACCCTGGAGAGCGAGTCCACCGAGAGATCCATCTCCGGCTCCTCCATGGTAATTTCGTACGAGCACGGCGCCGGTGGACAACCGGCACAGGCCCAACCGAGCGCGTCTCGCGTCGCCCAATCGCAGATCTCCGTCACGTTGGCCAGGTTCTCGGCGAGGGGGTCGACGACGTTCGGCTCGATGCCGACCAGCCCGTGGTTGCGATGCCCCCAGACGGCCGTGAAACCACTGCCCGATGCGTCCGAATCACTCCGGCGAAAGAGCAGGCAGAGCTCCCCCGACGGAGAGCGGAGCGCCAGGCAGAAGGTCCCCGCCGGCAGCACGCGCCCGGAGGCGTCCTCGTGCGGGTTGCGCGTGACGTAGCGGGCCACCACGTGTGGCGCGAGCTGCTTCGTGTAGCTCGGCAACCACCCCGAGGCGTTCTTCGACATCAACCGACTGCGACCAAACTCGATGGCCATCCCGCTCCCTGTCTCCCGCCTCGGGCCGTCAGGCCTCAGGTCCCAGCTCCGGAAGCTCCCATCCGGGCTGAAACCTGAAACCTGAAACCTTCTTCGCCTACGTCCTCAGTCGTGCAGCGCGCCCGCGAAAGCCTGCTCGAGCGAGCCGATCTCCTCGATCGCCTTCACATCCACGATGTCGATCTCCGCGCCCAGGTTGTCGTCGAGATCGGTGAGGAACGCCTTCAGGCCCTCGTTCGGAACGCCGACCGTGACGAAGGAGATGGCGAACGAGTGTTCGTTGCCACTCGCCTTGACCTTGCTGGCGATGCCTCGGATCGTCTCCTTGACGACTTCCTGAGCGTTCGGGATGCCGGTCGGCTCGCCATCGGTGAGCAGGAACAGCACGGTCTGCTTGCTGCCGCTCGCCTGATGCAGCTCCCAGGCCTTCTGGATGGCGAGATCGGTGCGAGTGGCCGAGTCATGCGCCTGGATCTTGCCGAGGATGGCCTCCGCCTTGTCCTCGGACACGTTCTCGTAGACGACGACGTCCGAGCCGAACGCGAGCAGCGTCGGACCGGTCTTGTCGTATTTGGCGCCGGCGCGGATGTACTCCGTCCCCTTCACCTTGGCCCGCACGATGCGGCTGACCTGCTTGCCCTCGAGCTGCGCGTCGCTCGCTTGCATCGACCCGCTCTTGTCGATGGCGAAGATGAACTCGTCGCCCTCGTTCAGCTCGTATTGATCACTATCCGACATGTTTTTTCTCCGTCCTCTCCCTCCGGGATGACCCCGGAAAAACCCGCAGAAAGCTATCAGGTCTCAGCCATCAGGTATCAGCCCAGAAAAGACGCTCCGGACCTGAAACCTGAAACCTGATACCTCTCTTCTCCCATCAGCTCGTCAGGTATCAGCTCCGAATTCCGGATCTGGGCTGAAACCTGAAACCTGAAACCTCTCTTCCTCTCCGTCCGCCTCAGCTCCCCGAGCCGTCGATCTTCTTCGACGCCTCGCTCGCAGCGCCCGTCACCACGCTCCACGCCTGCGCGAGGCTGAACTCTCCCCCGAACTTCTTCTTCGCGTAGTACGCGAGCAAGGCGCCCAGCCCCCAAAACAATGCCCCGAGCCGGCTCACGAACACCAGCTCGAACAGCGTGATGAAGACGAGCAACTCGAACACACCGAGCTTTCGGTTCCAGATCATGATGACTCCTTCACTCCCTCTTGGGGCAGTAGACAACCCCGCAGTCGCGGCAAATCCTCGGGCTGGCAAACGGTCGCGGCATCCGCACCGGCGGACCCATGATTGCCATCTTCATGCCCTCCGGGCCCTCGAACGGAGGATCGTGGTCCGAAGCGTTGCGCTCCCGGCACCTCTGAATGTCGTCCTCGAGGACGCGCCCCTCGAGATCTCGTCGCGTACAGGGATCGCACGACATCTTGAAATCACTGCGGCGCAATCACGACTGCGGCAGCCCGAGCAACGTTTCGACCTCGTCGAGCGCGGTGTTGATTCCGGTCATGCCCTGCATCAGGGAATCCAACCGGGCCTCCACGAGCTGTTCGAATCGTTTCTGCCGCTCGCCGAGCGCGTGCAGGTACTGCGAGACGGACTGCACGTCCCAACCGAGACCCGGCGGCTCGGGAGGCCAGGGGAGCGCGTCGCCGAGCCGGTACCCTCGCTCTTCTCGCGTCGTTGGTAGCCCCGCCACCAGCTTCCATTCCCCGATCGGCGGGGGCATCTCTCCCGCGTTCACGCTGCCTCCGAAAATTCGATCTGCACCAAGACCCCCGCGGGGATTGCCAGCTCCCCCGGCAGCCAGAGCTGCACGCCCTCCTCCGAATCGAACCGAGCCCAAACGGCTCCGAGCGTGCCGATCTTCCGGAGCACGCTCCTCGTCCCGATGAGCGCGAGCACCCACGACGTCGCCGCGAGCCCCGGCGAGCTGATTTCCAGCTCGCCGGAGACGAGACCCGAAGGCAGAGGCACGCGAGCTTCACGCCACTCTTCCGCTTGGCTGTAGAGAATCACCAGCTCCGCTCCCTTGGGCCTCTCAGCTCGCGACGTCGTCATGATGGCCGTTCACCTCTCTCTGAAATTCGCTCATCAAGTCGACGATCTTCGTCTTCAGACGCTTCCTGCGTCGCGCCGCCAGGCGCTCGTCGATCTCGACCTGCTGGAGCATCCGACTGAGCGTCGTCAGGTGCTCGCTCGGCTCCCTCGTCTTGACGGGTCGTGACACGGGTGAAGGAAGGCTTTCGGCGACGGAGTCTCAGAGGTCAGCAGCTCCGGATCCTGGCTCCGGAGCTGTCTGCTGTCTGCTGTCTGCTGTCTGCTCTCCGATGCTCCGCGCCTCCCCTCAGTTGGTCTTGGCGCCGCGCTTCTTCGCGACGCGCTCGCCCATGGTGGCCTCGGCCTTCGCCACGCCACCATCCGGGAGCACCTGCAGCCACCAGGGAGCCGAGTCCGAAAGGGGCTCGAGCAGGCTCTTGTCGCGCGCGTCGCTCACGAGGATGAGCTTCTCGCCCTTCGGACCGTCCGTCTTGCGCTTGTTGTGGAACAGCGCCATGGGCTTGTCTCGACCTTCCAGCTCCCGGAACCCATTGGGAGCGGTCCACACCGTCGCTCCGCCGAGCTCGAGCAGATCCCTCATGCCCGCCTTGCCCCAGACGCCGACGCTGGTGCCCGCCGGGAAGACTTCGAACGTGCGATCGTCCTTCTTCTGCGCGTTCTTCTGCAGCTTGGCAGGCGCCAGCAGCTCACCGAAAATGAGGCAGCTGCTCTTGTTGGCCTCCTGAGTGTTGTCCACCAGGCGCACCGCGCGCGGTCGCCAGGTCATCGGACCCGAGAGCTTCGGATCCCAGTAGCCGGCCACGTCCTGCGAGACGGTCTCGAAGCCCTCGGGCGCCTCATAGGAACCGTCCGCGCCGGCCTCCTGCTCCTCGTACTCGCCATCCTCGCCGCCGTACTCCCCATCGTCCACGATTTGCTGCGTCATCTGATGTATCCCTTTTCCACGCCCCATCGCCCACGGTCGCCCACCGATCGCGCCGAATTGCGCGTTCATTCGAGGGACGAACAATCACCTCGATGGAAACGGCGCTCACCATACGAGGCAGGAAGACACGCTCGCAAGAGTTATTTGATAACTTTTCTAAAAACTACTCCGTCCCACTTCGGCGCAGAGGGGAGGACAGAGGAGAGGAAGGTTTCAGGTCTCAGGTTTCAGCTCCGGATTCGGATCTCAACCTGCCAACGTCACTTCGCGACGCCGTCTTCGACCAGCTTCTCCATCGCCGCGCGCTTCATCGCGCGCAGGACGTGAGAGCGCCGGTAGTGGATGCCGAATTTCGGACCGCGATCGCCGATGCAGAGCCGTCCGGGAGGGCTCCCGCAATGGGGACACGTCGCAAATTCCACGCAAGGATGGGCCCTGCCGACACCATACCCGTACTCCCCCTCCCAGACGGCCGCGTCGAGGTACTTTTTGCGCTCGCCACGCACCTTCTGTCGCATCCGATCGAGCAGCTTCTTCGGCACGACGACCGTCTCCGCTCTCGAAGCCTGCAGCTCTCTGCGCTCTACGACCCTCTTGGCGCTCATCTCAATACACGTCTCCCCGCGGAAAGCCTTCCGCGAGCCAGTCGCAGTCGATCATGAAGCCCACCCAGCGGGCGAATTGCTCCCGCTCGACCCGCAGCTGCTCCTCCGCGAGCCGCGGCAGGTGCTGGAAACCGACCGCGATGGGCGTCCGATCAGGACGAAACGCGATCGTCGGCACCATCTCGTCGATGCTGCGGATGGCGCGAACGAGCGCCGCCCGAAAATCACGACGCTCGGCTTCCGGATCCGGAGCTGAAACCTGAGACCTGAAACCTTCCTCCCTCATGCATCCCCCCGCGTGAGACTGAACTTCTCCTCGAGCGCGCCCATCTCCTTGCTCTCGTCGAACATGTTGCCCATCATCTCCAAGAAATCCGCTCGATCGATCATCGAGTCGACGGCATGTTGCACGGCGCAGGTGTAGAGCGCCGCGTCGATGACAGTGCCATCGACGCCTTCGTCGTCCACGAACGCCTCGATGGCGTTTTCGATCTCGTCCACGCACTCATCGACCCTCTCGTCGAACACCCCCGCGTCGTTCTTCTCCGCCTCCCTCGGCGTCGTCTCGCTCATGGTTTCCTCGGAAGTCGCGCGATGGGCGCCGGAGTGACCTTCACGTGCGCCACGGGACCCTTGCCTTGTACCCAGAGCCACTTGATGTGATGGACGTACGGAGCGGAGATCCCCGCCTTTTCCGCCACCAGCTTGCCGAGGATGCGCTCGATCTCCTCCGTCGGCAGCATCGCGGCGCCCTGCGCGGGACCATCCCCCTGCTTGCTGCTCTCGTGGGGCGGAGGCATCAGCGGTGTTTTCCGATCGTCAGCCATTTTCTCGCTCCTCCGCGGCCCGATCGGCCTCCGCCTCCTCGACCTCCACGAACAAGAGCCCCTTCTTGTAGTGCCGGCCGTCCTCCGGAGGCACGACGGGCGGCGCGGCGACGCGATCGGCGATCGGCTCTCCCACCTCGTCCGCGGGCCGCTCGGTGATGCCTTCCTCGAACGGGTGAGGGGGTCGGTCTCGCGGAGCGAACTCGGAGAGCTCCTCGGCGTTCGGCAGCGCCCGCATGAACTCCGCCGGGCTCACCCGCACCCCGAGGAAGTAGTGCGTGCGCGCGCGCCGCGTCCAGAAGCTGACCCCATCCCAGCGATAGTAGACCGCATCCGAGATGGAGCCGAGCTTGTCCGTGCGCTGGACGCCCCAGATTTGCTCTCCCTCCGGAGGCGCGCGCCGCGCGTCGGCCTCTAGCTCCGCGCTCTCCGTCTCCGTGGGGGCGCCGGGGCGCCGCACCGGCACCTCCATCACGTAGAAGGGCTTCTTGCGGTACCAGAGCACGTGCGTCAGGCGCCACCGCGGCATGGGCAGGTGCGTGCACTTGTGACAGCAAGCTCCATGAGGCCACATCGACCCACACGGCTCTGCCCTACAGTGCTGGCAGGTGTGAGGCCCGAACTGTACGTCGAGCTTCGCCTCCTGCCATTTGCGGCTGCGCCGGTTGGCGCTCGCCGCGAGCAAGATCATCCGTCGATCGCTCGAGGTGACGTGGTGGAGCTTCTGCTCCTTCTCCGACCGCTTCATCCTTCCTCCTCCTCCGCTCGTTCGTCCCCCGATTTCTGCGGATGCCACTGGTGTAGCTCGACGGGTCCGACGCACCAGGCTTCCAAGAGGAGCTCCTCGCCGGGGCGCCCGACCCCGAAGCGCTTCTCCCACCCCGTCGCCTCCCAGCGAAAGCGCCAGGGCCCGAGCCTCCAACGCCAAAACTGCCAGACGAGCTTCAGCGTCCAGACGAGCGGCGCGGCCGCCACGACGATCACGGGCAACCTCCCGGAGCATCATCATCCGAAGGCTGCTCCTCGAAAACGACGGCGCGCTTGCCGTTCGTATCTACCCCGAGCAGCTCCGCCACCAGCTCCATGGCCGTCTCGCTCATCAGCCCCGCCCGGTCATGAGGAAGGGAGGAGGCCCAGTCGCGCGCGACCTCCTCGATCTTGCCGAGCAACACGTCCGAGTCCGGCACGTCGATGATCATGGCTTGCCTCCAGAGCACGACCCTCCAAAGAGCGACAGCTGCGGCTCGGGCTTCTTTGGTCGTCGCTCGAGCGACTCGAACGGATCGCCGGCACCATCGGCGATGGCCCGCTCCCGATGCTTCTCTGCTCGCTCGGCGTACTCTGCCGCGAGCATCGACGCAGTCGAGGACGGCAGCCCGCACGTCCTCTTATGCAGTAGCTCGCTCACGCAGAGCTGCTGGACGGCGAGGTATCGCTCGGATGCGTTTTTATCCCGCTCCTGTCCCGGTCGATACTCGCGCCAGATGGCCTCCTGCAGCGCCCGGCGCGTGGAGAACCAGTGCGGCTTACAGAACAGCATCCGGGGCGCCACCTCCACCCGGCACCCATGCGCATGACAACGATGACTCACGATCCTGGCTCCTTCCGGGCTGAAACCTGAAACCTGAAACCTTCCGTCCTCATCCCGCCTTCCTCCTCGGCTTGTCGAGCTCCTCCCACATCCGCACGCTGCTCTGGGGGTTGCCGTCGCACTGCGGCGAGCCTCGGCGGTGAGGGAAGTGGTACCCCCCGCACCCGCACGCGCGTTGATTATCCTTCTCGGTCCGCTTCCAACGACACAGCGGTCGCGAGCGCCGGCAGCCGGGGCGACCACACCGACTGCAACCACTCACGGTCGTTTCTCCCATCTCCGGAGCACGAACCCAGCTCCCCAATGGAACATCTCACAACACCCACTGGCGACACACCACAGCAGCAGCAGCCCCCATCCACTGGCAGTCAATTCCTCGGAGAGCCCCGACGCGATAACCAACAGGGAAGAGAGCACGAGCCCACAGACGGCCGAGCCGTTCGCCGACGCCGACCAGACGAGCAGCTTCTTCACGAGGGCTCCGCGCACGGGCGATCGCACGTCCGACCCGAGACCTGCTTACCCGCGCGCCGAACGGGCAGCACGGGCCGCGCGCCGCACCCGTCGCAGCGATGCTCCCCGTCCTGCCCATAACTCTCCGAGTGCATCCCGCCCACGCCGACGGCGGGACAACCGGAGAAATCGACCTCGACGTCTTCGGGCTCGGAGCACGACGGCCCGAGCGCCGCGGCTCGTCCGGACTGGACCCTCCAACCCTGCGAGGCGAGCAGGGCGAAGACCACCGCCCGCGGCACGACCACCGCGTAATCGTACCCCTCGACGTAGAGCCCGTCGTGGTGCGCGCCCCACCACCGGACGCGGTAGTTCCTCTCGACGTCGACGTCCGGGCTGTCGAAGACGAGCCCGCTGCCGTCTCGCGTCTGCTCCCAGCCATGGGGCATCACGGGCAGCAGCGTCTCGACCGGCTCACTCGTCGCCATCTTCGTCCTCGTCTCCGTCCTCGTCCGTCTCTTCGTCCTCGCTCTCGTCCTCGTCTGCCTCCTCCCGGTTCTCCAGCTCCTCGTCCTCGGGGTCGACGACGTCGAGCGCCGCAAAGAGCTGGGCTGCGACCTCCTGGAGCACCTGGACCGAGGTGTCGTACTCGCGCACGTCCTCGAGCCCCGACGCAAACGAGCACTCGGCGCTCGCGTGCCCCTTCACGAGCTGCTTGCCCAGCTCGCGCACGTGACCGACCCTCGTCTCGATCTCCTGCAACAAGCTCTCGTTCGCCATCAACGTTTTTGCCGACATGATTTTAGCTCCTAGCTCCTAGCTTCTAGCCACTAGCTCTCGGAACGGAGAACCTGGAGAAACCCGTTCAACGCCTTGCACAGCTCGACCGACAGGGCCTCCGCCTGTTCGAGCTCCGTCACCTGCTTAATCGGCAAGACCGGTCCCTTCGGAAAGTCGAGTCGGATGGCGAGCGACAGCTGGTACTGCAGCTCCGCCGCGCTACCGAACGCGATTTCCACGAACCGACGAAAGTCCGCCGGGCTCTCGCGAGTACAGCCCTCCACCAGATTCGACGGCACGCTGACCGAGGCCCTGCGGATCTGACTGGTGAGCCCGAACCTCTCCGAATCCGGAAAATGCGCCGTGGCTGTGTAAACGACCGGCACGAGAGCATCTGCCAACTTGAACACCGACAACTTCTTCGGATCTTTCATCTGCCCTTCCGTCCTTTCCTGAAGCTAGAAGCTAGAAGCTAGGAGCTAGCGAGCTTCCCCGAAAATCTTCGCCGCCGCGTCGACCGCCCGCAGCCAACGCCGGCCCTTTTCACTCAGCTCGTACTGCCGCCCGCGCTTGGCGAGCCACCCTCCCTGATGGAGTCGCTCGACGAGCGAATAGACGCTGCCCACGCCGATGCGCCCGCTGCTGCGCTCGACGATCTCCATGCCGCTCGACGAGACCTCGGCCGCGATGCGCAGCACGATCTCCTCCGTCTCGCGCAGTCGCGGGAAGAACGCCGTCTCGATCTCGGGCCCGGGAGGCGTGGAGCTGGGACTGGTCAAGCGCCACCGTCCTCTCGCTCCCGGACGGTGTGCGATCCCGCGGGGCACTCTCCAAAGGCTTGCTCGAGTCGGTTGTGCTTTTCGAAGAACCGACAGCCCTTGCTCGTCGCGTGCGCCGCGTCGCTCTCGGCGTCCGCTCGGTGCGCGTAGGGGAAGTGCCTCACGAGGCCATCCGGGCAGACAATCTCGAACGGGTAGAGGATGCCCTTGCTCTGGAGCTGGATCACTCGGCCGCCTCCCGGTGCTTCTCCCGCATGTCGATGTGATACGGCCGAGTCGTGCCGTCGCCGAGATGCACGCGCTTGGCGCCCTCGAGGTGCAAGCGCTTGGGCACGTTCCTCATCTCCGGGCCTCGGTCGAAGGGCGTGCTCTGCCGAACGAGCATCCCATTGGACAGCTCGCGCAGCAGCGGCCTGCCCTTGTCGTCTTTCCGGTCGAGACGGATGAGCGTGCCCATCTTCTCGAGCCGCTTCTCCACGATGGTGCCCGCGACCTTGAGCTCCTTCGGCATGTGCCGGACGGTTCCGTCCGGATGCCGATTGGCAGGATCGGCGAGCCAGGCCAGGCGATCGAGCGCTCCCTTGTAGAGGATTTCCAAGTTGGCGGCGGTGCGCGTCTCGCGCCCCATGCCCTTGGCCTTCACCACGCTCCAGTCCGCCTTTCCGAGCGCGAGCAGCACCTCGTCCTCGAAGATGGCCCCCTTCTTCTCCGCGTCCTTGCGGAGCTTCTGCACGAACTTCTTGTCGCGCTCCATCATCACGCGCCGCAGGTGCTCGCTCACCTTCAAGTAGTCGTTCTCGACCGACAGCCGATAGAGCTTCGGCCCGTAGAAGCGCCCCTCGAGAAAGCCGCTGAAGCGCGGGTATTCGTCCTTCCATTCCCCCAGCTCGGTCCCGGTCGGCATCTGGACGTCCGTCTTGATGGCATCCGTGTCCATGTAGTAGACGCGCCCCCATCTCGTCTCGAGCGCCCCGCCGCAGGGGCAGCACACGCTCTTGCTGCCGATGCGGTCGCCCATGCAGGGGTCGCCGTGGTCGCCCGAGCCGCCGCAGTCAGCAGTGAGATCATCGAGCCGAACGGGCTTCTTCCGATCGACGCGACCTTTCTTCGGATCGAGCTTGTGCTCGAAGGTCACCTTCGAGTGGCACGTCATGCACTCGCGCAGCACCCGGTGCACGGCGCGCATGGCGAACTTGTGCAGGTGAACGCGAGCGAGCGCCGTGATGCGGGCGCTGATCTGCGGCATGATGAACGCCGCGTCGGCGTCCTCCTCGATGAGCCACACCTGGCAATCCGGATCGTCCTCGACGAGCGGGACGCAGCCCTCGGGCATGTCCGGATCGGTGATCCAGTAGAACTTGATGCGCTTGGGGTTCTGGCCAAATTTTCCGTATCCGCTGTTTCCAATCAGCTTGGCGAAGGCATCGAGGCCGGCGTCGTAACCGGGCTTCTGACAGCGTGCGCACCAGAAGTTGTCGCCCAGCTGTCCCGAGCAGCTGAAGCACTTGGCGCTGTTGCGGTAGCGGTAGAGGGTCTCGACGAACTCCCGGAGCAGGGGCTTCGCCTCGTACCAGACGCTCTTCTTCCACTCGACGAGGCGGCAGCCGCAGTCGATCGCGTTCTGCAGCTCGTCCCACTCCCAGGTGCCGTGCAGCATGCCGGTGGGGAAGACGAGCTTGCCCGTGACGCCCGAGCCCTCGGGGAAGTGCTGGGGCTGCGCCTTGACGGGCAGGGGAGGGATGGCGATCCAGTCCGGCACCTCGATCACGACCTCGCAGAAGCCGATGCGCTTCTTCTTCCACTCCTCCGGCGGCTCGCCTCCCTGCCACCAGCGAGCCTCGCCCGCGGGCAGGAGGTGGGTCATCTGGTGGACGTAGGAGCTGTTGATGTCGAGGTAGCTGAGGAACCGTCCTCCCTCCTCGAGCACCTCGCAGCGACCTCCCACGTACGAAGGCCGCACGAACTCGTGCGTATGCACCTCGCGCGGGACGGGCTCCTTCAGGTAGCGGCGCCGGATGGTCTTCATCGCGGTCGACGGCGCCGTCAGACCGATCTCGCCCCCGAACTCCAGCTCGACCAGATCGTGACAGCGCACGAGCACGTCGTAGAGGCGACGGCAGTCGACCGCGTTGTAGCGGGGCCAGGACGGATCGTCCTCGGGGCAATGGATCGTGAACTCCTTGCCATGTCGGTCGAGGATCGCGCTGCCGTCGTCGTCGTGGCTCTTGCGCCCGACCTCGAACGCCTGGGCGGCGGCGTCGAGCGACATCGGTAGCAACCGCACCGAGTCGATGAACCGCCACTTCTGCCACTTGTTCTTGGTCTTCCAGACGTCGATGGCGAGCAGCCCGCTACTGCCGACCGGGATGAGACCGATCTGCAGCCCCATCTCCTTCTTCAGCCGGACGAGCGCGGGCAGCAGGTGGAGGAAGTCGAAGCTCCCGGCGTTGTGCGCGTACCAGCTCCAGCCGCGATACTTGTCGACCAGGATGGAGCGCAGCATCCGGTCGACGCAGCCGCCCGGCTCGTACGCGCGCGTGCGCCAGGCCTCCCGCCGTTCGGGATTTTGCGGCGGAGCTCCGCCCGGCCGTCCCTTCGAAGGAGCTTGCCCTCGAAACGGACGGCCAGAATCTTTCTTCGCCGTGAAGCTCGCGACCGAGACGTCCGGCTGATCAAAGAAGGGCGAGTACGACTCTCCGTCGTACATGCCCGCGAGGAAAATGCGGGTGAAGCCCGCGGCTTGGGTGTTGCCGTCCTTCGATTCCAGATCCCACGTTCCGAAGCGGCTCCGCTTCGGCGCCCCCACCAGGGGAGTGAGAAATCGAGAGTCGACCCCAGAGGGTCGCGGCACGACTCAGCCGGCTTGCGTTGGACGCTGCGTGTCGTAGAGCCGCACGACACCCCTTCGGGGCTGGAGACTACGCCTTCGGCGCTCGAAGCTACCGCTCTCGACTGACTTTCCGTTCATCACAGAAGGAAAAAGCCGGGCCGAAGATCGAAACGGACGGCCAATGCCTTCAGCAGCGGTAGCTTCAAACCCCGAAGGGGCGTACCCGAGGCGCAACAGAGCGACGATTCGAGGCGCCGTTCGCGCCCGAACAGTTGCTCCGGGGTGTGTTAATACGCTACGCTCCCCGTTGCGAGCCTCGGGCATCCCACCGTGGTTTCGTAAGCGTGAGCGGTCGCGCGAGGTGCCAGGGCCAGCAGGGCTCCAATCAGAAATGCGAGTCGCGAGAGACGACGACGACGAACACACACTCTCTCGCGACTTCTTCTCGGCCATCCCCAGTGGGCGCTCTGGCCCTGGCTGCCTCTTTTGAGTGACGGCTCCCCCGTCACCGTGACGATTCGACTCAGCTCCACGAGCGCCGAGGCGAAACGACACGAGATTACTCCCAAAGCTCCCCGTGGAGCAATCCGGTGATCGCACCGCCGACACAATCGAGTGGGTGGAAGTAGCGGGGTTCACGACTTTTTTCCCTTCTTACCGCTACTGCCGCACTGAAGTGTCCTCTGCCGAGGACACTTCGATACCGCCTGCCCCATCGCGCGATCGACCAGCTCCGCCAGCTCCAACTGGCTCACGGTCGCTCGCCACATTCGCCGGGCCAGCGACACGAACGCCTCCTCGTCGCACCGGCGCGACAGCAGCACCGCCGCGCCGTTCAGGAACTGGCTGGAGATGGTCTGGGCGTCGTGCCCTTCCTCCTTCATCTCCGCCGCCACCAGCGCCACGCTCGTCATGGCAACACCTCCAGACCCGCGCCCGGCTGCGCCTGCCCGCCCAGCGACTCCGAGACGGGCACGTAGCCGCCGTACGCCGTCGCTTGCTCGACCGCCACGTCGCCCGCCGCCTGCAACTCCTCGCGAGCCAGGGTCGCCTGCAGCACCAGCTCCTCGTAGCCGCGCTCGCTCGCCACCTGCAGCACCAGCTCCCCCGTGACGGGACGGTTCTGCCCGAGGAGCAGGAGCAGGAACGCGACCCGCTCGTCCTCCACGTCGCCTCGGCAGAAGATCTGCGCCAGCCGCGCCCCATCGAATCGTTCCCCCTCCTCGAGCGCGGAGTCCACCAGCTGGATCATCACGCCCCCGAAGTCTACCTCCTCGTCCGGCAGAGCCCAGTCGACCCCATCGCCCACCTCCTGCCCGAGCCCCTCGACGTCCGAGCCGAGCAACCGCATCGTCGGAGCGAGAGCCTCGTCCTCAGCCTCTGCTCCCTCCGCCTGCAGCTCCAGGTGCCGCTCGTCCTCCTCGTCCGGCATCCCATCGAGCAACTCGACCGTCGCCGTCGCGTGATTCGTGAAAGTGAATTCCACGGCCCCCGCCGCGCTCACTAGCCCCTCCGGCACGGGCGGCAGCGCCGCGTCGTACGCAGACTGATCGTCGATCGTCGGAACGACGGAAGGATCCACGGGCTCCACTCTGCCTCCTGAATATCCGGATCCGTCCGTCGTCTTCTCTCCGCTCTCTGCCTTCTGCTCCGCTCCGGAGCTGTGTGCTGTCTGCTGTGTGCTGTCAGCTACCGTCTTCTCAGTGCTCATCGCTTCTTCTTCCTCTGGTTGCGGCTCGCCATCACGGCGGCCAAGACCTTCTTGCGTTTGACTCGCTTGGCTTTCTTCTGCTTGCTCTCCTCCGACACGCGCGCGCGGACGCGGTCGACGATCTTCTGCAGCTCCACCTTCTCCTGGCGGATCTTCTCCCGGCGCTTCTGCTCTGCCTCCGTGCGGTAGCGAAAGTTCCAGGCGATGGCCCCGTGCAGGTAGAGGACGCTCGTCCCGTCGAGCGCGCCTCCGATGTGCTGCACGAAGCCCTTCTTCACGACCCCCGTCTTCGGATCGGGCTCAAGGCTGGAGATCGTCCGCTCGCGTGCACGCCGCCCCCAACGGCTACCGCCGGAGTACGCCTCGTTCACCACGAACCGCCGATCGTCCTCGTGGTCCAGATCGCGGTACTGCTTCTTGCTCCCCTCCGACAGCTCATCGCCGAGCTCGCTCGCCAACGCATAGACGTTCCAGACGGGAAATCGCTCCGGCGGCGAAAGGCCCGGGACGCCCTCGGCAAACCTCACAATCTGCTCCACCACCGCCCAGCCGTCCTTGCCCGACGGGTGGAGCCGCGGCAGCAAGTACTGCCCCACCTTCTTTCCCCAGCGCCGGCCATGCGTGCCCTCCCCGGAGAAATCCCAGGAGCCGCTCGGGATCTTCGGGATGACGGGCTCGGCGTGCTCCACCTCCACCCACACGTTGCGCGTGACCGTCCGGCCTCCGTCCTGCACCCGGCGCCTGCGTCGCTCGCGGGTGACCGTCACCTCCTCGATCGCCGCACGCCGCATCAGCTCGTCCATCTTCTGGACGGCAATCTCGTCCTCCCCCGCCTGCTCCTCCTCCCTTCGCTCGAACGCCTTGAACGCCTGGAAGAGCTTCACGCTCATCGTCTCGTCCCGGAGGGTCGTTCGCAGCAGGTCGACCCTGACCCGGAGCTCCTCCGCAAAGAGAACGGCGCCACTCTTGCGGAGCCCCCGGAGCCTCCCCACCTGCCCGTGCCGCTTCACCCAGCCGGCAATGTCTCCGAGCAGCCGCTCTCGCTCCCGCTTGTTGCCGTACGTGCGCAGCACCTCGGCCGCCGCCTCGTTGCGCTTGAACCGCTCCTGCCGCGCGTCGCGCGTGGGTTGGTCGACGTCGAGCTGAGCAAAGCGCGTGTAGAGCGCAAACAGGAGCGCCGCGAGAAAATCGCCCTCGAGCACCTCGGACGGCACCCCGCGCTCGAGCCAGCGCGTGAGGCGCTGCCGCGATAAACGCAAGCTCGGAGAGATGGTGCGGAGGATCTTCGCAGCAGCGGAGATCGAGCCCTCGTACGCCACCAGGCGCCGCAAGGCTCGAAGGATCTCCGCCGCGAGTGTCCCGGCTACCGGCTCTTCTGCTCTTCTCTCATCTTCATTTTTACGGCGCGCGGCCAACGGCGATCCCCAGATTCATGGCGCACGGCAAACCCACCGAAACCCGGGGCTCTCTCACGACGAAGAGGAGAGCATCGAGACGGAATCCACTCCCGACCGACCCCACGCACCGAATTTCCCAATTCGATGCGCGTGCCCAGACGAGAGTCCCTGTGGACTCCACGGCGGCTTACCGCACGAGACGACGACACGCCCTCACTTTGCACCGACCCGCCAAGGGCCGGCAAACTTTTTCACACCTTCGGTGTTTGAGAGCTACCGCATCCACACTGACTCTCCGCCTTCATCGAGCCTGATTCCGCAGTCTTGCATGCAGCGGAAAGTCAGCCCGGAAGCGATAGCCATACGCCCTGGGTCGTACCCAGAAATAAAAACTGCCCCGGTGAGCTGGGGGACTCACCGGGGCAGGGACGACGTCAGGGATGCGTCGGAGAAGTCGCGTCGCGGGGGCTCCGATGGCGCGTGTGAAGTGAGAACCCCACGCCAAGAGCCCGAGGGACCGCTTCGGTCGACTCCCTACTCGACACTGTAACGAGGCCGCTCACGCTGTCAAGGAGCGCCGATGACGTCGAAGCTCCCGATCCCCTTGCCCTCGCTCCAGTGCCGAGTCGACGGCGAATAGAAGGCGTTCGCCATCGTGAAATGCGGCGACCAATCCCACACGTCCTCCATCAGCTTGCGATACTCGTCCGCCTCCAACACCACCACCGGATCTTGATGCGCGCTGAGCATGCCGATGACCGTGTCGTACACGTGCGTGTAGTCTTGCGGAGGTCTCAGAGGAAACTGCAGGGAGACCATCTTGCCCTCCTCCAACGCCGCGAGCCGCTCCTTCAACACCTTGTGCGCCTCGCGGCGGTATCCCGCCTGCGCCTCCGCCACCATGCCCGCATGGAGAGCCCGGTGCTCTCTCACCCTCGCGAGCAGCTGGGTGGTGTCACAAGTGACCTTGAGCTTGATGCCGTGGACCATTTTCTGCCTCCTCACCTCTCCGCCCTGCCTGCAATGACGGCAGCGCCCTTCGGTTGCGTTCCGGAACACTCCACCACGATCCGCTCCCCGGGCCACCACACGGGGCGGGGTAGGGGAAAGTAGCCGTCCATCGCGAGCGGCACCCACTCCGGATCGAAGAGCCGCCCCGACATCGGCAGGATCCATTTCGGCTCTCTCGCCAAGGACCGAGTGCCGCCCAGGCCTCGAATGTCCACCACCTCGACCTTCGTGTCGGGCTGCGCCCGGCTCACCACGAGCCGCAGCGGATCGAGCGGGACGGTGAAGGTGTTGATCGCCTGCCAGGTGCGGCCCAGGTACTGCCGCAGTTGGATGGGATACCGGACGATGCGACCCACTCCAGGAGAAGATAGCAGGATAGGTCTCAGGTTTCAGGTCTCAGCCCGGAATGTCTCCTCTGCGCTGATACCTGAAACCTGACTGCTTTCTTTTCTCCGCTGACGGGCGAGAGACCCGGGGCTCGAGCGGAGGGACTCGAACCCCCGACCGCTCGATGTTGATTCGAAGACGTCTTTCCAGCGGCCCTGTGCGCCCGAAGGCGTGGGCGAGTTACAGAGAGACGGTTTAGCGCTCTACCCACTGAGCTACACCCGAGCCCCGAGTCTCTCGACCATCAGCGATGCTCTGCTCCCTCCTCTCCTACCGAGAATCGACCCCCGCCCCTCACCACCCGAGTGGACTCGAACCACCGACACACGGCGATGACACGCCTTCGAACGGCCCCGAAGGACGAGAAAACCAAAGACGCGATGTTGGGCTGTTGCTCTACCGACTGAGCTACGGACGGCTCCGAACGAGGATCGATTCTCGAAGGGAGAGGAGAGGGGTCCGGCGGAGTTGAACCACCAACCAGCAGCTTTGGATCCGGTGACGTCCCTCGCGCGGCTCGTTCCCCGGAGGGGGTCGAGCGAGTAAACCGGGAGACGCTGTAGTTGGAGCTGCCGCTCTACCATTGAGCTAGGACCCCGAAGACGTGAACGGGCATCCTCCCATCCGGCAAAGCCGGAGATCGGGGAAGCAACCCAAACAGTGCAAACGCCGGTGAGTGAATGCCCAGCAGCAAATCATACGGAGAGAACTGCCAGACGGCGACCGACGCTCGATACTGCTTCTAAATCATTCGTCCGACGACGTCAACCGTCGTCGTGCGTCGTCGCTCGAGGAATTCGCCGAGTCTCGACCCTCGCCGCGCGCTCGTAATCCTCCCGGCGGAGCTTCACCCTCACTACGGGAGACGTCCCGTCCACGTTACCGTGCGTCGCCCGGAGCACGACCCCCTCGGGCTTGCCGGGAGCGTCCGGATCGATGAGCACCCTGCTCGGCGCCATCGACCCCAAATGCCGAAGCAGGCTCTCGTGAGACCGATCCCCGAGCGGAGGCGCCGCGAGCTCCGGAGCCACCCCGAGCGATCGAGACCCCGCGAGCGATAGAACGGAGGCCCAGGGCAAGAACGGCGTGCCGCCCGCTTCCCGGTCGCGCGCAATCTCGTCGAGCGACTCGTCGCAGACCTTCCGAAGCCAGGAGTGCCCCGGCCAGAACGCTGCGTCGATGATCACCGCGTCCCTCAGACCGGAGGCGCCCGCATACTGCGACGCCGCCTTGCCCACCGCGTGACCATAGACCTCGAAGTAGAGCGCCACGAGGCCCGAGAGATCCCGGAGGACGATCTCGCTGACGATCTCGCTCTCGGTCCCCATCACCTCGAACGTCCCCTGCAGCGTCTCGACGACGTGCCCCGCCGGATTGTGGACCACGTCCTCCGAGTACCAGAGGAGCTCCTCCCGGCTGCCGAAGAGGAAAGACCCGTCCGGGAAGAGCAGCGCGCGCGCGTTCGTGCCGTCGACCTTTTCGGTCGTCACCCAGGAGGACGCCCAGGAGGACGACACAGTCGTCCCCTCCACCGTCAGCGCCGTGCCCAGCTTGCCCCGCTGTCCCATCGCATGCAGCGTCGGGATGCTGGGGAACTTGGTCAGGCTGTTCAGCCCCCGCAGCACCGACGTATTTCTGAGCCACTGCTTCACTCCGCTTCCTCCCGAGCCTCGTCCTGCCGTTCTTCCCCCTCCACCCGGCGGCGAGCCAAGCGCTTGCCGCGGAGAAAATCCGCGAGCAGGCTCGGGCCCGCGGCGCTCACTCCCGCGAAATCCATCATGCCTCCGTCCGAAGGATCCGCGACCGTGAAATTCGTCGCGCTGAACGCCATCACCCCGAGCCGCGCGTTGATACCGCTCGCAGCGCGGTATGCCTTCAGCGCGAGAAACGGATGCATCGTGCTCTGATTGGTCTCGCTGTCGGTGTAAACGGCAAAACCGTCCACCTCTCGGCCCTGTCGCTGCGCCTCCCGGAAGGGCAGCGAGATGTCCGTGCCACTCATCGGCAGCCCGTTCATGTACTGCATCGTCTGCGAGAGCGACCAGCCCTTGTCGATCTCGAGCCGGCGATAGTCGGTGCAAAAGCCCCAGAAGCTCGCTCGCTCCTCGCCCTGGGCCTGCACGAGCGCCATTGCCGCTGCCGCGTGCCGGGCCTTCATGCCCGGCACCCCCTCCACGGGCGACGACGCCATGCTCGCCGAGATGTCGACGCAGAGATCGAGCCGCACGCCCGCCGGCTCCACGTTGACGAACGCACGGTAGAACCCCTGCTCGAGCGCTCGCTTCACGGCGTCGTCCGGCTCCCATTTCATCACCTCCCGCTCGCCCACTACTTCTCCCTTCCGCATCTTCTTCGAGTACTTCTTCGCCTCGATGGGCTCTCCATGGCCGTACGCAAACCCCGCGGTCAAAAACGCGAACGGATGCAGCCGGCTCTTCTTGATGCTGCCGGAGTCCAACAGGCGATCCAGGAGCCTCTGCTTCCGAGCCCCATCCGTCAGCAGCCCGAAATGCGTGAGCCGCCCGAGGTTGCGCACGAGCGCCCCCATCGGCATCGACTCGAACAGCGCCTCCCACACCACGGCGCTCTTCTTGAACCGGTCCGGCACCATCTCGTGCACGAGCCGGTGCTCGGCGACGAGCGCCGCCGCCTGCTCGGCAGTCTCCGCGCTCTGCAGCGCCTCGAACTGCACAATCCGCTCCGGCACGCCGCCCAGATCGATCTGGATCTCACTGCGCCGCACGACGTCGTCCTTGCCCTTGGAGACGACACGCCGCTCGCCGAGCCCCTCCTTGCCCGCCACGACGTAGCGGATGATCGCCTGCTGCGCTCGGTCGAAGTCCGCGTTCTTCGGGTGACTCACGCGCAGCACGTCCCGGTGCGTCCACACCTTGCGCGCCTCTCCCTTGCCCGCGCCCCGCGAGCGATACTTGAAGAGCTGGTAGAACAGGTCGTCGGCGTCCCGCCCCGAATACCAGAACCCCACGCCCCGTCGCAGGTACGACCCCCAGCCGCGCATCGCCGTCACGTAACGCACGAACTCGAGCAGCGCGCCTCCCGTCCGACACACGAGCGGCAAAGCATTGATGGCGCTCTTGCGCGCGAGCACGGGATCGACGCCCGTCGTGTGACTCGCCGCGATGGCGAGCGCGAAGATGCCCGGCGACTGCTTGGGCGCACGACCCCACTGCGAGATTTCCACGATGAGCTGCACGGCCGCGAGCGGGGACACATCGAGCAGCTCCCTCAGGGCCGTCGCGTTCTCCCTCACCAGCTCCCGCTCGCCCTGGTAAAACGTGCCGCCCTCGGCCCCGAGCACGAGGAAGCGCTCCAGGCGCTCGAGCGGCGAGAGCGTAAACACCCAGCCGCCGGAGTTGTTCCGCTGCTGCCGCGGATCGACCCGGTCGCTCGTCGATACCTCACCCGAGACATGCTTGCCGTAGTCCATGATTTGCTCCCAACCAAAAAGACGGTGATGCCTTGCAGCAACCCTCGTCGCAAAGAGAGCTGAAGAGGCGCAAAGGGCCGAGGGCATAGGGCTCCGGAACGGAACCGGATTCTAGGCTCTCTGCCCTGTGCTCTCAGCTCTCAGCTCTCAGCTCTCAGCTCTCTGCCCTCTGCTCTATGCCCTCTGCTCCGCTCCCGCATCAGCCGAAGTACCCCGGCGGGGGCTCGTCCGGCAGATCGAGCTCCTCGCTCTCTCTGCTGGCACCCCGCGGACGACGGCCTCCGCCCACACCACATCCATCGGCATCGAGGTACTCACCGAGATCTCCCTCGGTCTCTTCTTCCTCTGCGACGATGAACGCCTCGTCCGGATTGCGAGGCGAAGGCCCCGGCTTTCGCTTCCGTTTTTCCACGAGCACACTCCTCTACCGACGACCCACCCCGCGCGAGACCCATCCCTAGGCTCGCGCGACACCGACCAACGATTCGCGATTCTACTCCGACTCCTCCTCCGATGCGAGGCGAACCGCCCCATCCTCCAGCACCTGCAGCTTTCCCAGGCGCACCAGCGCCGCGACGCTGGTCTCGACCTCCTCCACGCTGCGCTGGAGAATCACGGCCACGTCCCAGGCATTGTCGAGCCCCTTGCCGATCGCCATCAGCACCGCGTCCATCTTCAGCCGAGGCTTACCGAGCGGCCTCAGCGTCGAGACCCCCATCGTGGAGGCATAGTCCTCCCCGCAGTAGTAAATCCGCCCATCCTCCTCGAACGTCCAGTCCGACACCGCGTGCCCCGTCCATTCCTCCGCCGTGAAGAGCGCGCAGCCCTCCCGCCGCACCAGCACCTCCACCATCTTGCCGTCCTTCTCGTACGACAGGACGTGCGTCGCTCCCCAGGACGCGGGCGTCGCCACTCCGACGGGAGAAGCGGTCGAAGGCTCGCTCACGACTCCCCCAGCACCGGGCCGAAGTCGATCTCCAGCCTCCGACCTCGAAGCGCCCTCCAGAGCCGCTCGTCCGCCTCCGGCGTGAACGACGTCTTCCGATCTCCCCCACCGATCAACGGAAAGGAGGACAGATCGGGCGCCACCCTCGGCACGCAGAAATTGTCCCTCGAAGAATCCTCGGCCGCGAGCCAGGCCGCCACCGTCACCACGCCATCCGAGATGGCCTGCACGGCGGCACCCACGACGTCGAACCGAAAGGCATAGGCCGAGTCGCCCTCCTCGTCCCGCACCTGCGGCAAGTACTGACAGCCGAGCCACTGGTACCGAGAGCCCAGCTCCAGACGACCGAGCACCCCCGCGTGAATCCACAAGTGCCGCTGTCCGAGCGCCAGTAGCCACACCCGCGTGAACGCGCGATCCGCATCCCGCGTCACGGCGCGCAAGTCGACGAGCGGTAGCCCCTCGGGCCTCTCCATCCCATCCCTACTCGCCATCGAAGACCTCTCGATGAAAACGAATGCACGCCATCACATCCGCGAGCTCCTCCTGAACCTTCTGGCGAATTTCTCCCCCGATGACCCGCGAGGGATGGACGAGGGGGTAGGGGACGAGCTTGCCCACGATGGCCATCAGCTCCCCCATCTCCTCGGCGAATTTATAGCAGGGCAATCCCGGATTGCCGTCCGCGCGCCACGCTCGGTAGAGCTGGAGCTTACGCGCGATGCGCTCCTCGTCGAAATCGACCGTGCCGACCCCGAGCCCGAGGCCCCGCGCAAAGAGGATGAGCTGATCGTGGAGCACGTCGACCGGCCCCTGCATGTCGAGACGGTACTGCTCGACGTACTCGACCGTCTCCGGCCACGCCAAACCGTCATAGACCTCCAGCAAGCAGCGAGCCGTCGCACGCGATAGCGCCCGCACCCGCAGCACCTCCGGCCGGGTCATCATGGCTTCAGCACCCGAAACAATCGATTCCGCTCCGAATCCTCAGCTCTCAGCTCCCTGCTCTCTGCTCTCTGCTCCTGCCACTTCGAGCACCGGATGATGGCGATGCTCCGGCCGTCGTGCAGATCGACCAAGAGCGGAAAGCGCCACGCCGCAACGTCGCGCGACACCCTCTCGGGCCCTACGACATCGATGTCAGCCCAACCGTTCCGCACCCCATCGGGGAAGCCCGCCTTGCGCAACGCCGCGGCCGCCACCGCATCGAGCACCTCCCGATGACTCAGCTCCACCGTGGCCAGTGGCGGGGTCAGAATCTGGTTCCAATCGTTGCGCATCAAAAATTCCTCCTCCGATCCGAAATCCCCCTCCGAGCCCTCTGCCCTCTGCCCTCTGCCCTCTGCTCTCTGCCCTCTGCTCCGACCCGCTATCCCCGCTTTCTCCGAGGCTTCGACTTGCTCTCTTCATCCAGGCGATCGAGCGCCTCCGAGAGCAGCTCCCGCATCACATCCGCCCGAGCCACCGTGCGGCCCGGTACCTCCCGGCTGCGCCGCTCCGCCCAACCGTCGAGCCTCTCGATGAGCGTCGGAGGCACGCGAAAAGAAATCTGCACCATGGCGTCCTTTTCCATCGTTCGTATCCCGATAACATCCGACGCATGTCGTCGTCAATCGCCGTTTGACACCCCGACCGTCCTCGTGCAACGAGCAGGAGCATGCCCGACATCGAGCAAGCCAAGAAAAAGTCCGTCGACTTCGTCCAGGACGTCTGCCTCGGGGCGGACAGCCCCTGGACCACCGTCGCGCTCGTGCTCGGCTGGAGGGAGCTCGCCCGCGCTCCCACGTGGAGATCCGTTCTCCACTTCACCCACTCCATCGCCGTTCGACCCTCGGCCTACGAAGACCTCGCGCTCCTACCCGACGTCTTCCGCCTCCTGGCGCTCGAGCTACCGTCCGTCGCACGGGGAGACATGGTGGCCATACCCTCCGAGCGACAGAGCGCCAAGGGCAGGGTGCTCGAACGAATCGAGCGCGAATGCCTGGCGCCGCTCTCGCCCTGGAGGACCGCCGTGATCGTTCTCGGCTGGCGCACGCCGGGGACGACTCCCGATCGCCACTTCACCCAGGCCGTCGCCGTCAAGCCCGCCGCCAACGGAGATCTGAAGCACCATCCCTCGGCGCTCCGGGAGCTGGCGACTCGCATGAGCTCGATACTCGCCGGACCATCCGAGCCCTTCGAGATCTCGACGCCCCACCGCCGCAATCCCTGAACAGTGAAACGCCCGACCCCGGGGACGAATCCGGGGCCGGGCGATTCGGCGCGCGCTAGTGGGTGAGGTGTCTCGCTACCGGTTCATTTCCGTTGCCTGACGTGGATGGCGTTGGAAAAACACAGCGTGCGGCTTCAGAGATCTGCCCCTTCATCCCAGGCCACCCCGCAATCAGGGCAGAGGAGATGACCGCACGGTCGATCACAACAATACCCCATCCGCTCGTGCCCGCATAGCCATCCGAGCGAGAGCCTCCGCCAGAATCTCTCGCGCTCCGCCGCGGAGGAGAAGCGCCTACATCGACGAGCCCGATCGGCATGCTCCTGCCGAGGGCGAACCTCGAGGCTCGTCCCCTCCCCATACCGATGCCGCAAAAACACGAGCCGCTCCGGAAACGGCAACCCCCCGCCCAACGCCTCCGCCTCCGAATCCTCCGAGCTTCCCAGCTTCCCAGCTTCCGAGCTTCCGAGCTTCCCAGCTTCCCCTCTCACCTCAGCCACTCCGGCAGCCCCACCCCCTCATCCTCCTCCACCTCCGGCATCGACGGGCCTCCCACGAGCGGCACGCCGCCGAGCTGGATGCGAGAGAGAAGCCAATAGAGGATCCCCTCCTTGCTCAGGCCCTTCCGCCCCCGGCGCTCGAGGTAAGCACGCACCGCGCCCTCGCCGATGTAGCTCTGCTCGTCCGCCATCGACCGAACCTCCCGCAAGACCAGCAGCACCGACCCAGGACACTCCCTGACGGAGGCGCCCGGCTTGCACCCCGCCGCCACGTGATCGGGGTGACTGGGATCCGTCAGATGACACGACTGACGCTTGCCTCCGCCACGCACCTGACCCCAGAGGCGCGTCAAATTCTTGCGCGTGTAGAAACCGAACGGGTGAGGCTTGCCCTGATTGGACAGCCGCCAGGGACACTGGCTACACGCCTTCATCTCTTCGCCGCATCCTTCCGCCACTCACAGACGAACTGAATCAAAGCGTTCAACAACTCCCCACGCGCGGTCTCCGTCGCCACGTACTGCTCGATCGTCGCGACGAGCGGCACCACCTGCCGCACCCCCTTGACCATCGAGAGCGCCTGGACGATCGCTTCCGCGTCGTCCTCTCGAACCGGCTTCTCCAGCACCACCGTGTACGCAATGTGTCTATCTGTCATGGCTCCTCGAACATCGCAGCATTCCGTCCCCTCATGCTGACGTAACGACCGCCGCCCAGCACGAGATGGTCAACCAGCTCGAGCCCGTACGAATCCGCCGCCTCGATGAGCGCCGCCGTGCTGGTCCAATCCGAGAGCGACGGTTTCGGATCGCCACTGGGATGATTGTGCGCGAGCACGAACGACAGCCGTCCCGTGAGCAGGACGGGCAGGAGCACCGTCGTGCTCACGATCCGAATCCTCTCCTCACCTCCGCCGAGCCAGAGGAGCTCCCCCGCCTCGTCCCCATCGCCCAGCGTCAGCGCCCACAGCTCCTCGCGCTCGGGCCCGAGGCCCACGAAGCAATCCGCGAAAATCGCCGCCGCCACGCTCGAATCCCGCACCTCCAGCTTCGGCTCGACGCTCGAGACGCAGCGCTTCCGCCGCGTCTTCGACGCTGCTCCTCCCACATTGCTCTTCATGGTACCTCCACCTGCCCGCTGACGAAGCTCCGCCAGGCAATCACATGCCGCACGCCGCGATCCCCCAGCTCGACTCGAAGACAACTGTCCTCCCTGAGCAACGGGCCCCCGCAATGCCGATCCAAGTCCATCTGATGCTCGTGCGCCGTGCCACACGAGATGCACCACCAGCGACCCTCGACGGTGAGCGTCTTTCGTCGAACCCTCAGCTCCACCCCCGCCTCGGGCCAGAAAAACTGCTCTCCCTCCACCGCCGACCGACGCTCCTGCGCCCAGGGATGCACCGGCCTTCGCCGTTCGAGCTCGAAGATCTCCCGTTCGAGGTCGGCATGCAAATCCTCATACTCCCGCCGGCCTTCGACGAGCGAGAGACACCTCCGGAGCACCGCCCCCAGGCTCATCGGTCCGCGGCCTCGATGAGGCGCTCCACGGGCAGCCCTCGGATCTCGATGAACAGCGAGTGCACGTCCTTGTAGACCGCCTGCGCCCGGAACCAGAGCTTGTAGCCCCGGCTCGGCGGCACCGCCCAGGTCACTTTCAGATCGGGCTTGCTCGTCTGCCAGCCGAGCGCCTTCAGCTCCTCGAGCAATCTCTCTCGCGCCTTGCCGTACGTCTCGTTCGCCTTACCATCCTTGCCCTTGGCCATCTCAGCAATCCTCCGGCTTGTCCGTCCACGCCTTCTGCGCGGTCTCCCAGCAATACTGCATCTCGTTGCCACCCTTCTGGAGCAGGAGCCGCATGAACAGCTCCCGCTTGAACTCGCGCGCCTCGTGCCGGGCCACCTCCTTCGCCCAGCTGTCCAGCTCCTTCGCTTGCGCCTGCCCCCGCTCGACGCTCAGCCCCGTCTCTCCTGCAGGGACGAAGACCGTCTCCCCCTCCTGCAAATCGAGCGCGGCCGCCTTTTGCTTCTCCTTCTCCTTGCGAAAACGCCCGAGCGCTTCCTCCCCGTAGGAAGCCGGGGGAAGCTTCCCCTCCATCCTGGCGTGCACCGAGCCCTCGAGGACGATCGCCCCGAACACGGTCGGATCATTGCAACCGGGCAGGACGATCCACGCCTCGCCGTTTTCGTGCACGTGCTCGAGCACGTCGTCCCAGACGACGAACGTCTCGAACCGCTCGGACTCCCGGTGCTGCCCGAGAAGAACCCGGAGCCGATCCACCAGACCCCGCGCGTCCCGAGACAGGCCGCTGTCCGCCTCCGCCTCCGTGACATTCAGCTCCGCCTCGATGCGTTCAATGAGGCTCACGCGACCCTCCGAGCGTTCTCGATCAGAGCATCCTCCAGCTTCCAGAACCCTTGCTTGCCGCCCATGAAAATGGGGAAGGGAAGCACCCGACGCTCCACGAGCTGCCAGCCCCACCGGTCCGGCAAGTGCCAACGCACGTGGTCGCTCCGTCCGGGAGGCCCATACTGCTCCTTGCTCCAGACGGCGCGAATCTTGGCCGTACCGATCACCTGCCCAAACCGAAGCTCGCCCTCATAACCGAGAGCCCAGGGGTTCGGCACCACCAGCTCCGGATCTTCCTGCTGGGCGAACGCGACCGCGTCCTCGTGCTCGAGCCGAGTCATCCCGAGGCCCGCATGGATCGCAAACTCCTTCTGCTGGTGAAGCAACTCGAAGACGATCTTGTTCGCCCAGCTCCGGTTCTCCAAGTCCTTACTGCCGTGAACCACCATCCAGGCCCACGGCTGCCTCAACGTCAACGCCCACATCTCACACGCCCTTCCACGGCTTGCCCGCCGCCTTCTTCGCCATCTCCACCGCTCGAAGCTTCGCCGCCTCGCTCTCCGGAAAGAGCAGGTCCCGGAGGTCGGCAAAGCCGCTCAGCGCCGCCAGCGCCGTCCTCGCTGCCTCCGCCCGAATCACGATGGCTCGAATCTTCCCGAGGAGCTCCCCATCCCCTTCCTCGCTACTCACGTCACCTCCCGCGCCCAGCATCCTCGTCCTCCAGCGGCACCTCGAACATCATCGTCACGTCCCCCGTCCCTCGCTCCACCACTTGCTGGGCCAAGCAGACGAAACAGCGCCGCCGCTGGATGTGGGGTAGCTCGCTCTCCACCCGGGCCACCCAATGCCCGCACTCGAGCCGGTGATGCGTCTCCACCGAGCGCACGATGGCTCTCTCCGGACCGTGCGCGGCCTCGCGCCGCTCCCGACGACGGAGCCGCGTGCCGGAATTCGGCGCGTAGTGCTGCTTCACCAGAGGCCTCCATGGCTGTGCACCGCTCCCGGAAACTCCGCCCGGAGCCGCTCCGCCAGCTCCACCGCCGCCTGCCTGTCGGCAAACAAGACCTGCACCCGCCACCCTCGCGGGTCGTCGATGACCGCCGTCACGCGATTTTCGAACTCGATTCGCATCGCGCGAAAGAACTTCATGTCCTCCTTGCGGTCGGCAATCGTGTCGTCCGAAACATCCGGATCTCTCCCCGGGCTATACTGCTCGCCCGCCGCCGCTCCCGCCGACTGCAAGACCAACGTCTGCAGCCCCGTGAGCACCATGTCGATCGCATCCTGCCTCGATACACTCTCGAAACTCGCCATTCTTCTACCTACTTTCCCTGTCTTTCGTCCCGCTGCCCTCTGCAGGACGTCACCGGCTCACCGCCGCGAACACTGCCCCGCCTCTTTGCGATGAAATCCTCGGCTTGCTCCCGGTTGGCAAACCCCGTCCGGAGCGTCCTCCCTCCCGGGACGCGCACGAGATAGACGGTACCGACGGCGCACGACCGCCCGTCGATGCGGCCGATCTCGTTGCCAATCTCGATCGACAACGACTCGACCGCCGGCACCTGCACTCTCCAAACGTGCCCCTCCGGACCGAGAGTCACATCCCCTTCGGCGCCGATGCGCTCCGGTCCCGATACGATGCGCCCGCGAAACCCGACCATCTTCCGCTGGAATAGATCCAGCTTCTCGAACGGCAACGAAATCAGCTCCACCACGTACTCGCCGCCGGGCGTGCCGTCGATCTGCTCCACCCGATCACCGCAACCGAGGCTCGCCACCTCCACCCATCTCCGACTACGCCGCGACATCGTCCGCTCCCTTTCGCAATCGCTTGCCGCCGGCGATCGCATTGAAGCGCTGCAGCAGATCGAGCCGCTTGAATTCGAGGTGGAGGTTGCCGTTCGCGCACGCACGATACTTGAAATAGGTCGTCTCGCCCTTCGGCTGGTTGCCGTTGATGGCCGCCTCGAGCTCCGTGCGGTAGCCCTTCGCGATCGAGCCGCGCCCATCGAGCGCCAGGAACACATTTTCGAGCGCGACGTACTCTCGATCGCGACTGTAACTCGTCCGCAGATTCGTATCGAACCTCGTCCGCTGTCCGATCCAGTAGTGAAGGATGACCTTCGAGCCAATTTCGTACTTGGAATTCGTGACGAGCGGGCTGTTTCGAGGCCTCAGCAGATCAAACACCTCCCCCACCTGCTCCTCCAGCATCACTTCCAGGTTCTCGACGTAGTAGCGGAAGAAACCGAGCACACTCTCCACCGTGATTGGCTCGTCTCCCGACTTCTTTTTGAGCCACTCGGAGAGCTCCTTGGCCTTCTTCATGCTCATCAGGCGACGAACCTCCAGGCGATCGACGAGCACGCCCCAGATTTGCTTGCGCAGATAGCCAATCGCGAGGTCCGGCTTGTCGAAATCGAGCCGACTCCGGCAGTCCTCCTGGCGAAAATCAATGCCGTAGGGACCCCCGATGCAGAACGCGCGCGTGAGCGCCTTCTCTGCCTCGAAGATGAGCCGGCATCCCTCGCGAATTTTCAGCTCGCTCGCCTCGTAGACGCGCACAATTTCTTCCACGGTCGCCCGCGGAACCATCTGAGTCCCTGACATTGTCTTCACTTCTCCCGAAAAATCCCGCCGCCTTCCCAGGGGAGGCGGGACGCTCCGGAATTTCCCTCCGGAGCTGATACCTGAAACCTGAAACCTCTCCGCTCCCCTAGTTGCTCGCGCCGCCCCCGCCGAGCAAGGACAGGATCCCCCGACCGAACGACATCGGCGCCGCCGTCGGGACGTCCGCTCGCGTGCGGAACGGCTCGATGTCGATCACCGC
>ERZ1292632.65-Hain-H43-01um-R2-65-length-99284-cov-7_pt1 | contig 99284 bp, 124 predicted proteins | sample MGYA00564407_ERZ1292632 | MGnify/ENA primary metagenome ERZ1292632 (study PRJEB36523, sample SAMEA6512637) | groundwater metagenome | collected 2019-01-08 | study: AquaDiva: Metagenomics assemblies of 32 groundwater samples | reverse complement strand
AATCTCATTTTGCCCGCCCTCGGATTTCGCCCGAGCCCAAAAGACGGATTCCATTTGTTCGCCCTATCACGCGCCTTCGGCGCGTGCCAATTTCGGTCTTTCAAAACGCGAAGTTTCAGTGTGTGACCCTACAGAGAATCGAACTCTGATTCCATCCTTGAGAAGGATGTGTCCTAACCGTTAGACGATAGGGCCCTATTTAAATACTACTGTAAAAATAGCAAAATATGACGATATTTACAAGCTATATAATAGTGTTATGAATTTATTCAAGTTATAAGTATCTATTGACTTTATTCATAATATGTGATATTATAAAGCAAAATATCATATTTCAAAACCTAAATCAGAACAAATGAAAACATTATTCATTCTCTGTCTCATGTCTTCACTCCTTTGGGGTGGTTGTCGTATTGTCTCAGAAATTAAAGCGAAGCAAAATTATCTTGGCTACCTAAAAAGAGCCGCTGACGCAAACTCTGTTGAAATGGCGAAAAAAGAACTGGAAAAAGCTGTAACCGAAATTGAACGCCAGGGATTAACATCCGGCTATACATCAATACTTTGGAAGACTCCAAGCGAAGATGTTGGATTTTGGTACAACAACCTAAAAACCTCATTACAGGAATTACAGAACCTACCGGTTAATTCATCTCCTCTGGAAAAATCAAACATGCTGATTAAATTGCGTGAGACTTTACTGGATGGAGGAAAAGATGGCGACAGTGTAACATATCCAGCAGGCATTCAAATCTACCCCAATAACGGACTGTTTGCTTTTTGGGGAACAATCTCTATAATTCTTACAGTTTTATTTTTTCTGATCGCCGGAGCAAAGAATGACTGGTTTGACAGCTAACAAAATATTCATTTCAATGAATGAGGGCCATCGCATCGTGCGGTGGCTTTTTTTATTAGCCATATCTTTTTAATACTCAACCTCAATTAATAATTCAAATATGTATTTTTAGTTTAGGTAGATAATAAGTTGACAAAATGCTAAATAAATTATAATGTAATTTTAATTACAGCTATTTGACATCTAGCTTTTTGCTATGAATGTGAGATTTTTTAAGTTTCTCTTTTGGGTGATTTAGATAATCTCATATTTATTAAAACAAAAACTATATTATGCCTAAAATAATCAAAAGAAAAGCAGACAAACCAACAACTAAAAAAGGTTTGCAGTACCACACTCATACACGCAGAGGAGATGTCGCTCCAATATGTCTCTTGGTCGGTGCCCCCGGCCGGGTATATATGATGGCGAAATTTCTCACAAACTGCAAATGGTTTCGCAACCATCATCGTGGACTTGTCACGGTAACTGGTTATTATAAAGGCCACAGAATTTCTATAAGTACGACAGGGATGGGCGGGGCTTCAACTGGGATTGTTCTTCCGGAGTTGGTCCGCTCTGGTGCCCGTTTGTTCATCAGGGTCGGAACATGCGGTTCCCTGATTAAGGCATCTAAGCCTGGCCAAACTATAATTGTAAATCGTGCCAGAAGACACGATGGAGCGTCAGAAAATTGGGCGGTTAAGGGATTTCCAGCTATCGCCAGTCGTTGGATTGTTGCCGCACTGCGTGCCGCAGCAAAGAAGATTACTCCTAATGATTATTTTGTGGGCGAGGAATGCACAACAAGCTGTTTCGTTTCAGGGCAGGGTCGTCCTGGTCTCAACGGAAGGGTTCCGAAACGCATGCTTAAGCGACATCAAAAGATGATGAAGGAAGGAGTAGCCTGTTATTCTATGGAGGCAGCTACCATCTTTGTATGGTGTGCCAAAATGGGATTTGGGATACCCTCAGGAGCTCTCAATGCGATTGTTGCTAATCGCCATACGAACGAGTTCGATGTAAAAGGCGAAAAACAAGCAGCACTGATTGCTTTCGAAGCTACGCTCTTATTGCGTAAACATCCGAGGATAAAGTCAAAAATAGCCAAAGTAAACGCTGCACTAAAAGCCGCAGCATAATTATCGACAAAATTGTAAAATTATAAATGCCCATCAGGATCAAATCGGATGGGCCTTTTTTATTCATGGTATGAAATAAAAAAGTTGTTAGCAACTAAATTGCTAACAACTTTTCACAAATTAATTATTTTTTAGCTTTTTTGGAGGAAGTAAACCCCCGAAAGAATAATAACTATACTAAATATTTTCTGCATACTTATATGCTCACCCAAAATAATCCAGGCAGCAAGTGTAGTACCTACAGGCATCAAACAGCTGATCATGACGACATACTTGGATATATCAAATCCTGAGCTTGAAGATAAAAGGGAACTATATGTCACCATACCAATACCATTCAATATTCCCGCCACTACGATAATCATAACTCCTCTGGTAGTAGTACCAGTAGATAATTGAATATCTTTCTTAACATACATGAATATTAGTGCGGTTAATGCTGTGACGACACATATAAAAAATGTGATTGTTGTAGGCTGTAGTTTAGATACCTTGGCAAGTGAAGGCCAAATACACCAGACAATTACACATATAATAGTAAGGCTAAGTGGATTATTCATGAGTCTGTATTTTAGATGATTGTAATAGAAATTTTATTTAATATACAATTCTTTTAATTTTTTGTCAATTAATAATCTAGCCACATAAATAGGTAGAAATGTGTGCTACTCTTTATATATGAAAAGAGTTTTTGTAATTTTTTTGGTCGTTTTGATCCCTTGTATGGCTATATATTCGGTACTTCAAGGCGGGTTTGGCAGAAATGCTCTACCTATAAGCGGGGATACCGCTAATTATGATTCGCTTATGGCTAGTGTTTTGCCTGAAGTGGTAGTGGAGCCGGATTTTGTTGTAATCACTTTTGCTGGAGATGCCATGCTTGATCGAAGGGTAAGAAGCTCGGTGAATAAAAATTTCGGAGGCGATTATAATGAATTATTTAAAAACGTCTCTATTTTCAAAGATGATGATATTTCTTTTCTAAATTTAGAAGGCCCAGTTTCAAATGTGGGACACAATGTCGGTAGTATTTATTCCTTTCGTATGGATCCGCTAGTTATAAATGCACTACAGAATACTGGTATTGATATAGTTAGCTTCGCTAACAATCACGTAGGGGACTATTCGCTCAGCGCTTTTAAAGATACTCTTAAAAGGTTGAGAAGTGAAGGTATGTTGTTTACTGGAGCTGGGTCAAATTATAATGAGGCTCGAGAACCTACGATGATAGAGAAAAATAATATAATGACCTGTTTTCTCGCGTTCTCTGATGTCGGACCGATCTGGATGAAGGCTACAGAAGATAGTCCGGGGATTTTGATTGCTAGTGATTCGAATTTTACAGATATCATAGTACAAGCATCACACAAATGTGAGGTGCTAGTAGTATCTTTTCACTTCGGTGAAGAATATAAGGCGCATAATGCTAGACAAGAAAAACTAGCACACACAGCCATAGATAGCGGGGCAGATATCGTAGTAGGGGCTCACCCACATGTGGCTCAGGATATAGAGATATATAAAGGAAAACCGATAATGTATAGTCTTGGTAATTTTATGTTCGATCAATATTTTAGTGAAGCGACTATGCAAGGTCTGGTAGTGCAGTTGAAAGCCTATAAGACTGGAGAGATAAGTGACATAAAGGAATTCATAAGCAAGCAAAATAGCTTTTTCCAAATAGAATCCATAGTAGAGAAAAATATTAATCAATTAGAATAATTACATATGAAAAAAATTGTACTGGCAGGGGGATGTTTTTGGGGGCTTGAGGATTTGATCCGCAAACAAGCGGGTGTAGTAAATACCGAGGTGGGCTACACAGGTGGAAGGGTAGAGAATCCAACGTACGACAATCATGAAGGTCATGCGGAAGCAGTAGAGATAGAATATGATGAAAATCTCACAACTTATAAAAAGTTACTTGATTTCTTTTTCCAAATACATAATCCTACAACCCTAAATCAGCAAGGCAACGACAAAGGCACTTCCTATCGGTCAGCAATTTTTTATGGTAATGACGAAGAGAAGAGGGAAGCCGAGGATTTCATAGATATCGTAAATAAATCAGGTAGGTGGAAAGATAAAGTGGTGACCACCCTTGAGCCACTGACCAAGTTTTATAAAGCAGAAGATTACCATCAAGATTATCTCGTCAAAAATCATGGTGGCTACACTTGCCATGCTATATGGTTTGATAGTTACCTAAAATAAAAAACCTCCAACAGCGGAGGTTTTCAGTTTATTATGAATATCATACTTATTTAAGGCTTACCAACTCTTCTTCCAGCTTTTCGATGTACTCTCTTCTGTCGGAGAGTTCATCGATAATTTCTTTCTTCCTTTTCAGCTTATATTTTTGTATGGCATTTTCGTTAGGCGGAAACATCTTATACATAAATGTGCCACACCCCGACTTCCCGCCAAGGAATGCACCAATCACAAAAAAACCGATTATGGTATATGCAATCATACTGTTTGTAATTACATCAAGGGGCTCGCTGAGGGATAAAGCCAAACTTCCAAAATATACAAAGCAATATAGGAAAATAATACCAATGAATACATATATCAATCCCAGCTCAACCGATGAGAGGACTCTACCTCTAGCACTTTTGGAAAATGCTTTTTCTGCCAAAAGATTTTTTTTCATAACTAATATTTTAGTTGGGTTAACAATTTTGGCCATAATAACATAATTAACTACCAATGTCAACTAGCTGAAATAAATAGACACCTCCAGTAAATGGAGGTGTTTTGTTTTTTAGAATATTTACAGTTTCATGAAGCCAAGCCTGACTTTATGGCATACATGACTAAGCCGGCAGAGTTTTTGGCGCCAGTTTTTGTTCTGATTTTGTCACGCAGGGCGCCTATGGTTCGTGGACTTAAGTCCAGTGCCTTTGCAATTTCGTCCGTATCTAATTCCTCGCACATCATTCTCAGGATTGCTGTTTCTTTTTCATTTAGTCTTACTAATGGCTTATGCACTATAGCTGGTAATGGTATTTCTGCTTTCCCATTTTTTCGCTCCTTAAACTCATTTCCTAAAGCATTATTTATAAGGTCGGTTGTAAAAAAATCTCTTTTCTTTACACCGCAAATTGCTTCGTAAACAGGTTCAATGCTGGCCAGGTCTTTACTGACACAGGAATTTGCTTCAAGTACCATGGCTTCAAGGGCAGTATCATAGTTATTTTTGAGTTCAACAGTAGCCACTATTCTTTGTTTTGGGAACAGTTTCCTTACCCTTTTTAATACTTCCATACCACCGCAAGGAGTTTGCACGTCGAGCAATATTACGTCAGGCGTAATTGTGCTCAATAGGCCCAACAGTTCCATCTCATTTTTTGCATCTCCAAGGATATTGATCTCTTTTTTCCTTTATAGAAGTGTGATTGCTCCTGTTCTCAACATTTCGTTACCTTCTAAAATGATAACCGTAATTGGGTCATTTTGAGTTGTATTGTTTGTCATAAAATGATTTTAAAGTAGGAGAAATTTTTACATAATATACTCCGTATTTTCACTTTAGTCAATATGAAGGAGATTTAATTGACACATAGTGCAGAAATAGTAAGATGAAGTAAAAGCTAGTTATTCACTTCAAAAACTAAATCATATGCCTATAATAGGAAAGGTTAATGCTACGCATTATGAATACTGTTTAGAAAATATGAAAATAGGGGATAGTGGATTTATTAATTGTGATTATATTATTGTCACCAAACTCGCTGTTTTCATTGATGTCCTTTCCCCGGTGTTTATGGATGAGGATTATGATGAAGAAGAGTTAGATGATGATTTTAAAAGTGGCATTCTTGTTAAAAGAATTGGTACAGGCTTAACAAAAGAGGATTTTGAGGTTGATCTTTCGGGTTCAGATCAGTTTAGTCTGGCAATCGAACCAATGTCTATATACTTTCAATTAATGGCTGATAATGAAAGATATATTATATTTTCAGATTTTGAAATTGGGAAGAACAATCCTGGAGGTGAAAGTACGAAAAAATCAGAACTCGAGGATCTTCATGAGCAATTAGAAGAAGCAAAAAAAGCAGAGGATTTTATTAAAGCAAAGGAAATCAATGAAAAAATAATTACACTGGAGCAAAAACTTAAAAAGAATAAAGAAAAAGACAAATAATTCACCAAGAAAAAAGAAAATCCTTCCTGCAGTGCGGGAAGGATTTTTTCTATACCAGTATCAGTGAGCTTATCCACCTTGAGGGGATCTTTAATACTAAAAATTCCGAGGTAGAGTTCGGGGTACTATTAGTATGAATCTGTGTGATTTCATTACTAATAAAGGCAGGAGCCTTGAAAGGCATTGCAAATTCTACATCCGGTCGGAAGTCCCATATGTCCAACTTCTTTTTGCATATTAATCTTTTAGTGTACACCTTTCCCATTTTTCTTTGGAGGTCAGAATGAACGTCAATCTTTATATCTACTCCTACAAGGGACAAATGATATCTCGTAATTAGGTAACTGAGCATATTAAATGCATCCAACTTTTGCTGGAGAGATAAGGACTCCAGAAATATCACTTCAAATATATTTCCGACCTTTCTTAGCCTGAAATAATTCCAAAGGAAATTTTCCTTATGGTTACACTCAAATGGGTAAATTTTGGATATTTGCTCCAGATCGTCAGTGAATATTTGGGGGAGTGGAAATCTTTGCTTGTTGATTTTTAAAATGAACATGAGCTTTAGTTTTTAGGGTTGAATTTTTTACATATCATACACTATTATTTGTAATTGTCAAGGTGGAATGTATCCATTTAAGTCATATATATCAACACTGTTTGACTATTATTTTTATTAGGAGTAATCTGAGGGCAAAAGAATATATCTTTTACATCAAAATTAATTGTTATGAGTAATGGTAGTAATGATAAGCCTGTAATTATATCAGGTAGCACTAATATAAAAGTAGCAGAGCAAATTTCAAAAATTTTGGAATGTGATTTATTTCCAATAAAGATTGAAAAATTTGCGAACGGTGAGATAGGGGTACTGCTTGAAAAAACAGTCCGCGGAAGCAGGGCATTTGTTGTTCAAACTTCTGTAACGGGGAATGTTAACGATAATCTAATCGAAACTGGGCTAATTGCTGATGCATTAAAGAGAGCGGCATGTAAGTCATGGTACTTGATTCAACTAATTTATCCCTACGAAAGACAAGATAGGAGAGAAAACGATAAAGAAAAAAACAGACCAAAAAGACGGCCAGTCTCTGCTCGTTTTGTTGCAGATTTCTATGAAAAACTTTGCGGATTCTCTGGTGTTGTCACAATACACCTACATAGTGAACAGATCGAAGGATTCTTTGATAAAGCCTATATTGAAAATATCTCAGCCATACCGCTGCTCACTGGTCACTTACAAGAAATTGGAGTGTTAAATAATGGTAAAAAAGTATCATTTGCAGGACCTGATATAGGAGCTGTTAAAATGATAGCTGATATATCAGAATTTCTTGATTATGACTATGTAATAATTGATAAGAGAAGAACAGGTCCAGGTAAAAGTAAAGTTATGAAGGTCATAGGCGATGTAGCTGGCCGTATAGTAGTAATAGGTGATGATCAAATTGATGGTGGGGGCACGATAATTAGTGCGGCTGATAAACTTTTTGAGATGGGAGCTCTCGAAGTTTATGTCATATGTACTCAATTTGTTGGTTCTGGAAATGCCGTAAAAAATCTTCTTAATTCGAAGATCACTAAGATTATTACGACAGATACAATACCTAATGATCTAATACTTAAACATCCCGAAAAATTCACTGTGCTACCAATTGCCCCATTGATGACAGATGTTATTACGAGGATATTTAATAATCGTTCTTTGCAAGAGGCTGTCGCTCATAAGATTAATTCTACAGCTAATTAAATTACAATATCAAGTTAAACATAATGCCTCAATCCGCGCTACAACGCAGATTGAGGCATTTACTTTGGGCGTGTTATAATTGACACATTACAATAATTAATTAAACAATATGGCTATATATGTACTAGGGAGGATAATATTTGGGGCTTACTTCGTTTATTCAGGTTTTAACCATTTTAAGAATGAGAAAGGGATGACAGGCTACGCTAAAAGTAAAGGTGTCCCATCGCCAAGGTTAGCAGTGCTAGGAACTGGCGCTATGATGATAGTAGGAGGTTTAGGATTTCTACTGAGTATGAATATGGAGCAATCAGCGATTCTTCTTTTAATTTTTCTAGTCCCAACAACTTTCATGATGCACGCATTTTGGAAAATTACTGATCCAATGCATAAAATGACTGAGCAAGTTAACTTCACAAAAAATCTAGCATTGATCGGTGCGCTCCTAATGATGCTATAATTTTAGAATGGAAAATGTAGGTACTCTCTATATAGTCGCGACTCCTATTGGGAATCTTGAAGATATCACTCTTCGGGCGCTTCGTATACTTCGAGAAGTTGATTGCGTGCTCTGCGAAGATACTCGTACGACAAAGAAACTTTTAGATAGATATGATATTCACACCAAGACTATGAGCTATCATGCCCATAGCACAGATAAAAAAGAAGCGAATATTATTAAAATGCTAAAAGATGGCAAGAATCTGGCCTTGGTATCAGATGCTGGTACACCGGCTATATCTGACCCAGGCGTTTTACTCATTGGCAATGTTAGAAAAGAGCTAGGATCTTCTGCAAAGGTAGTTCCGATTCCGGGCGCCAGCGCCCTAATTACAAGCCTATCTGGCTCGGGGATATCATCTGCTTCCTTCACTTTCCTAGGGTTTCTACCTCATAAAAAAGGTAGAGAAACTATTTTCAAAGAGATCTCCCAAACTTCTCGGATGGTAGTATTTTACGAATCAACTCATCGAATATTAAAGACCCTCAACTCTTTGGATACTTATGTAAAAGATAGAAAGATAATGATAGCCCGAGAACTAACGAAACAGTTCGAAGAATTTGTAGAAGGTACACCCAAAGAAGTATTAAATTATTTTGAAACTAATAAGGATAAACAAAGAGGGGAGTTTGTGGTGATTGTCGCCCCAAACTAAATAGGATATAATAATCACTATATGAGAAAAGAACGCACATTGTTTATAATTGGTTTATGGGTGATCATATTGCCTTATCTAGGTTTCCCCCCATCATGGAAGACGTTCTTCCTAGTCGCTTCTGGTTTTGCATTAGTTTATTTGTCATATCTTTTCTATACACAGGTGAAGAAAAACATACCAGAATCTGAAAATAGGAGCAAGACGTTTGTTGATAATATTGGCAGTGGGGAATAGGCGATACCTAAATGATATTGAACGGGGATAATAAAAAATTTTTACTAGTAACTCTCACCCTTTTAATATGTGGTGCGGTAGTTTTTTATCGTTGGCCGATTACCTATTCTGTTTTAGAGTATTCAAGTGATGGAGAAGTTATTGTTAATGATATTCCTGATAGTATCAAACCAGTAGAAACATTACCGGAGGCAGTATTGCCACCCTCATCTCCAACTGCTCCAGTTACTCATATTAAAACCCCAGATTATGTAAAGGCTGTCTATGTGTCTAGTTGGGTTGCTGGATCCGCTAAGTATAGAGACCCAATAATCAGACTCATAGATAATACTGAGCTCAATTCAATCGTGATAGATATAAAAGATTCAACTGGAAGAATTGGATTCCAAGTTTCTGATAGTCAGTTAGCAAAAGAAGGATCACCAGAAAGTAGAATACAAGATATACGTGGTCTGACAAATCTTCTCCATCAAAAAAATATCTATATTATCGGCCGAGTATCAGTATTTCAAGATCCCTATATGACCAAGAAAAGACCCGAGTGGGCTATAACCCGTAAGAGCGATGGGCAGGTTTGGAAGGACCGCAAAGGTTTGTCGTTTCTCGATCCATCAAATAAAGAAGTTTGGAATTATGTGGTATCGATAGCTCACGATTCTTATAATCAAGGTTTTGATGAAATTAATTTTGACTATATTCGCTATCCTTCGGATGGTAATATAAAAGACATCAATTATAATATTGCCAAAGGGGGCACACGAGCGGATAATATGGAGATCTTCTTTAAATATTTATCACAAGAAGTAAAAAAGAATGAAAACATACCAATCTCTGGAGATTTATTTGGCCTTACGACAGAAGGAACAGATGATATGGGAATTGGGCAGGTTTGGGAAAAAGCGTTACCTCATTTTGATTTCTTGGCTCCGATGGTCTATCCCTCGCACTACCCACCGGGACATAGTGGTTATAAAAATCCTGCCCTCTATCCGTATGAAATCATACATAAAGCTCTATTGAGCGCTGTGACAAAGACAAAGGCAATTACAGGTCAAGACATAAATAAAATTCGTCCTTGGTTACAAGATTTTGACATGGGCGCAAAGTATACAGGTGCCATGGTAAAAGCTCAGATGAAGGCAGTATACGACAATGGACTCAACTCTTGGATGCTTTGGGACCCGAATAATAAATATACACCCGAGGCTCTAACACTTGAAACTAAACCCTAATTCTGCAATAATAAGTCCTGATGAAGCAAAATAAGAGAACCATACTTTATGCATTTCTCTCCCTCATACTTTTAGGGGGGGTCTTTGGTTTTGGCACATATATAGGATATTCTCACAGACCTGCTATAGAAAAGGTTATTTCAATAACACACAAAGAGCCACCGCTTGAAACAACTGCGGATTTTGACTCTTTTTGGAAAGTGTGGAATCTTTTAAACGAAAAATCTATTTATGCTAAAAAAGCCACAGACCAAGAGCGCGTATGGGGTGCAATCAAAGGAATGGCCTCATCACTCGGGGATCCTTATACTGTATTTTTCTCTCCTGAGGAGAATAAATTATTTAATGACGAGATACACGGATCATTTAGTGGGATAGGGGCGGAAATAGGAGTCAAAGATAAAGTGCTTACGATCATATCACCACTAAAAGGTACTCCATCATTTAATGCTGGTGTAAAATCTGGGGATAAAATTTTGAAAATTGATAAGACAGATACTACGGATATGACAGTTGATCGCGCTATCAGTCTTATTCGTGGACCAAAGGGTAGTGTCGTTACCCTCACAATTTTGCGTTCAGGCGAGCGCACTACTCGGGAATTTAAAATCACTAGAGATGATATACAGATTCCAACTATTGACTCAGAGTTAAGGTCAGATAATATATTTGTTATTAAACTATATAGTTTCTCAGAAAACTCCGCAAATTTATTTGGTGACGCATTGAATAAATTCATAAACTCTGGTTCACATAAATTAATACTAGATATGAGAGGTAATCCGGGTGGGTATCTAAACTCGGCAGTAAATATCGGAAGTTGGTTTATTGACGAAGGCAAGGTTATCGTAAGTGAGGATTTCGGTTCCAATAGTAAGCCCGAGATATATCGTAGTCGGGGACCTAGGTTATTCAAAGACGTTTTCCCGTTTATAGTGCTCGTTGATGGAGGTTCTGCTTCGGCTGCAGAAATCCTTGCTGGAGCACTCAGGGAGCATAATATAGCCACACTTGTAGGACAGAGAACTTTCGGTAAGGGTTCAGTACAAGAGCTTCTACCTGTGACAGATGACACATCTCTCAAAGTTACTATTGCAAAATGGCTTACACCAAACGGTCTCTCAATATCTGAGCACGGGCTTGATCCAGATGTTGAAGTTCCATTTACACAAAAAGACGCTGATGCAAAACGTGATCCGCAGATGGACAAAGCAGTAGAAATATTAAAAGCAAAACTATAAATTCTATGAAAGTTATTCTACTTACTGATGTACCTAGGGTTGGTAATCGATATGACGTAAAAGATTTTAAAGATGGCTACGCTATAAATGTACTCATATCAAAAGGATTAGCCGAGATGGCGACACCCCAGGCGCTTGGTAAACTTGCAAATAAAAAAGCAGAAATCGATAAAAAAAGGGAGGAAGAAGAAAAAACTTTTGAGTCATTGATTGCGACTATTGATAATACGACAGTTAAAATCAAAGCCCGCGCCAATGACAAAGGTCATTTATTCAAAGCAGTGAGCGCTCATGATATTGCAAATGCCATAAAAGATTCTTCAGGTATAATAGTCGATGAGAATTCTATAATAATTACAGGCCATATTAAAGAAATAGGAATACATAAAGTTACTATCAAAAAAGGGGATAGAAAAGGGGAGTGCCAAATAATAGTTGAAGCACTAAAATAATTTAGACATGATTGAAAATCACAATGTTGTAAGTTTAGAGGGCAAGTCTTTTGAAAACGCTATAATGAGTGATTTTGGTTTAGAAGTAAAAAACTCGGAAAAGGTTATAAAAGGATATTCAAGTCAGGTTTATAAAGCAAGTCTTGGAAATAACACTGTTTTTATAAGGATAAATAAGGACCAAAATGTTTTTGATGTAGAACAGTTAGGGTATAAGATATTTGAAAATCAAGGTATACCGGTACCTAAAATTATTGCATATCAACAAAATCCTAAATCAATTGGTCTCCCAACTATGATTATGACTTCTGCAGTAGGTACGACGTTAAAAGAATCTAATATTTCACCTGAAGAAAAAAATGCAGTATATGAGAAAGTTGGAATAACTTTAAAAAAAATTAATGAAGTAAAATTAGAAGGCTATGGTCCATTAAGGGTTGAAAAAGGAGAGCTAATAGGGAAATTTTCTACCTGGAAGGAGTATTATGAATCACAAAAAGAATATGATCTTAGGTCATTAAACTATTGTGTCGAAAATAATTATGTGACACTAGAGGAGGCAGAAAAAATTAAAAATATTTATAATGAAATTCGTTCTATAGATTTCGGGAAAGCATCATTACTACATAAAGACCTACATTCTGTACATTTTTTTCTTCAAGGTAAAGATATTTCTGGAGTTATTGACTTAGGTGCACTAATGGCAGGTGATCCAAGATACGATGCTGCTATGAGCATGGTTTTTCAAAGCCCAGAACAACAGGAGTATTTTAAAAGTGGTTACGGTGATATAGCTGATGACCAATTAGTAAACAAGTATATGATAACGATATTTATAAGGAAAATATATTTTAGAACAAGACAAGAAATAAAAGGCAACGTTGATATATTACTGTTACCACTTAAAGTGTCCTTAGAAAAAATTTAATAGATAATATAAAAACCCTCATATGAGGGTTTTTATATTAGATTACGTGAACTACTTTTTTGACGGAAGATGTACGATTGAAGTTTACTTTTCTTTTTGATCCGAATTTGACGGTACCTTCTTTGAGAGCAAATAGGGTATGGTCTTTACCGAGTCCAACATTTGTTCCAGGTAGGATTTTAGTGCCACGCTGGCGAACAATAATAGAGCCAGCTTTGGCCTTTTCTCCAGCGTAAAGCTTCGTACCGAGATACTTTGGATTTGAGTCTGTTAAGTTTTTGGCCGAACCGCCGGCTTTCCTATGTGCCATATGGGTGAATTAGCTAGTCTTTAGCTCCTTTATTATTTATAATAGGTTGTATGAGTATACATAATTTGCCCGATAAAATCAAGAGGTATACGGGTTTAGACCACATAACGCTCATTAATATCCTCATTATTATACTTGTAGGCTTTTCAGCCTTTGGATTAGGTCGTTTGTCAGTCAAAAATAATACACCCGGAGATTTAGGTGCCTCTATCTATAAAGCCGAAGTAGTAGGTAACGTTACTACAAATAATTCTACTAATATTCCAGCAAGTAAAGTATCAGGAGGGAAGTATGTCGCCTCAAAAAATGGTAAACTATACTATACAGCAAATTGTTCTGGAGTTAAAAGAATAAAAGATTCAAATAAGATTTGGTTTGAGACGGCAATTGAAGCCGAGAAGTACGGCTTAACATTATCTTCAACTTGTAAATAAATTATGAAAATATCACATAAATTTTTAGTTATTGTCATTTTAGCGTCAGTTCTTTTTATTGCTCGTGATGATGTGAGGGTAGTTTATAATAAAACCCTATCCTACTTATCCAAGAATATTAATCCGGCGCAAATAAAGGATAATATTATAATAAAATCAGAAAAAATTCTTAATTCTGATAAAGTTATAAATACACCCGGAGCTCTAAAGGTAAAGAGTGATCTGGTATATGATGCAAATGACGTTAAGCTCTCTATAAAAGATGTCATAAGTGAGACAAATAGAAATCGTGCAGAAAATGGTAGCCTGCGATCCCTTAATGAAAACTCAAAACTAGACCTGTCTGCACAACTTAAACTACAAGATATGTTCAAGCAACAATACTTTGAACACGTTTCACCTGATGGCGTAGGAGTCTCAGATTTAGGTAGCAAAGTATCCTATGGATACATAATAATTGGGGAAAATCTTGCTCTGGGTAATTTTAAAAATGGAAAAGCATTAGTAGATGCATGGATGGCGAGCCCAGGGCACAGAGCAAATATTTTAAATGAGAAATATACAGAGATAGGTGTAGCAGTTGATCATGGTATGTATCAAGGTCAGGATATTTGGCTGGCTGTGCAACATTTTGGCCTACCTCGTAGTGCTTGTCCTATTATCGACGAAGTATTACATAGCACAATAAATTTAGAAGATATTAATATCAGGAATACAGAAAATGATCTAAATACAAGGAAGCAGAGGATAGACAGTGGGGTAGTGTACGATGGGATGACTACAAACGAGCAAATAGACCAATACAATAAGCTCGTAGTCACATATAATCAATTGTTAATTTCATTCAAGGAAAAAATATCCGAGTACAACAAACAAGTTCGCACATTTAATTCTTGTCTTACAACCAATACTGCAAGTGGCTCAAATACCCATTAGGGGAGGACTTCTGACTCCTTTGTAAGCCTATATCCTAGCTATATAGGAGTGTCGCACAATATATCTTTACGGCACTGATAAGGAAGACAATATCATGAACCGGGATCGTCGCAATGGCCGTGAGTGGTGTAATCGTTCAAAGTACCGCCTTCACAAGCAAACTGCCTAATGATAGGTTAAATATATTAAAACCCGTTCAATTTTGAGCGGGTTTTTTGCATCTTGACATAAGAAAGCTTTCTATGCTTTAATTATAAAAAAACTTAAACCCTTGTTATATGAAAAAGATAATATTCTCACTTGCCGTCCTTTTCACTGGTATAGCAAATGGACAGGAGTTGAACTACTCACCTGCCCCCCGCATCAGCCCGAGCCACGAATGGCTCGCAAATTTTGTAAAAAATAAGGTCGACAGTCTGCAAGTAATCGCTGACAAAGCTCCAAAGAGTGATTACGACGATTATTTTAGTTTTCTTGTTTTCACAAAAAACGGGAAAGCCATTGTCCTGTTTAATAAGTATGACTCGTCCTTTATCATTTCTGTACACAGCTTACCCAAGTTGGGCCCAAATGATAACTATGAAGATTTTTACACCAGTTTAATATATAGTAGTTCATTTGACGACATCAGGGCTCATTTAGCTGCCAGCAGAATAGTCCTGCTAACTCCCATAAACTTTTACCACGAACGTCGGAAATTATAAAAAGGATACTTAATAAATATTGCCGTCTCCACATGTGGAGACGGCAATTGTTTTTATAAAAATGATTTAACCTACCACATAGAAGTGGTACGCGGGGTCCAAAAGAACGTTGTTTACAAATTCAATCTTTTCGTAAAATGACATGTTCGGTTCAAAGAGACCCTTCCAGGCTGTTATGATCTGCTGAGCATCCTTACTCCTCGAATCAATGCTACCTTGCATAGTACAAGGACGCCCATTGATAAATATACAAATAACAGTCAGGCCTTTTGGTTTAACGTAACTGTTTATTACGTTGCATACTTGTTCTGCACTTAAGTTGCCTGCTATTATATGCCAATTGCTATGAACTTTTCTAGTGACATACGCTATATTAGCAGGTTTAGCAGAACCACCAATTGATCTTGGACGCCTATGATGCTTGGTCTTAATCATCTCTAGCTGATTTTTAATGCTAGATGACGATTTACTTTCCTTATTATTGATTTTATCTTTACCTCTACCTTTTTTCTTAGTATTCTTTTTTTGATGTCCAGCTTTTCTCCGATGATCTCTGATACCCATAATCGTTAGGTTTTTCTTTTATTAAACCACAACCTAGATAAAAAGAAAAGGTTGAAAAACCTTCCAGATTTTAGATGTTAGCTTACAAAAGTCAGAGCCATGCCCTTCTTGCTTGCACGGCCGGTACGGCCGATGCGGTGGACATAGGTATCATATGTCTGGGGTATCTCGTAGTTTATGACATGAGTGACATCAGGGATATCTAGTCCGCGGGCAGCCACATCAGTGGCGACTAAGATATTAATTTTGTTTTCCTTGAAGTTAGCAAGAGTCCTCTGGCGCTCATTATGGCGCTTGTCACCATGGATTGATCCTGCTTTGAATCCCCTCTTTATTAATTCATTTGAGAGTTTTTCCACTGCATGCTTCATTTCTGAAAATATTAATACCTTTTTAAATTCCGAACTTTTTTCAAGCAGTTCTGATAGTGCATCAATTTTTTCCACACCACGGGCGACGCGGATGACGTCCTGCTCCACATTTTTTGCTGTATCGCGCGTCTTTACTATGACGTGCACTGGATCCTTGCCGAATTTTTCGATTAACTTCTCGATAGGTTTAGGTAGAGTTGCAGAGAAGAAGTAACTCTGGCGCTCGCTTGAGGTTTTCTCAATTAAGAATGTAATATCATCTACGAATCCCATGTCGAGCATTCTGTCTGCTTCATCGAGCACAACAGATTTTGTAGTCGAGAGATCTATCTCTTTGCGTTTTACTAAGTCGAGTAGTCTACCAGGTGTACCAATGACGACACTACACCCACGACGTAGATTCTTTATTTGTGCAAATATTGGTGCACCACCGACACAGACACATCCGTATATTTTCATACCACGGGTGAAGTCTGTAAATTCTTTTTCTATTTGGATTGCGAGTTCACGAGTCGGAGCGATAATGATTGCAGTCTCACTGCTATCTTTTAATATTTTATTAATGATAGGAATTAGAAAGGCTGCAGTTTTACCAGTGCCAGTATTGGCAATACCTAAAATATCACGCCCTTCGAGTGCATGAGGAATGGCTTTATCTTGGATTGGACTCGGGTATATATAGTCTTTGTTGGCAATATTAGTTTTAAGTCGTACATCTATAGCAAAGTCAGAAAATGTATGGGTCGGTAGATATATCTCCTCCTTCTCGAGGATAGTAGCTTTGCTTATAAATCTAGATACATCAATACGCTCAAAGTTACCCCTCCTCTTGTTTCCTCCCCTTTTCTGACCGTAAGATGGCCTACTACCACCAGAGCTAGGCTTAGAAGCCCTAAAATGGCTTGGAGTGGGTTTATAACTAGAAAAACGACCCTTTGGCGCAGGTTTACGTGACGAGGAATATGAGGCTCTTTTTGAGCTCTGTTTGCTATAGCTAGGCATTGTTATTGATTTTTACGTGTTTCAAGATTAATATTGAAACACTTATACACGCACTTGGAGTATTTCAACTACTTAGAGAGTAGCATTTATCGGTTATTTTGTCAAGGTTTTCCACACTTTCCAACCTTTACCTATTGACAATAAATCTTGCAAATTGTAATATAGTAGTTACAAAAAGACGCTCGCTTGAAATAGTCGATCTCAAACATCATCTCACTTTGTAATTATTAATTAAACAACTAAACTAAAATGACTGGCTCAATAAAAAAGCTAACAGATAAAGGTTTCGGTTTCATCACAGCAGAAGGACTAGCGAAGGATTTATTCTTTCATGGTAATTCTCTTGTAGGCGTATCGTTCGACGAATTACGCGAGGGTGACGCTGTGACTTTTGATACTGAAGACACTGCAAAAGGACCTAGTGCTGTAAACGTACAGCGCGCATAGGCTCTAACTGTTTCTAAAACAAAACTCCCCGCATTTGCGGGGAGTTTTGTTTTGTAGCTACTTCTTTTTTGCTTTCTTCGGTTTCTTTACTTCTTTTCTATGCCCTGTACCTTTAGCCATATATTTATTTTTTTAATTACCTATTAATAATCTAATTATAACATTAATATTTTATTTTACAGCACTATTTAACACATTTCCCGTCTCAAATTGCGCTATGATATTTTTACATACAATCTCAGCCATCATGTTTCGTGCAGTTGTACGTGATGAAGCAATATGTGGAGTGAGTACCACGTTTGAGAGTTTTGCGAGCCCTTTGGCAAGTTTTGGTTCAAATTCAAGTACATCAAGTCCAGCTCCAGCTATTACTCCCCTCCTTAATGCGTCGACTAATGCATTCTCGTCGACAACTGGGCCACGAGAAGTATTTATAAGAAGCGCAGTGCTCTTCATAGTGGCGAGGGAGTCTTTGTTTATTAGGTGGGTAGTAGAAGGTAGCAATGGCACATGTAGTGATATGATGTCAGCTTCACGTAGAATATCTGCCGTTTCTTTTTTTATCGCACCAGTTTCTTGTTCTAGTGTAATATTTTGATTCATATCACTGTATAAAATATTAACACCAAATCCAGAATGTAATATATGTGCAACCCGAGAGCCAATATCACCCGATCCAATTAGTCCAATAATTTTCCCCTTCATATCTGTGCCCAATAAAAGTTCTGGATCCCAGCCTTTATATTTTCCACTTCGGATAAATTTATCACCTTCGACAAGTCGAGTGGTCAAAGCGAGCATTAATACTACAGCATGCTCTGCTACTGCTGTACCAGATGTCCCAGGAGTGTTCGATACTGCTATGGCTCTTTTCTTTGCTTCCTCTAAATCGATGTTATTAAAACCTACAGAGAAGTTTGCTATAACTGTCGCTTTTGGACAGGCATCAAATACCTCGGCATCTATATGATCAGTTAGGAATGAGATAACGCCATCATAAGGATATTTTTTCAATTTTTTTATTATAAACTTTTTACTAGGAGGAAGTTTACTTGTGCCCATATCAAACTCTATTCCTTTTTCTCTAAGTAATTTTAATCCGGCCTCTGGTATTCTTCTTGTGATATAAATTTTTTTTGACATATTTTAACCTATCTTAATATTATTACGATTACTCTCTGCAACTCTCGCTATCTTCTCCATTATACTCACAGCTTCCACTGGATATTTACCAATAGCCGATTCTTCTGAGAGCATTACCGCAACAGCTCCGTCGAGTATTGCATATGCAACATCAGAGACCTCAGCCCGCGTCGGGTGTGGGCTACTTGTCATAGACAAGAGCATTTGCGTGGAGACTATAACCATCCTTCCTTTCTTTTTTGATTCCATAATTATACGGTGCTGAATAAATGGTATTTCTTCAAGTGGAAATTCGTTACCTAGGTCTCCACGTGCTATCATAATGCCATCAGACTCTTCTATAATACTTATTAGGTTTTCCACAGCAACCTTGCGTTCAATTTTCGCTATGACCTTTTGGTTGCCACCCTTATCTTTTATGAGTTTTTTTAATTCTATCATATCGTCCTTATTTCCAACAAATGAAAGAGCCACGTATTCAATCTTATTCTCAATACCAAAATACAAATCATTTCTATCTTTTTCTGTTATTACTTTCATATCTCCACTAAAGTGATGTCCACCTCCATCTTCAACTCTTGGACCTGATAGATCTTGAATTATAGGAATGACAATACCATGTTCGCTCGCTACTTCTCTAATAGTTTTAATTTGTTCTAAGTGTTCCTGATGGGTACCCCAAGAGAAATTTAAACGAGCCATATTCATATGTACTCCGACAAGCTCTGAAAGAGTCTCTCTATTATTACTGGCAGGGCCGATAGTCGCTATAATTATTGTTTTTGATTCCATATTATTTTGTTATGTATATTAGTCTATCGTACTTTACGTTTCTTTCTTTTGGTCCTAATGCACCAGCTTTTATTCCATAACATCCAAGTCCATAAGCTAGATCTGCGATAAAGTTGTCCATAGTCTCTCCACTTCGGTGGCTCACTATGCAGTCGATATCGTTATCACGAGCAAGAGCCATAGTCTCAAGAGTCTCAGTAAGTGTGCCTATTTGGTTCGGCTTAATTATAACCCCTTTAATGCTTTTTTTATCTATAGCAGATTTAAGTCTTATAATATTTGTAACAGTCAAATCGTCACCAATAATTCTCACATCAGGTAATATAGTCTGTAGCAAGGCGAAGCCTTCATAATCTTCTTCATTAAATGGGTCCTCTATAGATATTAGTGGGTATTTACCTGCAATCTCTTTATATAACTCAATCATTTCATTTACAGTCCAATCTTTGTTCATAAAAGTATATTTACCATCGTTATAAAAAGAACTTGCCGCCACATCTAACGCAAACATTACTTTATCGGTATAACCTAGAGAATCTACTGCTTCCTTTAGCAATAACAAAGGTTCCATAACATCATCTACTGATAGTGCTACGCCACCCTCATCTCCTTTAACTGGTAGAGTGCCATATTTCTTTATAATAACTTCATCAAGTTTAGTTTGTATTTCTCTGCATATAGTTATATTAGCACCTATAGTATCTTCTTGTGGGACTACATGGTATTCCTGAAATGCGAGCTTCGATGATGCGTGCTTACCTCCATTGATAAGATTAAAATAAAGAAATGGTGTTTCTCTAGAAGGCTTCACATCTCTCAAGGTTTTAAGATATTGGTAGACTTCAATATCTTGCACTTTTGCTGCAGTTTTTGCACAGGCAATACTTACTCCGATTATACTGTTGCCACCTAGGTTTGTTTTCTGTGGAGTTCCGTCTAGTTCGATCATCTTTTGATCGATAAGTTTCTGATCGAATATATTTAGCCCAACTAATGCAGGTTTGATTTGAGTTTCTATTTTCTCTATTGCACTCCTCATTCCGCCATTACCGGTATTATCATCACGAAGTTCACACGCTTCGTATTTACCTGTGCTTGCTCCTGATGGTACCTCAAACACACCGGTTACTTCTCCTGCAAGTACAGACACTCGTAAAGTAGGATTACCTCTCGAGTCAGTAATCTCTCTAGCTACTATGTCTGTTATTTCTTTATTCATATTATTTGCGTAGAAGTATCATAATGTCAGATACGTTACTATCAGTCTTCCCTATTATTATTCGGTCCTTGGTCTGTGAGAAAAATTTATCGATGGTATTTTCTTCAATATTTTGCTCTATAGATAGTCCTAGTCTCTTAGCCTTATCTTTTGTGATTTGGTCGGCTATAGCTCCGGCAGATACTGACAAGTTGTCTATGCCATCTGATGCAAAAGACGATAATGTGTCATCAGGCGTAATTTTCTCAAGCGACACAATAGCTAGATGCTCACAGCGCCCACTAATATCACGTTTACTAGAAACTATTACTGAAGGTTCTCCTGCTCCGATGACTACGGTATGAGGTCGAGCACTATATAGTAGTTTGTCTATGATTGCCTCTGAATCTTGATAAAGATTTGCTCCTATATTTAATACATGATATCCCAGTTCGTGAGCTTTTTTCTCCATACCTATTAAAGCATGGCTATTTGTTACTAACGGTATATTATGTACTTTTTCAAAATATATATCTTCCTTTGGTGTCTCGTTTAAAGTTAGATTAAATGGTAAGTTGTATTTTGAAAGTATATTTGTCGCATCTATGGCTTTCGATTTATCTAAATATGTAGGACCAGATGCAACTTCATCGTAGTGATCTCCTGGGACATCACAAAAGATAAGAGAAGCGACAGTTGCCGGATATAATAATTTTGCGAGCCCCCCACCTTTTAGTAGAGATAGGTGTTTGCGCAAGGTATTTAATTCTGAGATATCTCCTCCAGATTTAAGAAACTCATCATAAAGAATTACTCCTTGCTTGCATTCAGACTCTGGCCAACAGATCATAGAAGATCCACCACCAGATACTACAACAATAGCGAGATCTTTTTCGCCCAATTTACTTGCAAGTTTTGCTAGTTCTTCTGAGGCGATAATATTACTTTCAGATGGTCTTGGGTGTGTGCATACATACTGCTTTACGTAAGTGCACTCACCTATCTTCTTATCCATCACTATTCCACCAGTTATCCGATCACCTAGTATGAGCTCTAATGCTCTTACCGCTACAGACGACGTCTTACCAAAGCCAATAATATATAAATTTTGAAATTCGTCTAGATTAAATTCATGATCTTTTATCGTGAGAATATTTAAATTCAGTTTGATATTTGTATTGATTATAACGTTAGTGTCGATTGCCTCATATGCAGATTCTATAATTGTGAGTATATCGGTACGTTCCTTTGTTACTGCTAGCTCGTCAAAATTTTTTATGTATCTTTTCATTTACCCTTGTATTATATACCTCTATTCTTGATAGTTCAATATTAACAAAAGTCACTTTATTTTCTATAATATAGACATGGCAGATGAAGAAGTTGAAAAACAAAATGAAAGCGACGATGAGCCATTGTGCCCACGATGCGGGCTACGCTCCTACGGAAAAGAATGTGCCAATTGCGGTGCACCCATTTTTGACAAGAAAAAAGAAGACGAAGAAGAGTATGATTGGCGAGAGCACAAGAGGTAGCCTTATCTTATCCCAGTATCTACATCAATATTTAGTGTGTACACTCCCCTACCAGGTATTGTAATTTCAACAGGCACACCGCTGATGCCACCCACTTTCTGGTGTTCCATATCTACATAGTAAATCCCGTCTGGTAATGATTGAGAAAAGTCACCTTTAGCATCGGGGATAATAGTTGCTACCAGGGTCTTTTTGTTAGATTTATATACGTAAATTTTTTTACTAGCGTACATTTCTTTGGTAGGAAGACAAGGGTTATTTATATTCTCAACTGGGCATATAGGACTAATGGTCATATGACCCTTTAGAAAACCAGGTTCAACAATTCCATTCTTTATATCAAAACTAAAAACATAGTTGGCGAGCGGTATTTGTGTTTTTGAATTTGGTTCTGGAGATGCGCTTTCGAATGTTATACGCTTATTGCCATATGTTATAGTTTCGCCGAGGCCGATTTGCGTTTCCTCAGCTTTAGAGTCAACTTCAAGGTTAATTGAAATTCTAATTATACCCATCCATATACAAGCTACATCCGAGGCGCATCTGCTGTCCTCGATGACTTTTAGCGGAGTTATTGATGCACCATTGGCTTGGATTTTTTCGTTAATACCAGCCCGGGTACCTTTGACTACAACTACTGTAGTATTTTTTTCTTTTATTATATTTTCCTGAACTGGGTTTGTGTCTTTACTCGGCAAGAGGAAATTACTTGAATCTTTTTTAGAAGCGTTAATAAAAATACTCGCTAAAAATATTATAACCACCATTATACCTGCTACTAGTAAGAATTTTTTCATATATTTATATTATATTATTATTTAGAAATTGTGCCAGCTGGGTCAAAATGCCCGTCGACAACAGGTATAGTGACTTCCTTGGGTTTAGATATCAATGTCTTTAGTGATTTATCTAGCCCTTCACTTTTATATATTAGATTTACTTTATACTCTACCTTGTCACCATCTCCAGGCAGGATGTTAATATTTCCAAGGACTATATTTTTACCACCTAATCTGGCAAAGGATTTTTCTATAGCGACATCGCCTCTATCGTTGAACAATACTAAATACATAGATCCGCCGTACGAATCAGTACTTATATACATTGGGACTGCTACATCTAGCCTAGGGTCTTTTTTCTTATATACACCTCTTACAAACTCTGTTTTCATAAATTCACTTTTTAGAGTTATCACTCCACTCGCATTTTGAATTTTCGATTCATATGACCCCTTTCCACTATCGAGGCCAACCAAAATACCATCTTCGGGTAATGTTATTACTGACTTGTTTACTCTATCAACTGAATTAGTTGCGTAGCTAGAGACTTCGTTACCTAATCTATCGAACTTTTTTTTCTTATTATTCTCACTAGAAAGTCCAGCTCCAATTATGATAATTAAAATAATAAAGGCAGAAATTTTTATGATTTTATTCAAGTTCTTATTCATACTCTTATTATATCATTTATATGATTCTATCGTTACAAGACAACGCATTTAGTTATTTGACAAGTATGCCCATATTATGCTATAATATGAGTCAATCAAATCCGTTTTTTATGAAGAAGCTCTTTATCTTATTTTCTTTGTCTTTTCTTTTGTATGGGCTCTTGGCTTATATGATGGGAAGAGAAATTTTAAACAATTGGGAAAAAATTCGAAATCAATCGTCCCAACTTTTCATTACCATATTCTCCATATGTATAGCAGGAGTAGTATTGGTAGCGATAATTTGGTTATTTTTTTCACAAATGAAAATTGAAAAGGAAATGAGAATCCAATCCTAAAGAAAAGACCCTGCATAATATTTATGCAGGGCATTTTCATATCAGGTGCTTTTATTATGAAAGATGCTTTGAGACGAGTTTAGTCATCTCAAACATGTTCACTACCGCCTTTCCACCAAATACCTTTTTAAGGTTGTCATCAGCAACGATATTACGCTTTGCTTTTGGGTCTTGAAGGTTATTCTTTTTAATGTATACCCATAGCGCTTTTACTACTTCTGAACGAGGCATAGGCCCCTTGCCGACTACTGCAGCCAAATCTGCGCTGATTGTCATTGGCTTCATAAATGCGGATACTTTTGTTGCTGGCATAATATTTTTGCCCCTCTATACGGAGCTTTAAGTGTTTACTATTAATACTCTGATTATAACACATATTTGGCTATTTAAGGCAAGCTTATCCCCCTATAACCTATTTGGGCATAAATAAAACCCGTCCTTTCGGCCGGGTTCAATTTCGCAGTAATTTGTATTTCTGCGGTTTTTTAACTTGCTTTTTTGCGTCGGAAATAAAATCTCTCCAGTTCTTTTGCTTCTGCTGGCAGTGATTTCAGTGTTCCAATACTCGCAGCGCCATCTTTTTTGTTGTAAATGCAGTACAACTTCTGATTGGAAAGCTGAGTCTGGTCTGTGGCTGGTTCATCAGGCTCTTCCGGCGTTGTTCTTTTCCTGTACTCTTCGGATTGTAGATGTACAGGTACATTAATAGTCGGTTTAAGTTCGTCGCTTTCTATTTCAGTTCCATCATCTAATTGTGTCTTTTCGGCAAGGATTTTGCTTATCCTTTCGAATAGGTTGAAATCATTGTGACGGTCGTGAAATTTTAAACGAAGCCTTTTTAATGCCGGTGATTCGAAATACCCCTGAGAGTTTTCCTCGCATGACGGATCTTTAAAGAAGAGATCTGTGTCTTTTGCGAATTGATCATCGTCATGGTCAAATGGAGACTTGACCTTTTTCTTTCCTGAGTGTGCTCTTTGTGACATGGCAGGTTTTTTGGTTTTTTAAGTATGGGTTTATAAAACCTTTTACAGTTTTGTTAAAGATTATACTCTGAATATCCTAAAAGTCAATCTGAAATTGCTATAAATTTACACCCTCTTTTTCCTTTTAGAAAAGAAATATAGTGTAAATATTAGTAGTAGTGAGTAGTTGACGATCATATAGGTGGGATTAGCCCAAGATATACCATCTAGGAATCGATAATCAGATATTGGGAATAGGAATGGTGTTGGATACATGTTCCCTGCATGTGATGGTATATCGATGAGTATATGTAGTAGCCAGCCGAGCAATACTAGCCTTGGACGCCTAGATAGGATCCACACTACAGCAAATACTACAGCCCAGATGACAAGGGAGTGGCTAAATTGGTATAAGAAGCTTGCTATATCAAACCCACCTGCAAGGCCATGATGATTGCGTATTAGAGATAATGATTGTCCTTTAAAGATGACGTTGAAGATGACAATACAAAAAGGAATAGTGAATGCAAATAAATCTGGGAAGACTCCCCACCATGTCGTCCAAGCAAGGCTTATAACTGGCTTTTTCTTTTTCTCTAAAACTTTATTCCCAGCTCTTGCGCCGTAGTTGGCCCAGAGCATGTGTGCGAGTATGTCCATCTTTTTATTGTATCAATTTTTAACATACTTAGCTCAGTATTGGTGTCATTGACTTAATATTTGAAAAGTTGTTAAATGTATACAAAAGAACTCCTTTCATCATTAAACTATGGTTATGGAAAATATAATCTTCTTTACTATCATACTCCTCGGCTTAGGGATAAAAACCTATGTGTATATATTAGTTGCAATTGATATATTAGGAATCGTGATAGTGGCCATCGGCGGAATACTACTTTTCGTTAAAGCTATTAAATTCTTATTTTTTCCTGAGAAAATAAACATAGAGGGAGAAATCCTTGATGTGAAGGAAGAAATGGTTCCCTACATGTTACCCAATCACTCCTTTGGTGGCATGGTTGAAGTACCCCACTGCACACTAAAGCTAAAGAGCCTGAAAGGGATAATAAATATTGAGCTGAGCCGGGAACTTTTTCAAAAAATAAGAGATGAATTTAAAAAAGCACATTCGCATATAAAGCTGAAGTGTAGTAAAATCTTTGCCATAAATGAAATTACGGCCGATGAAGTCATCAGTCAGACATAAATAATTTAAATGAAAACCACCCCGCGTACTATCCGTATATGCGGGGTTTCGATATTTTTATACCAATAATTGAACTAAGAATAATAAAATTAAAGTCACTCATATATTATTAAATAACTCTGAACTTAATTTTTATCTCATCCCCTTCGAAAATACTTTCATTTTGGCGGACTATTTTTTTGACTGCGAGGATATAGCTATTTGAGATTTTATGCGGGAAAAGGACATTATCCCAAGTGGTTTGCCCGATAGTCGTCCGAATACGAATCATACCCTTCCCACATGCTTCGCGTATCTCTTCCGACATCTTTTTATCAATATTTACAAAATGCCACGGCCCATCTCCCGGCCACTTCCAAACTTTTGCTTTAAATTTGTATTCTTTTTTAAATACTTGATGACGGAGCATTGATCTCTATCCTTGATTCATCTTTAGTGAACATAAATGAAAGGGCAAATGATGCGATGACGAGGCCGAGGTCGCGGATACCAGTAGCTGTAAAACCAAAATCAAATGCGATGACTAGTAAATGAAGTCCAAGTATAAATGAAGTAATACGCACAAAGAATCCCAAAGCAAGTAAACTTGCCATAACTACTTCAAATACCCCATTTGCCATGACTATCATAGCGGGCGGAAGATGAATGAGGTTTACTGCCCAGTCTGGAACAATACTGACCCAGCGAAGGCTATCCATCAGTTGAGAGAATCCAAACCAAAGAAATACACCCGCGAGCCCTAGTCGTAGCAAGTGAATCCCGAACCTCTGCCTAGTTATATTTATTTTCATGTTATTTATATTTATTTTGCAAGCACTCCTATTTTAAATCCTCCTAGCATTCGAGCAGGTTTTGAGCTACTACCATGCTGACCGTTGTAACCGTTCGATCCATCTACTCCACACATAGAAAGTATAACCTGCTCGCCTCCTGGGTGATTTGGTATCCAGCTCGTGAGGTCATAGACACTACCATTGACCGCTGACCAGCAACTTGATCTTGTACCATGCTTGGCAATAGTAGCAAGAGTTATACCGCTTGGCGTAGTTCCTCCCGTTGGTAGAGGTGGTGTGGGTACTACAGGGTTAGTCACCGTACCACCCCCTCCTTCGTCATCATCGTCATCATCGTCTGACCAGAAATTCTTCACAGGACCCGTTGGTGCAGTATTTTTCGCTGGTATTTGAGTTTGAGTGTTTGAAGTATTATTGTTTAGAGTTGATCCTCCTGTTGTGGCGTCCTCAGACGGTAGAACTATTGGCTTCTTTGTGATATACACCAAAGACCCTGTCCCGACTACAAGAACTGCTCCTATAATTATTGAAATTAATCGTGTTTTCATGTGTATATTATATTATATCTTCAATAATATTTCAATTTGTGTGATTTACTCCTTTATAGATAAAAGTTTCGTCGGACTACGATGTCCATTGATTATACGAACATGTGATTTTGGAAGTTTAAAATGAAGAGCAATTATTTCTATCACTCGAGTGTTGGCAAGATTGCGCTCAGCGGGCTCTTTTACTGAAATCTCAAAATGATCCTCACTCTTCTGTATAAGTGATTCCTTTTTTGCACCAGTAACAACTTTTGTATGTATATACATTATTTTACAGCACCTTCGGTCTTGAGTTTCTCGTATTTTACAGAAGGACCGCCACGGTTGTATTGACCAATGTTACCATCGCTCCGAATAACTCTATGACATGGGATGCCAGGTTTGTAATTTGCTTTCATAATAGAACCAACGGCACGCGCCGCTCCAGGACTACCCGCACGAGTGGCAACTTCTTTGTAAGTCATAGTCTTACCCTTCTTTATACTAGAGACTATATTTATAACTCGCTCTATAAATAGACTCCTCTTTGGCATAAATAATACTAATATTTACGGATAACAGCTTTGACTACTGCAGTTATGGTCAGATACGTGACAGGATATATATTTTTAAAGTCTTTATTTGCTGGTTCGAGCCAGACTTTATCGCCATCTTTCCTGAAATATTTCATAGTGAATTCACCATCTACATTTGCGATGACTATATCCCTATCTTTTGCTTTGTCAGTCTTTTCGACTAGTACCATGTCGCCGTCGGCAATGTGAGCATCTATCATAGAGTTGCCGTCAACTTCGAGCATAAAAGTATTCTCTTTCTTACCTATCAAATAGTTATCAAGATTTATAGCTTCTTTTAGTTCTTCTTCAACATCGACAGGAAATCCAGCAGTTACAGAACCAAGAAGAGGGATATCATCAAAAGAACTTTTTGGCACTAGTCGGCCGAGATGGTCCTTGGCTACTAGGCCAGCATCGATAAACTTGTCGACGAGTCGGGCGACTGCATTTTTAGATTTGAAGCCAAAAATCTTCATCATCTCAGTGTATGTGGGCATGCGCTTCTCTCTATTATAAAAAGATTGGAGTTTATTTTTGTATTCGTTTTGCATACTTATTAAAAGAATATTAGAAATTGTGGCACAGCGGTTACAAATCGATTAAAAAAACCTTTCCGAGAATGCTGACGCATCTTATGCTGGAGTATCTTGTGATTGCGAGCCTCCTTTCTATACTCTATACCTTGGAGAATTTTCATATCTATAACCTTGTTTATAGTATGTAATTCCCTCTCTATTATTTTGACATATTGTTCCCTATTCATATATATTGTTGATTATATTGCTAACAATCGACTATACATAGTATAAGTGAACGCTCGTTCACCGTCAAGTAAATACCTGTGGATAACTGGGTGCGCGCTATTGGCTAAGAACTAGTTCATTTTGACAACACAGTAAATCAATGTTAATATCATTCTTAATAAATGCCCTTTGATACAGGTTTTGTGGTGGCTAGAGATGATTTACTTAAGTCCCCTCTGGCCACAAAAAAACCAAAACAATGAAAAACAATAAGCTATTTTCATTCGCAACCTTAATTGCGATATTTTTTAGTCTTCAGGTAAGTAGCCAAACTAAAATTAGTTTCAATAGTTTGACTATGGATATCAAGGGAAATATTATTCTCCTTGGAATCCAACATTCCGACTCGGCCTTTGAAGGACAGAAATCTGCCTTCATTTCGAATAGTTCTGGAGATTTTCTTTGTTCAGTTTATCCTAAAATTATTGCTGCTGCTGGTAGCAAGCCCGTTATCTATTTAATGGAGGGTATTAGTCCATCAGATTGGATAATACTTGATTCAGCCTACCATAGAGAACTCATGTTCCCTGATTGTTTATTGGAGGAGAAGATGCTGGGGTGTGATACACGTCCTGACTCCATAAAAAATCTAAGTTTAGCTGTATTGGAATTATTCGGTTCTATTTATGATGATGGGTTAAATGGAAAAGAAGAAACTATAGAAGAAGTTCTTGGAAAATACAGCACCTTGGACTTAAGTAGACTTAAATTAAATGATGCAAAGGCTGTCGGAATATATAACAGGAATTTTGAGAATAATATTCTATGGACAGCAAGGGATCTAGAAAAGAAGGGATTCTATGTGATAGTTATTTGCGGCGCTGCACATGTCGCTAAAATAATTGTTGAGGAGGAGAAAAAAGATATCGGGTATGTATTTTGTCAAAATCACGAGCAGATGAAATCTGCCTTAAGATGTGCCAAAATTTTTAGTGTTTTAGAATTTTTGGCCTACAGATAAAAACAATTTATATCAAATGAAGACCATTCCCAAGAAATGCAAGAATGGTCTTTTTAATTACAGTCCAGTTTTAACATCAGGCATTGCGAAAATCATAAGTGTCACTTTGGATTGGCCATCAGCGTTTGTTATACCTATATTGATATTTCTCTTATCTTTTTTGACAGAAAGGACTATCATGCCCCCTACCTGGCTACCTGTGATTGGTTTGCCTGGAGCTGAAGATGTCCAGCCAGAAGATGTCAATTCTTTTTTGTAAAAATCAAGTACAGCTTGTGCACTATCAGAAGTTGTGAACATTACCTGAGACCCTTCTACACCTGCTTGGGCATTTGTAGAGCCAGCAGTCGTGATAGTAGCACCAGAGTATTTCGATACATCAGTTGGCCAATTATCTGGCCACTTATTACCATTGATAGTTGTCGTAGCGTAATCATTTTTGTAAGTCGTCGAGCCATCAAAGTTCTTATCAACACTCGTACCATAAATCTCACTCCTGCTAAACGAACCACGCATTAGGAAACCAAGGACTATAAGCACTAAAATTCCAATGATGATATACAATCCCCTCTTTGAACCTCCACTTGTTTGACCTACTTGATTTACTGGATCCATTTTATTTTAGTTAATATATTAATGCTTTTATAATACTTTTACTTTACTAATGTGTCAATAACTCACTCTCCTCCCTTTCCTAAATTGATACCATTTCCATTTGAGATTGCACCAAATGTTGCAATAAGCTAGACCGTATGAAGGATGGTCGACTTCAGATTTTTCTAGACAGTTTTCACAGCAGATAAAATGGTCATGGCACATGAGATTGCCACAATTTACATAATGCTCGCTTAATATCCCACACTTATCGCAGTGACCGATGATTTCGTGCTCGCCTTCCTTATCAAAATTCATAACTATTCTTTTATCAAAAACATAAAGCGAACCCTTAAAATCTTGACCTGGGTATTTCTCCATATAGCTTACTATTCCACCATCGAGCTGGTACACATCTTTGAATCCTTCGCGCACTAGTAGGCCAGATGCTTTCTCACAACGCACACCACCAGTACATACTGTCAGCACTGTCGTATCTTTTAAATCTTCAATCTTTTTAATATTTTCTTTTAGATCGCGGAAATTATTTAATTCAGGGAATACTGTGCCTTCAAATTTCCCAACACGAAGTTCATAGTCATTGCGCATATCTACGATGTGGAATTTGCGTCCCTCCTCGTACCACTTTTTTAATTCTTCAGGTTTTAGACGATTACCAGTTGTATGATTAGGGTCGATATCATCAGACCCATCTCGCAAATGCAGGGATACTATTTCTTTCCTAACTTTTACTGATAATCGGGGAAATGCAGTTCCATCCTTTGTCCCTTCGCTTATCTTCCAGTGAATGTCCGCAAATCTAGGATCTGCCTTCATATATTCCATATACTCGCGACAAGCTTCCTCCGTACCCTCAAATGTACCGTTTATACCTTCATATGCGACTATCATACGGCCTTTCATGCCTAGACGCTTACATAGGTCAAATTGCTCATCACGGAGCGGTTTAGGGTAGTTTATATATGAGTATTTGTAGAAAAGGATAATTTTAAACTTCGGATTCATATAGGTAAATATAGCAAATAATGTAATTTTTTTGTCTTGACAAGATGACTCATCGCTGTTAGAATCATCAAAAAATAATGTCATTTTATGGCAGACCAACAAAACAACCCAGAAAAAGATTTGAAAGAACCCTTGCCTGATCATAAATGTATTGTGGCAAGTATTCATTTGAAAAACGCTGATACAGACGACGATCTCAAAACTCGTGCAAAAAAGATTATTAGTATTCTTCAAAACGAAGAATTAATAACTAAAAAAAAGGATGATGACGTAAATCCGTTATCTGTCGCCTGATCCTTGTTTTTCAAAAATATTCTGCGTCGCTCCAAGGGGGTGACGCTTTTTTTTATTTTCTATATTTGCGAGTTCGCCACTTATCGGCGATTTTGACTCGAGTAAGGGAGCGTTCAAGTTCGGAGGCGAAGTGCTCAAAGTCTACTACTTCTTTATTCTCTGCTTGTTTTTTGAGCTCCTCGGCTTTTGCTTCAGCCTGTTTAATTGCTTCTTCAGTAATGTCGGCAACATGTTCTGCAAAGTCAGCAAGGATAGCAACTTCAGTATTTCCATCTACTTGTTTCACTTCTATAAATCCACCAGATACTGCCATGGGTACGTGCTCACCAGCAACATATGCAACCACATCGCCAGATGCAAGACCAGCAATCATAGATACGTGATCTGGAAGTATAGTAAGTTCCCCTTCCGTAGTAGGAAGAGTGACTTGATCAACAAGCTCTTCTAAAATGAGCTTCTCTGGTGTGACAATTTTTAATTTTAATTGTTTTGACATAAAAAATTAATTTTGTGATTTTATTTGATCATAAATATCTTTAAATACATCTTCTGAATTTTCAGCTTCAGCTTCAGCTTTAATTGCTTTATTACCTTCTTTATTTAAAACAACACAATAAGTGTGCCACTTACCGTCTAGTTTATAATGATTCATTGCTACAATTCCGTAGCCATTTTCTTTTAGTTCTTTTTCAAATTGTTTAAATTTCATACAGTTTTTTATAACGCTCCTTTCATATAAAACTCATTTTCGGACTTACTATCGTGTTTACCATCGAGAATTTCGCGGAATGAGCGGATAGTATCTGCAAGTGGAACATATGCACCTGGTGTACCTGTGAACTGCTCAGCGACAAAGAATGGCTGTGAAAGAAACTTTTGTATCTTGCGAGCACGTGACACAAGGTCACGGTCCTCATTTGATAATTCATCCATACCTAAAATGGCAATAATATCTTGTAAATCTTTATATCGCTGTAGCACTCGCTGAACTTCACGAGCAACTTCATAATGTTCTTTTCCTACGATATGCGGGTCAAGAATTGTAGATGAAGAGTCGAGCGGGTCAACAGCTGGGTAAATACCAATTTCGGAAAGTGAACGGTTGAGCACCACGGTCGAGTCAAGGTGTGAGAATGTAGTTGCTGGAGCCGGATCAGTAAGGTCATCGGCTGGCACGTAGACTGCTTGGACTGAGGTCACTGAGCCTTTGTCGGTAGATGTAATACGTTCTTGTAAGTTTCCCATCTCTGTTGCGAGCGTCGGCTGGTAACCCACCGCTGATGGAATGCGACCAAGGAGAGCTGACACCTCGGAGCCTGCTTGAGTAAAGCGGAAGATGTTGTCGATAAAGAAAAGCACATCTTTACCTTCTTGGTCACGGAAATGCTCGGCCATTGTTAACCCTGAGAGAGCAACGCGAAGACGAGCACCTGGCGGTTCATTCATTTGTCCGAAGACCATGGCAACTTTTGGAAGCACACCTGACTCTTTCATTTCATGATAAAGGTCATTACCTTCACGAGTACGTTCACCAACACCAGCAAATACTGAGTATCCTCCGTGGTTGGATGCGATGTTGTGGATGAGCTCTTGGATCACCACAGTCTTACCTACTCCAGCACCTCCGAATAGTCCAACTTTTCCTCCTTTTAGCACTGGACAGATAAGGTCGATAACTTTGATACCAGTCTCGAGGATTTCAATTTTCGTTGCTTGCTCGACGAATGATGGAGCTTCGCGGTGGATCGAAGAACGATCTTTTGTCGCGATCTCTTTACCGTCGTCGATGACGTCACCAAGGACGTTAAAAATGCGTCCAAGAGTATCAGTTCCAACGGGGACTGAGATTGGCGCGCCTGTGTCTGTGACTTCCATGCCACGAGCAAGGCCGTCTGTCGTATCCATAGCAACTGCACGAAGAATGTTCCCACCGACGTGTTGCTCCACTTCAAGCACAACCATCTTCTCGCCGTTCATCACAGTGAGCGCATTATAAATAGCTGGCAAGTTTTCTTCAAACTCCACATCCACGACCGGCCCGATAATTTTTTTTATTTTTCCTTTCATGATTTGTAACTATTAATTAGTAATTAACTGACTGACGCCATACCGGCACTTATTTCTGATATCTCTTGGGTGATTCCTGCTTGGCGGGCTTTGTTGAAGACCAAGGTCAGGTCATCAATCATTTCTCCAGCGGCCTCCGACGCGTTCTTCATAGCGACCATTCTACTTGATTGCTCAGAAGCACTCGATTCTAGGAGCATCTGGTAGATTTGCATTCGGACAAGCTTCTCAGCTAAACTCTCAACTAGTGTATTTATGTCCCCTTCAAATATATATGGCATTGTTGAACTTTCCGCTAACCTCTCCTTATCTTTCTGTTCTGCAAGACTTTCAATCATCTCCTTCACTTCTTCTTTGCTAATTGGAAGGAGTTGCTTGGCATTTGCTTTTTGGGTCAAAGCTGAGATGAAATCGGTATATATGACTCTGACGTTCTTATATGTACCCTCTTTGTATTTACGAGTGACGAGCTCTGAGAGTGGGCGGATATCAGCGAGCTTGGCATTATCTGGAATCTCTATAAATGAAGCAATAATATTCTGACCAATACGGCGCATAGCATCATCGCCCTTCTTTCCGACTGATATAACTTCTATGTCTACTACTTTATCTTTTAATATCAAAAGAGCTTTCTTGATAGCTTGCGAATTGTATGAACCACATAGTCCACGATTTGAAGTAATAAGTACGACGAGAGATTTGGTAGCGTTTTTACTCTCAGTAAAGAAAGGGTGCGTGACATCATCTAGTTTACCTGAGAGCGAAGTTAAAAGATCCCATGAGTATGAAGCATAGAGACGAGATGAAAGGGTGGCAGATACAGCGCGCTTCATCTTCGAAGCCGCCACGAGCTCCATAGCTTTCGTGATTTTCTTTGTGTTCTTCACACTCTTTATTCTTCTTTTAATTTCTTTTGTTCCAGCCATAAAAAATAATTACTTTAAGCAGTGAATGTTTTTACAAAGTCTTCAATTACTTTTTTAAGTGAAGCTTCTGATTCATCTGTCCACATTTTTTTCTCAGTAACGTCTTTGTAGAAATCTTTAGCGTGAGTCTCAGTGTAATCACTCAAAGCTTCTTCAAATTCACTAATCTTGTCTATCGCTACAGTATCCATATACCCTTTTACAAGAGCATATAAAGTGACAACTTGGCGAACAGTTCCTACTGGAGAGTATTGAGGTTGTTTAAGTACTTCAACAGCTCTTTTACCACGCTCTAGTTGGCGCTTTGTAGCATCATCAAGATCTGATCCGAATTGTGAGAAAGCTTCAAGTTCACGGAACTGGGCAAGATCAAGTTTCAAAGTTCCAGCAACTTTCTTCATGGCTTTAATCTGAGCACTGCCTCCCACACGTGATACTGAAAGTCCAACGTTTACCGCAGGGCGAATACCCTTGTAGAAAAGGTCAGTTTCCAAAAATATTTGTCCATCTGTAATTGAAATAACGTTTGTAGGAATGTATGCAGATACATCGCCGGCCTGAGTCTCAATAATTGGAAGCGCTGTAATAGATCCACCTCCGTAATCTTTATTTTTACGACATGCACGCTCAAGTAAACGTGAGTGTAAGTAGAAGACATCTCCTGGGTAAGCTTCACGGCCTGGTGGACGACGAAGTAGAAGTGAGATTTCGCGGTAGGCTACAGCATGTTTTGATAAATCATCATAAATAATTAATACATCTTTACCTTGATCCATAAAATATTCAGCAATTGAGACTCCAGTATAAGGAGCGATATAGGAAAGTGCGGCAGCCTCTGATGACCCAGCGGATACAATAACGGTGTAATCCATAGCTCCACCTTCCTCTAGACGAGTCTGAAGTTTGCGAAGCTTGGAATCCTTTTGACCAATAGATACATAAACACAGATCATATTCTGACCCTTCTGATTTAGGATTGCATCGATTGCAATAGCTGTTTTACCTGTCTGACGATCGCCGATGATAAGCTCACGTTGACCACGGCCAATAGGAATAATAGCGTCGATAGCTTTGATACCTGTTTGCACTGGCTGATCCACACTAAGGCGCGACATCACTCCAGATGCCACACGCTCTATAGGGTATGATTTACTTGAAGCAACTTTGCCTTTACCATCAATTGGGGCGCCTAATGCATTGAGTACGCGACCGATTTGCGCATCACTAACTGGGACGGAAAGGATTGAACCCGTAGACTTCACTTCATCCCCTTCTTTGATTTTTGAGAATCCTCCGAGGACGATGACACCTACTGAATCTTCATCTAAGTTTAGAGCCACACCTGTCGCACCAGATGCAAACGTCACCATTTCTGATGCTTTCAAATCGGACAAGCCTGAGACTTTCGCAATACCATCAAATACCTCAAGTACATGGCCAACTTTTTCAAGTTTCACGTCGGCCTGAAATTTCTCTATTTGTTTTCTTAAATTTTCTACAATTGTATTCTTAGCCATATTAGTTTTTTATTAAATGATTTTGTAATTGATGTAGTCGGTTTGCTAGTGTCAGATCTATAATTTCGTCGTTTATTATTACTTTGATCCCATTGATTAGATTTGTATTTTCAATATTATCTATCTCTATCGTTTCGGCTCTATATCTTTTCTTTAGATTTAGAGATAATTCCTCGAGAGTTTTCTTTGATAAGACTGAAGCACTCTCAACTTTTGCTCTTACTACTTTTTCGTCCTTATCTATGATGCGTTCTAGGTGGGAAAGTATTTCTTTTGATTTACCGAGTAATTGATTTTTTTCTATAAATTCAACTACATTAGCGAGAGTTCCAGAAAGTTCAGCGCCACTTTTTCCGCGGGCACTTTCGTATATTGCTTCTGCTAATGTTTTTGTTGAACGTAATTTCATTTAAATGTGGTTAATATTCTTTATAGCTTTTTCAGTAACAGAGTGGTCAACTTGGTCTTTTAATATCTTCTCAGTAGCAGCGACAACTAGAGAAACAATTTCGCTTTTAGCTTCCTCTACCATCTTGCTCTTCTCTACTTCAAGGTTCTTCTTGCCACTTGCTACCATAGCTTCTACGTCTGCCTGTGCTTGGGCTAGTATCTCTGTCTTCTTTACCTCGGCTTCTTTTTTACCTTCTTGGAATAGCACAAGAGCTTCTGATTTAGCTTTGGCTATTGCTTCTTCGTACTCTTTGCGAGTAGTAGTTATGAGTTCAGCATTGTGTTTGGCATCTTCTATTCCCTTCTCTATAACACTTGTTCGCTCGTTCATGATTTTCTTGAGTGGCTTTAAGGCAAAGAAATATAATAGAAAAAGAATAATACCAAAATTCACTGCTTGAGCAATGAGGATTTTCCAGTCTATGTGAAATGTTGAAATGAATGAGTCCATGTTTAAATAAATTACTGATTACAAATTGTATTCAGACGAAGCAGAACTATGGAAATTTTATCCGTGTCGGAGCCCCCGTAGAGAGGGTAAAGCGGGGAAAATTTGCATGGTTCTGCGAGGTCTACACGCAATTATTTGATAGAGAATGCAATAACAAGAGCGTAGATAGCGATAGCTTCTGCAAAAGCTGAAGCAATAAGCATAGGCACGAAAACTTTACCAGAAGCCTCAGGATTACGGCCAATGGCTTCCATGGCTTTAGCGCCGATAAGACCGACACCAATACCAGGACCGATAGCGCCGAGGCCTATAGCTAAAGCTTTGGCAATAGGAACGAGAGTGTTTACTTCTTCCATAAATTTATATATTTATTAATTAATAATTATTTCGACTTCTGTTAATAATTTCCATTACGTGGCATGAACGATCTTTTTACTATGTTCATGTTCTGTATGTTTTTCGTCATGTTCTTCGTGGTCTTGGGATGCAATAGTAAAATATACTAAGGTGAGCACTGAGAAAATAACTGCCTGGATGAGCCCGACAAATATTTCAAGACCCATAAATGGCAATGGTAATACATATGCAAGTATTGAACCCATAGCCATAAGTAGTACTTCGCCGGCAAAAACGTTACCGAAAAGACGAAATGAGAGAGAAGCAATTTTCGCAAATTCACCAACGAGCTCAAGAAGACCAACAAAGAACATAATCGGAATAGATATAAGTACAGTAGGGTCTTTTTTAACCTTTTTAATTATCCCTCCGAATATATTTACATTAACATATTTGTTGAACATTTTCCAGATGCCGATTGATATAATTCCAAAGATATTTGAACCTATAACAGCGACAAGTCCAAGGGCTAAAGTTGTATTTATATCAGCAGTACCACTACGAATAAATGGGATAAATGCACGGCCGTGCTCTGTAGTTTCGAGTATTCCGAAACCGCCAAGTGGAAGTATCCCGAACCAGTTGTTTATAAGGACAAATATAAAAATAGAGAAAGCTAATGGGAAAACTCGGGCGGTGATCTTCTTATCACCAGTGACCTGATCTGCAAGGTTCATACCACCTTCCAAAATAAACTCAAAAAGGTTCTGGAATCCTTTCGGAATTTGTTTTGCTTTTATCTTGATAGCAAGTGAGAAGACAAGGACAATAAGTACCACTAGCCATGTAGTGAAAAGAGAGTTTGTAACTGGAAGTGAACCTATGTGCCCAATCGGTTCAGCATAGAGAGTAGACTCGTGCGAGATTTCTGTAGTTACCGCTGTATTGATATTTTGTTCTAAATTATTTTCCATTTTTATCTTTATTATCTAATCCTCCTTCGTATTTTTTAGCGATTTTAACTATAGCAATCATTGAGACGGTGAACGATAGGGCTAGAGCTAACCCGAGTATCCACGGCGTTGTACCCCATTTTGTATCAAAATAATTTCCTAGTAGAGCAGCTATCAATACTGGACCAATTATCCATGTAGAAATTTCCACAAATACTTTTATGTATACACCTTTCCATATTGATGCTTTTTTCTGGTTATCTTCCATAGTAAACACGCAGTGGAAAGCAATCTAGCCTATGGCTCGTGATTGGATGGTTTGTAAACAAACAGCACCAATCTTTCGATTCCTCCACGCAAGTAAAGCAGTTTACTTGCTCACCCGCGGTGCGTGTGGAAGGAATCGAACCTTCGACCTCTGTCTTATCAGGACAGCGTTCTACCACTGAACTACACACGCATTTTATATAACTAAAAAATTGCCGTTTGGTAAACGACACTAGCAATATATCAATAAAACCCCTATTTTGCAAACAAAAATACTCCTCAGGTCGAGGAGTATTTTTGGATAGAGTTTTGAGATAAATTTATTATCTGTTACCACGGAAACCGCCACTACCACCTGCTGGGCGCTCTTCCATAGGTCGAGCTTCGTTCACTGTAAGATTTCGACCTTCGAAATCCTTACCATCAAACATTGAGATAGCTGTCGCTGCGTCGGCGTCGTTTTCCATTTCAACGAAACCGAAACCTTTTGAACGGCCAGTCATTTTATCCATAATAATGGTTGCTGAAGCGACCGCTCCTGCAGCACTGAAATGAGCACTAAGCTCATCATTGGTAGTCTTATAAGGAAGACCACCTACATACAACTTTTTTGCCATATATGACAATGTGCTTCTTGTAGCGATACTTTCATATCCACTACTCGAAGAAAACTAATTTATAAATGTAATCGGCAAGCCTGATTTCATTTACATGCCTCAATGTTTGAAAACAACGAAGTATGAAACTAATAACAAAACGTGTGCTAACTACGTGGGAAGAAGTATACCATAAGTGTGTCAAATAGACAATAAAAAAACCACCTTTTGACATTGTCGCAGGTGGCTCTTTGCATTTTATCGATATAATGCAAACTCGAATTTATCATTATATATAAAATCATTCATGTCAAATTTTATTCCTCCTCCGCGTCCCCTACTACTCCGGCTTGCATTGCTTCAATTATCTTGTCGAGATTGCCATTCATAATGCCTGGGATATTAGACCAAGATTGTTTGATGCGGTGATCGGTGACTCGGTCCTGAGGGAAATTATAAGTGCGAATTTTCTCACTCCTATCAGCTGTACCAATTTGAGACTTACGATCACCTGAGTATTTTTTTGCTTCTTCTTCGTCTTGTAGCATTTGTAGCTTTGCAATAAGGATACTCATAGCTTTCTCGCGGTTGCCGAGCTGGCTACGTTCAGAAGTCGAGCGAACATCGATACCAGTTGGTTTATGTATAAGACGAACTGCAGTTTCCACTTTATTAACATTTTGTCCTCCTGCGCCACCCGAACGAGAATATTCCATTTCTAAGTCTGTGGGATTGATTTCAATTTTTGATCTTTTGCGAATTGGCAATATTGCTACCGATGCAGTTGATGTGTGTATACGGCCATTTTTCTCGGTGGCAGGTATGCGTTGAACTCTGTGGACTCCAGTTTCAAACCGGAGAAGTTTATATACGTCCTTACCTTTAATTTCAAGAGTGTATTCGTCTAAATGTTTACTGTTCCAACTTCTATTATCAGTATAGCGTTCGTACATCTCTACTAATTCAAGTGCAAAAAGTGAAGCTTCATCTCCTCCTGCACCAGCTCGAACTTCTAGGACTACTTCGTTGGGAAATTCTATTTCTTCTTCATCTGCTTTTAATATTTCTTCAAGCTGGCGTTCGATAGCTTCTTTTTGAAAACGAATATTTTGTAATTCCTCATCAGCTAAATCACGCAGAGATTCATCTCCCGTTACCATCTCCATCACTTTCTTCTCTTCTGAAACGAGCCTCTCATACTCAAGAGCAAAGTAACTCGTTTTGTGGTCTTTCTTTAATTGTTCTAAATCAAAATTCATATTTATATTATATAACAAAACTCCTATAAAATAGCTCTTCTTGAAATGCACACATAATTCCGAGCTCGGAATTTGCTCTGCTCGGCTACCCGCCTACGCAAGGCATTTCTCAAAGACTATTTTATAGGAGTTTTTGGATATTTATTTTTTAACTTTTGCAACAGCGGCGCGCTTTTTAAAGCGATCTACACGGCCAGCTGTGTCCAGGACTTTATCGTTGCCTGTGTAGAAAGGGTGACATTGACTACATATTTCAATACTCATAGTGTCCATAGTAGAGCCAACAGCAAAAATAGCACCGCAAGCGCAGGTTACTTTCGTAGCATTATTGTATTTTGGGTGAATATCCTTCTTCATATCGGGTTATACTATCATATAGACGCTAATTTTGCAAAGGATCTATCATGGTTCTCTGAATATTGTCAGCCTTAGCCATAACACTACGTCCATATGAGCAGGTAGAACCTCCTGAGCCATAGTATCTACATGCAGCCTTTATCTGAGCTGTATAGCTATCTCCTATGCCACCTAGATCTGCTAAATACATAGCGGAAGCAGTAAAGGCGTCTCTAGGATACCATGGGTCTGGGGTTGTTATCCCGAGAGCTTTGGCAACGCGATTCTTTATCCCTTTCCATGTAGATGGTATGAATTGGGCAGGACCCATAGCTCCACCCCAGCTTGAACTACCAGCGGATGCTATAGGGCATGACACAAGAGTTTTGTAAGGATCTCTTCCTAAGGCAACAGTAATATCAACAAAGGGAATTGTATCTCGTATAGGTTTCATAACATTTCTGTAAGTATTATTACTTTTAGAACTTATACCCTGGCCTGTATCTAGATTTGTTACATAGCAAGAACCTTGATTTATGCCTAAGTTACTTTCCTGAGTGATGATGGCTAGTAGAAATGATGGTTTCACTTGGGTAATTTTTGAAGCTTCGTTGGCAAATTCTAATGCCTTACCAAAAGGAATAGCAGACGCATCACGAAGATTAAATAGCACTGCCAATATTTCTGCTCGCCTCTTGGCTTTGTCTGCAAGTAATTTCTGGTAGACCTTTTCTTTATCTTTACTTATAGATAGAAGTTGCTGTTTTTCTTTTTCATTTAACTCGACTTCTCGTTTCGTGTTTTCTAATTGTACTTTTACATCGGTTTCCTTGTTCTTTCTAATTTCTAAATCCTTCTTTTCTGATTCTGTTTCTCTCTTTGTCCCATTTATTTCATCGACAGATTTTTTAATCGCAACTTTCAAAGATGCAAAGGTGTCTATGTCACCATATGCAAGTGAAATTCGATCCTTCGATAATATATATGCTACGAGTGATTTATTATCTATTTCTCTATCTTTGCGAATTAATTGTGCTAAAGATTCTTTTTCTGTCTCAATTTTAGTAGTAAGAGTCACTATTTTTTGATTTTTCTGCACTATCTCCCCTCCTAATTTTTTTATAATTAAGTTCTTAGATTTTATATCTAGTTTTGACTTCTTAATCTGTGTTGTCAATATCGCAATATCTCGTGAAATAGAAACAGACTGACCCTTTTGAGTGGTTAGCTCTTGTTGTTTTTGGGCTATTTCTTGTTCTAATGCACTCAATTCAGACTCCAATCTAGCTTTGTCAGCTTGGGCATTCTCGAGAGCCTGATCGGCATGTGCGACTATGTAGTTATTCAAGAATCCACTAAATACAATTGTTATGATAAGGATAAAAGAAAAACAAAATCGGACTAATCGTTCCATATATTAGTATTATAACATATTAAAATCCCTCTTTTAGGTAGAGAGATTTTAATCATATATATTAGTAAATTATGGGGCCTTTTCTACTGGCTCAGCATTTTCTCCTTCATCCTTCTTACCTTTCTTTTCAACTTCGATACTAGATAGGTCAACAGGAGCTTCTTCAACTTTCTCTTCCTTTACTGCTGCGATAAGAGCTACAACTTCATTTTCGTCTGTGATCATAGTTATATCTTTTGATACAATCACATCTCTTACGTGAATCTGGTCACCAAGAGCAAGTAGTGAAGATACATCGACAATAATATTATGGGGGAGATTTTTCGGCAAAGCCTCAATCTCGACTCCATGGAGGACCTTCACTAGAACACCAAGGCCATCTTTTTCAGCTGGCGCGAGACCAGTGAATTCAAGGGGTACTTCAACTTGGACTGGCTTATTCATATCGATAGCTAGAAAATCAATATGTATTGGGTAACCCTTAATTGGGTCGACTTGAACATCATGAATAAGTACATCTATATTTATAGCTTTATCTTTCTCGGTAATAGGAGCTAACTCTAGCACTATTGTGCTGGATTCTCCGGCTACCTTTAATACCTTCTCGAACATGACACTCGGTACGGAAATAGATGTATTTTCCACACGAGCGCCATAGACAACAGCCGGAATCATGCCGTTAGATCGCACATTCCCTAACTTGTCTGCCTTACTTCGCTTTATTGCGGTTAATTTTAATGTTTGCATAGGCGCTATAATAGCATAAAAATCTGCCTTGGGCAAATTCATGCCCCTATTTTATATTAAGTATATATTTTGGAACATAACCATTTGCTACATAGCTTTCTTTTATTTTTTTGGGTAGAGAATCAAACTTCTTAATAATCTTTCTACAGTTTAAACTTTTACAATTACACTTCATCTGCCAAATATCATCTCGGGCAAGTATGGTTGAATAGTCGAAGGTAATCTCTGTATCTTTTAGTATTGATTGAGTCGAGAGAATGAATAACTTGTTATCTTTTTTAACTATTTTACTATTAGGACTACACGAATGATTTATAAAGTTACCAGCCTCACCTTTTGGGCTCAAGAACATATTATTATTGAATCTAATCGCATTTGACCTAGTTTCTTCATCTAAATCGTCGCCTACATCGCAAGTTATGAGTTTACCTTTGAGCTCTACAATTATCTGATTTAGCTTTATATTTTTATTTAAAAATAACCCGAGTCCATTCTTGGATTTTTTTATAGAGAATATTCTATTTCCTTTATTTACTAAGGTCATATATAAACTTAGACCTTGTGGGACAAACTATGAGATTCTTTCACTATATGGGTGTTAAGATAGTCGATAGTTGCTCCGATTTTTTTCCCAGGGTTAAGAATGTCCTGCGGGTCAAATATTTTTTTTGTCTCCTTAAACAATTTATATATTTTCTCACCATACATTTGTGATAAAAACGGAGCGCGTATAATACCGTCATTATGCTCTCCGGTGGTCGAACCTTTGTACTCAAAAACTAAATCAAAAACTTTTCTAGAAAGCTCAATTATTATTGGTGCAGTTTTCGGGTCAGAGAAATCCATTAGGGGAATTATATGAAAATTACCATTACCAGCGTGGCCTGCAATAGTGTAAACTATTGGGTATTGATCAAGCATTGAATACAGCTTTGGGAGAAACTCCGGTAAAAATTCTGGTCGCACGACCACATCATCTATAAATGGAGCTGTATGCTTGTCTTTTATATGCTTGCGAAGTAACGCAAAACTTTCCCTTCGGATATCCCAATACTTTTCTGATTCCGCTTGGGAAGTAGTTACTCGAGTCCTGAATGGATACTTTTTCAGATCTGGGAGTAGTGCTCGTGCCTTATCATCTATATCTTTTTCACTATCACCAGCAAATTCTACAAGAAGTATTAACTTTGGTATACCAAATGTACTCATCATGATTACTTCAGGCCAAAAGCTCCACATGAATTTAATCATACCCAAAAAGCCCTTCTTTTTTAGAAAATCAGGGAAGAATTTTATTGCAAGCTTCATTGTCGCGTCATCGTAAGATTCTAAACTCTCTGGATGGTGCAAAAGTATTGTATCTACTATTTCGCCCAATCTTTTGATATCCTTCATGAATACTACAACAAGTTTTGAATATGCCTTGATGTCGACTAAATGTAATGTGACCTCAGTTACTATGCCAAGCGTACCTTGAGACCCTACTATTAATTTACCGAGATCGAAAATTTCCTTTTCTCCGTCCCATACATTCCAGAGATAATACCCGGCAGAATTTTTTGATACATTCGGTTTAGCTTTCTGTATATCACTCTTATTGTCATTTATAAGTGCAAATATATTTTTATATATATCACCTTCGAAGTCTCCCTGAGCAATCTTGGTATACAGTTCCTTCTTATTTAATGGTTTAACAATATATTCTCTCCCATCTGCAAATACTACTTTCATTTCTTTTACATAATCTTCCATTTTTCCATAGTTTAGAGTCTTCTCACCCGCGGAGTTATTGCCAACCATCCCACCGATAGCATTCAAACTTTTCGATGCTGTATAGCAAGGCAAGAGCAGGTTCTCTTTTATAGTTAGAGGTTCAAAGTCTCGGTAAAAAACTCCTGGCATAAGTGTTGCTACACCTGTAATGGTCACTTGGTGTGCGTTGGGATATTTAGGAATAATTTGAAAAGGTGGGATGCGTTCAATTCTTTCAACTTTATTCATATATCGCATGAAATCTATGATTATTGATTCGCCTATTGCTCCACCAGCCATGCATGTACCCGCGGCACGCGGAGTCAATGCTAACTTTGGATATTTTTCTTTATTTTCATGCGCCCACTTTACTAACGCCTTAATGTCCTCGCTATTTTTTGGGAATACTACAAGTATTGGAAAAACTTGCAGAAGGGATGCGTCGCGAGAATATTTTTCAAGCACTTCAGTACTATCCTCTATATCCCCTTTCCAGAATTTTTTAATTTCGTCTTTCATTAATGAATATTATTAAAAAGTTTTAATCTACTTTCTACTACTTTCTCTATAGCTAGAACAGCAGAAGGTAAATATTTATATGGTGCAATCTCTGTCGGATTATCGGCCATGCTTTTCTCTAATGCTTCTTTGTAGGCCAAGCGAATTTCAGTGTTTATATGAACAATTGATATTCCAGAAGCTATAGCACCTGTAAAGTCTTCATCCCGAAGCCCTGAACCACCATGTAGAACTAGTGGGATACCAACAACCATTTTTATTTCTTTTACTCGATCTGTATCTATATGAGGCTTACCGCTTTTTATAAGTCCATGAACTGAACCTACAGATGGAGCTAACATATCTATACCAGTTTCTTCCACAAATTTTTTAGCGTCACTCGCTTTAGTTAAAATACCAGCACCTTCAGGAATTGTATCCTTAATGTTTGAACCCGAACCAATAAATCCGAGCTCAGCTTCTATTAGAATATCCCGTCCACAATTACGAGCATAATCAACGCATTGTTTAGTTAATGCAACATTATCTTCAAAACTTTTATCGGCTGCGTCGATAATTACAGAATCATAACCGACATCTATCGCATGCTTTACAGTTTCAAAACTATAGTGATGGTCACCATTTAGGTATATTGGATAGTCGTCTTTTTCCCTTAATGCTTTAACTAGGGCTACACCTTCCTCCATACCAACAAATTTCTCCTCCCCTTCTGTCATACCGATAATTACAGGCACGCCCAACTTCTTGGCAGCATTATATACACCATGGAGTCCCTCTAAATTGGAAATATTAAAATGTCCGATAGCAACTTTGTTTTTCTCGGCTTCCCTCACCGCCTCGCGAAGTAATTTCATATACTACATTATAGTGTACTACTACATAAAAGCAAAATGGCCCCGGGATAAACATCCAGTGGCCACTTGTTATTTATTGTTATTTATTTTAGCTGATGATTGATTCAATAAACTGATCGACTGTTAATTCTTCATGTACAAAATCTTTCCCAACCAGACGATAGTATAGCTCATTATATCGTAACGATACTTCGCTCACTATTTCAGATGGCATAATTGGAAACTCCATACCATCTTGCCCCGTGTAACCTTCCTTTATCAGCCATTCCCGGAGGAATTCTTTCGACAACTGAATTTGAGGTTTGCCGTTTCTTTGTCTTTTATAAAATCCCTCCATCTGAAAAAACCGGGAAGAGTCAGGAGTATTAACCTCATCTATCAGGGTAACAGTGCTGTTTGGAGATATACCAAATTCATATTTAGTGTCTGCTAAAAACAAATTATGTTGTTCGGCAATTTTTGTTCCTTGCTCAAACAATTTCCTGGTATATTGTTCCATCAAAGAATACACTACGGGTTTTACTAAGCCACTGTTTAGGATTTCTTCCTTACTTATATCTTCATCGTGGCCTTCACTGGCTTTAGTCGTTGGAGTGATAATGGGTTCAGGGAAGAAATCGTTCTCTGCCATAAAATCTGGCATAGTGACACCACAAATAGTACGTTTGCCTTTTTGATACTCTCTCCAGGCGTGTCCAACGAGATTTCCACGAATTACCATTTCAACTTTTACTGGTTCACACTTTACTCCAACCATTGTATTTTGGTTCGGGATATGATGAAGCCACACTGGGCAGATTGAATTCTCGTGAGCCTTCTTTAGGAAGTAACTTGCAACACCGTTAAGGACTTGGCCTTTATAAGGTATTGTTTGCTTTGATATTACGTCGAAGGCAGAAATCCTGTCGGTAGTTACCATCAGAATTTGATTATCATACGAATAAACATTTCTGACCTTGCCGTTGGTAATTAATTTGAAGCCAAATTCAAGCAATCCCCGCTCTACTTCTTTAAAGTATGCTGGGCTGTAAGGGGTTATATTTGTCATGGGAAGTTTTTAATGTTTTGCTCATTAAAACAAAATAGTGAGATTTAGTCAATATGCTAGATTAGCAAAAATAAGCTACAATTTACTCATGGATAAACCAATTGATTTTCTAGCTATCGGCGACCTAGTTGTCGATGATTTCATAAGAATTAAAGATGCAGAAGCGACATGCGATCTTGATCAGGAACATTGCAAACTCTGCGTTCGTTTTGGAGATAAAGTCCCCTTTGAGTTTCATGAGATAATTTACGCCGTAGGAAATAGTGCAAACGCTGCAGTTTCGGCAAGTAGGCTTGGTCTTCGCTCCGCTCTTTCTGGCGTTGTCGGTAATGACGATTACGGTAAAGGCTGTATGAAGGCGCTCGCAGAGAATAATGTAAGTATCGATTACATCGAAATTGATCCGAAACTCCCGACAAACTACCATTACGTCCTGTGGTATGGACCTGAGCGCACTATATTGGTCAATCATGCTCCATTCGAACGTCATTTCCCAAAAGACGTAAAGATTCCTAAGTGGATATACCTTTCATCGTTGGGTGAAAACACTGAAGGGTTTCATCATGAAATAGCAGAGTGGCTAAAAGAACATCCAGAGACGAAGCTTGCATTTCAACCAGGAACATTTCAAATAAAATTGGGCGTTGAGAAGCTAAAAGATATTTACGAGCGAGCTGATATATTTTACTGTAATGTCGAAGAAGCCCAGAGAATATTGAAAACAACTGAACTTGACCCGAAGAATTTAATGAATGCACTCCATTCGCTCGGCCCAAAAATTGTAGTCATGACTGAAGGGTTTAAGGGTGCATACGCGCGTGAAGAGAATGGTGATATGTGGTTTATGCCAATTTACCCCCATGTACCATTCGAACGCACAGGAGCTGGTGATGCTTATGAGTCAACCATTACTGCGTGTCTAGCTATGGGAAAAACTCTAGCAGAAGCTCTAACTTGGGCTCCGATTAACGCCATGTCGGTAACACAATTTGTAGGAGCACAAAAAGGACTTCTAACTCAAGAAAAAATAGAAGAATATTTGCAAAAAGCCCCAGAAGATTATAAAATCAAAAAATTGAGTTAAACAGATAAAAAGAGCCAAAACAATGGCTCTTTTTGCTTGACTTTTGTAGTTTTATTTGCTATAATACCCTAAACAGATTGAATCTTGATTTACTAACCCAAAATCTAATCAAATGATTTTCAATTCATTCCCGTTCGTCCCCCAACCTTCTGAGACTTACAAACAATCAGGACATTTTCAAAAACTCCTCGACAGATGGAACACTGCTTGCAAAATGATCTTGTATCATACAAGAAATTGGCAGCTACACTGGAGTGGTAAAGAAAAAATGCCAAATGAAGAAGTCTCTTTTATAGAGAACGAGCTGAAGTTGCTTTTCGTTGAACGAGATAAATGTGAAGTAAAGATCAGAGAAGAACAACCAGCTTAAAACTCATTCATTAAGAATAAAAAATGCTATCCAAGGATAGCATTTTTTCACATCTTTCTTTTCATTACTTTCTCCACTGCTTTTTTAATACTTTCTACTCCCATACCATAGTGCTCAATTAGTTCCTCAGGTGTACCAGATTGACCAAATTTATTTTTGACTCCTATAAATTCTATAGGAGTCGGATAATATTCGGCTAGGCATTCAGCTATAGCTCCGCCCATACCACCGGCTATTTGATGTTCTTCAACAGTGACTATACATTTGGTTTCTTTGGCGAGCGCAACTACTGCTTCACCATCAAGGGGTTTAATTGTCGAGAGGTTCATAACTTTTACTTTAATTCCATCCTTCTCTAAATCACGAGCCACCATTAGTGCTCTGTGCACTAATGCACCAGTGGCAATGATGCCAATCTCAGCTAACCCTTTTTCAGGAATAAATACTATCTGAGCTTTACCTATCTCAAACGGAGTTTCATTAGTGGTTATTATTGGAGTCTTTTCACGTGCCAAACGCAAGTATGTAGGTTCTTTAGTTTTAGAACATGCAATGGTAGCACGCTTAGCTTCAAGTGCGTCACATGGAGAGATGACTACTATATTGGGGATTACTCGCGTAATCGCAATATCTTCTACAGCTTGGTGAGTCCCGCCGTCTGGTCCTACAGATACACCTGCATGGGATCCAGCGATTTTCACAGGTCGATCATTATAAGCTATAGTAGTACGAATTTGTTCCCAATTGCGTCCTGGGCTAAACATAGCGTACGAAGATATAAATGGAACTTTGCCCATAGCTGCCATACCAGAGGCTACGGCAGCTAGATTTTGCTCTGCTACGCCGACTTGGATAAACCTGTTTGGGAATTTCTCGGCAAATAAGTTCATCTTTGTAGATTCAGTCAAATCCGCGCAGAGTGCAACAATCCTCTCATCTGCGACTCCGGCTTGTAGTAAACCCTCACCAAATCCTTGACGGATAGGCACTTGCTCGACATCACTGTTAAAAACTTTCGTATTTAATTTTAATTTATCGTTTAACATATTATCTATTCATGTTCTGATTTGATCTTACCTCCGAGTGTCCGTAACTCCTTTAGCGCCATATCAGCCTCTTCTTGATTGGGCGCCTTGCCGTGCCAGCGATAATCGCGTTCGAATTCTTTAACTCCGCGACCAGGTATAGTGCGTGCAATAATTACAGAGGGTTTATCATAAACCGCTTTAGCTTTCTGGATAGCATCATTTATGTCTCTGAAGTTATGCCCATCTATCTCTTGAGCATGCCAGCCAAACTCTCTGTATTTTGCTGCCATATCACCAAGTGGCATTATATTTTCTGTATACCCATCTATTTGAATATTATTACGATCAACAATTGCAATCAAATTCCTTAATTTCTCTTTACCTGCAAGTAAAACTGCTTCCCAAGTATTACCTTCATCGTGCTCTCCATCCGATAGAAGTGCATAAATAGTTTTATCAGTATTATTTCCATAATCAATCCTATCAGCCAGTGCCATACCTACTGCCTGTGAAAGCCCACACCCAAGTGGGCCCGAAGACGTCTCAAGCCAAGGCATGTATTCACGATGTGGATGACCTTGGAGCCTAGAACCAAATTTACGAAGTGTTAGGAGCTCTTTTATCGGCATATATCCAGCATGGGCCATTGTCGCATACAATACGGGAGCTATATGACCATTTGAAAGCACCAGCCTATCTCTTTCCTTCCAGTCGAGTCTATCTTTATCATGTCTAAGTGCGTGAAAGTAAAGTAAGGTAAATATATCAGTCATACCTAGCGGTCCTGCTGTGTGGCCAGATTTTGCTTTAAGTAACATTTCTATAATACTCGTGCGGATATTATTCGCTGTAACTTCTAGTTCCTCAATTTTTTTATCGGTAAGATTTTCCATTATAAACTTTCAAAATATTTAATAGTTTCTCGCACATCATAACTTGCCATAAGAGCAGATCCGACGACTAGTCTATTCGCTCCAGCCTCTACAAGAAGCGGTGCAGTAATTTCGTTCACACTCCCATCTACACTTATTATAATCTCTGGATAAGTAAGGCGCAATGATTTAATGTGCTCGATCACTCTTTTATCGAAAGGTTCACCTTGCTTTCCGTCGTGTTCGATACCCATACACTGGACAAAATCTATATGGGGAATTATATTCTTTAGCTCATCTATAGAGGTAGTGGTATCTATGGCGACGCCAATATCTACATTTTCACGCGTATACATATCGACACTCTCTAGAAATTCTTTAAATTTAACTATATCCCCTTCAGCTTCCAAATGAAAAACGATTCTGCGTGCGCCTAATCTCATCCATAGTTCAAATTGAGTGTGAGCATTTCGAACCATTAAATCAAATTCAAAATCCAAAGAATCCCAATATGGCAAACCTTCCTCTTCAGCTAATATCTTCTCAACATTCAAATTATCAAATTCATTTATAGGCCAGGAAATACTTGGAACAAAATCACCATCGCATACATCTATTTGTATCACGTGTACTATACTTACAACTTTAGATATTTGTTCTCTGAGCTCTTCAAAATTTTTTACTAATATAGCAGGTATTACTTCTGTCATATTATATTTTCTTTATCCGGCGTATATGTCTAACTTCACCAGAGAATGGAGTTTCAAGAAATATTTTCACCGCACTCTCGGCCTGTTCCTCTGTAACAAACTTAGCTCCGAGCGAGAGGATATTTGCATCATTATGCTGGCGTGCCAGTCGAACGATCTCTAAGTTGCCACCATAGTATTCGGCAGCCCGTACCCCATCGACTTTATTAGCCACCATCTCTTCACCTTGACCTGAGGCACCAAGTATAATACCTAGACTTCCTTTGTTGTTTGCTACCAGTTCTGCCACTGGTCTAATAAGGTCAGGGTAATCATCATTTGGCTTGTATTCAAAAGGACCCTTGTCTTCCAAGTCATAACCGAGCTCACTTATATAAGCCCGAAGGGTCTCCTTTAATTGATACCCTGCATGATCAGATCCAATATATACTTTCATGGTTAAATTATAACATTTTATTAAAACATATTATAATACCTACGTCATGCTTAATTTTTATAAATACCACGGGGCTGGAAATGACTTTATTATGATAGATAATAGAGCCCTAGATTTTAATCTGAAAGATAAAGAACTAATAAAGCTCCTATGTCACCGTAGATTTGGAGTGGGTGCTGATGGCATAATACTTGTCGAGGAAGATAAAGAGCATGATTTCAAAATGGTTTTCATAAATAATGATGGTAGTATGGGATCAATGTGTGGTAATGGTGGTAGATGCATAGTTCACTTTGCCTACCATATACTAGATATTGTAAAAGATCCTACAAACGTACACTTTAGGGCAATAGACGGTGTCCACGTTGCGGAGATAAAAGGTGACGAGATCAGATTAAAAATGCGAGATATAAAAGAAATAACTACTAAGAACGACTTACCTTTTATTTGCCAAGGTACTACACCTCACAATATTCAATTTGTTACTGATCTTGCAAATTTTCCGGTAGTAGAAGCTGGTCGAAGGATACGTAACTCTGATTCAAATGGAGTAAACGTAAATTTCGTTGAAGAAATAGATGGGATCTATTATGTGCGTACATATGAGCGCGGAGTCGAAGATGAGACTTGGGCATGTGGTACAGGAGCGACATCAGTAGCTATTGCTTGTCATGCTCTTGGAAAATTAAGAACAAATATTTGTAATATTAAAATGCCCGGTGGTGATCTAACTGTACTATTCAAAAAAATGCCAGGCGATACGTATGAAAACATCTGGCTCATCGGTGAAGCCAAATGCGTATTTAAAGGAGAATGGAAATGATTATTTAATTGTATTCCCTGTTTTAATCACGTGCTCCACAAGTGTGTTGGTATACCCCATTTCGTTATCATACCAGGCCATAACCTTCACCAAATTTCCATCAACAACTTTAGTTAAAAGTAGATCGGCAACTGAGGCATGAGGGTTGCCTAGCATGTCACTAGATACAATCGGCTCTTCTACAACATCAAATACACTGTCCCAGCGAGGATCTCGTGCAGCCTTTCTAAGAATATCATTAACTTCTTCCACTGTAGTATTCCTTTTTGAAATAAATGTTACATCATCGAGTGATCCGCATACTGTAGGCACTCTAACCGCTATGCCATCAAACTTGCCTGCGAGTTCAGGGATAGCTTGAGTTACTGAAACAGCTGCACCTGTATGCGCTGGTGCCAAATTTTGAGCAGCAGCACGTCCTTCCCGAAAGTCTTTTTTATTTGGCCCGTCTACAAGAGCCTGAGATATGGTGTAGGAGTGGGTAGTATTAAGCATTGCTTTTTCAATACCAAGTGTTCCATGTAAAATTGATATTAGCGGGCTGGTAGCATTTGTCGTACAGGAACCATTAGAAGAAACATCACATGTTCCAAATTTTTCCTCATTTACGCCCATAAGAATTGTTTCCCCATGGACACTGCCATCGCCTTCATGCGAGGGTGCAGAAATTACCACTTTCTTTGCTCCTGCCTTTATATGAGCGTGGGCTTTATCGTAATCAGTGAAAAATCCAGTTGACTCTACAACTACATCGATATTTAAATCGTTCCACGGTAACATTGTGGGTTCCTTTTCTGCATGAAACTCTATTTCTTTTCCGTCTATAACTATGTCGGGGCCAGAAATTTTCACTTCATGATTCCAATTTTTGTAAACCGTATCATGGCGAAGTAGGTAAGCCAAATTGTCTACTGATCCTAAATCATTGACTGCAACTATTTCAATCTCAGGTCTATCCCAAGCTATTTTCAAAAATGCACGCCCAATTCTTCCGAACCCATTAATTGCTACTCTGATTTTTTTATTTTCCATATAATTAGTATATCATTTACTCTCCAATATATTCAAATCTTGGACCTTTGTAATCATCGCGCTCTATATTCTCCAGAAACATACTAATAGGTCTAATCCACATCTGATCATGACCTTGATACGGATGAATATAAACCACAAACTCCTCCTCATAATTTTCCGAGTTTTTAGCAATCCCGACAACCTCCACAGTATGACCTTTAAAGTGCTTGTAAGTACCTAGCTTCATATCCACATTATACCCTCGCAGCCAAATCTCTTCAAGGTTCTACTAAACAACTAGTCGAAATATCTTGCGTATGATTAAAACTATTCCGATTAAAGCTAATATACCTACACCAATACTAACCAAATCAACCCTATATTCTTTTCCACTTGTATTTACAATTATTCCAACTAAATTTTTAAGTGCAGAATTATTGCTAGGCATCTGCAATGATTCTGGAATAAAATGAAAAGCAATTACACTTGTCTTAGAAGGAGGAGGGGTGTCGGTAGTTGTAGTTAATGAACATATGTCGTTGTCCATAAAAAATCCAATCGGTACAACCTCTTGATAGCCTCCAAGATTTGTGCACAAATCGATTGGTTCATCTATACAATTTTTATAAAGATCAATAATCATTCCTTGTGGGATTGAAGATTGATTGCCCGAGATATTTGCACACATATCAATCGTTTTTAGGAAACATTCGTTTTTAGTCTTTTCGTATCCACTCGGAATAAATTTCTGTACACCAACTATATTAGTACACTGGTCGACTCCGCAGTTATTAGACTCGACACTTATCCCATTTACTGTCTGACAAACATCTACGAAAGGAATGCAACTCCCATACTTATTAATCGTATGTTTAGCGGGAATACTTTTTTGTGCACCAGGAATATTTGGACAAAAATCGACGCCAGATACTATACACGCACCAATGCTATCCCTCTCGAACCCCAACGGAACCGTGAGTTGATATCCAGATAGATTAGGGCATTCGTCAACAATATAGACACATGCACCACTTTGATCTATTGTGTATCCTTGTGGAATTGTTGTTTGACTATCGGCAATATTAGGGCATACATCTACTCGAGGATGCCCACCTCCGCCCGAGCGAATGACAGTAGTACCTGCACGCCATGACGTTTTAATACATGTAGTAGAGTCGGTGCAATCAAACTTAATCCATCCACCGTACGGTCCACCTGTCCACGCCCATCCCCCCAACTCTCCAGTAGATGGATTGATTGTGACACTTTGCCCAGTTGGCGCAAAATTTATCCAGCCAGAGACTTGACTCCATGCCTTTCCAGTAAGTAACCCAGTGCTTTGATTTGCAAATCTTATTCCCTCGCCTGTTGGATTCAAATCAATCCATCCAAGCTCATTCCCCCAAACTTTTCCAGATAAGCCACTAACATCATCTACTACGACTGCTGTCGCACCAGTCGGTCGAAAATTTAATATCCCTGGCGTAGGACTTATGCAGGTTGTATCATAGCAAACTTTTGTTGTATAAAATGAACTATCAATTGTTCCAGTTGAAGCGTGTGCAGTTGTGTTAAGTGAGATGAGTAATATAATAACAAAATTATAAAATATGAATTTTTTCATTTTATTCTGAAGTCGTCACTGTACTTGGTGATTGGGTTATTGGAAGCGTAGGAACTTCAATGGATGTACCTGGTAGTGACGAATTGTTCGTAGTATCTTGAATAATCTGTTTTAGTTGTGCTTCATTAATACAAGTATCATTTATACAAATTTGTTGTTGTGTTTTGATGCCGTTAATCTTTAAATCTAACTCTTGAATTGCTTTAACCATCTTCCATTGGTTGGGGAGCTGAACAGAATACATTCCGCCACTTCCAGTGGTAACAAGTTCTGGATGAATGTTTAGTACTTGTTGAGCAATTACTCCTGTCATATGATCTCCGGAAGCAATAACATCGTATTCTTTGATATTGAAGGTATTAAAGTAAGATAGAGCGGAGGAAGCATTTGTTATGTTTATCTTTAATCTCTCGTCGGATGAGCACGTTACTGTTTCTGCTCCTGCTTCTGGATCATGCAGACATTCACCATCTGAATCATGTAGTGAGAAAATATAGTTATCTACCCCAAGATTCTCAACATCAAGTAGATAGTCAGGAGTGGTATCACCAATACCAACGGAACCCGCCTGAAAAATATGTTTCGTAATACTACTGTTACCATACGCAGCAGTATTAGTACCAAAGCCGGTTGTATTATAGCCAATTACTATTTCGTTGCTGTCCCCATCTGCTAAGGCTTTGGTACTTGCCCCTAAATAAACGGAAGTATTAGAAGTTTGATTTGAAGTTGAACCATCTGCAATAACTCCTCCGGCAAAATACCCTAGAGCTGCATTATAGTAACCTAAGGTGTTTCTTTCGAGAGCATAGATTCCAAGGGCTGAGTTAGAATGGCCTGTATCGTTAAGTTTGAGAGCATACATTCCAAAAGCTGAGTTGGAATAGCCTGTGGTATTGGAGTTGAGAGCTAGATATCCAAAAGCTGAGCTATAATAGCCCGTGGTGTTGGAGGTGAATGCTTGGACCCCAAAGCCTGAGTTATTGGAGGCTTGGTATGTCGCTGTCGCAGTGCTACCCATTGTCAGATTGCCGGCACTTAATCCTACAAAAGTATTACTACCATTTGGCCTTGCGCCACCTCCGGTTGGATGTCTGAAGTTGTGTATAAAAGGTGTTCCATCTTTGTAGATGATTCCATTTGAAGCATTAGTATCTGTTTGCTGATCTGCTAATCTAAAATTACCAGTGATTTCTAGTTGAGCTTGTGGTGTCGCTGTCCCTATGCCCACATTTCCAGCTTCAAAAATTGCCGCATAGTTTGCATCTGCTCCTGATGCAGTTGCATATAAACCAACATTAGTTAAAACATTTCCTCCTGCTGATTCAGTAGATGTCGAAGAGAAGTATCCACCGTACGAAGAAAGATTTCCAGCAGTTGTATCAAATGTGGCTCCAGTATTTCGAATATCGAGAACCCGAGCTTCTGCGGTTTGTGCAGTTGTAGTCTTTGCAACTTGTACTTTGTATGCTCCAGCATCAGTAATTGTGCCGAATAAAATATTTCCACTAACTGGACTGTACAAACGCCATCCTGCTGTGCCTGTATTAGAACCATCTGAAAGCAAAACTGTATTTGTAAGCGCCGCACTAAGCCCAGTTGTCCATGCACCAATGATAGTGTTCCCTGCTCCTGTTGTAATTCCTCGTCCAGAAGAACGCCCCACTGCGGTGTTACTATTGCCGGATGAAGCTCCCATATCAAACAGAGATGCGACACCGATTGCTGTGTTGTACCAACCAGTCACGCTATTCTCCATCGAATCTCTTCCGATAGATACATTATTAGAACCGGTAGTATTGAATTGAAGTGAAAAAGAACCTAGTGCAGTATTATCAGATCCTGTTGTTGTGTGTTGTTGAGCAAACAAACCAAAAGCGTCGTTTTGAAAAGCTCCTACGGTAGCTGCGTTAAGAGCTTGTACTCCGAAAGCAGTACTTGATCCTTGCCCTCCATCTCCAGCTGATCCAGCAGTTATATTTCCAATAAATATCTGGTTGTTCCCAACAGCAAATTTTCTACCATTTTGGTTTACTGTGTAAGAAAGTCCAGACGACGAAGTAGAAAATGCCACAGTTACAGTAAGTGAAGTATCAGATGCTATTGCTGAAATAGTACGAACTGTTTCACCTGATACCGTAATAGTATTGCCCATTTTAAATGTCGTCGTAAATTGCGTACCCGTTCCCGTAAGAGTGGTAGTACCAGCCGTTGTAACAGTGCCGACTCCAGTTGCTGGTTGATTAACTTGGAAAAGCGACGTTGGTGTCGTCGTCCCTATCCCCACATTCCCCGTATTGTAATAAATATTAGAGCCTGTAGTTGTCCATTGACTTCCAGTTGTTGTCACGTAACAATTTGAATCTGTTGGCCCACACCCACCCCACGCAGTTGCGGGGTTACCAGGGTCTTGGATATTATCTCCAGGCAAAATTGGAGACACTGGATTGCCTGCAAAAACTATAGGTGCGTAATGGAAGATCAGAAATAGAGACCCTAAAAATAAAAAACTCTTATAAAATGTGCGATTGTGCATGAAATTTTAAAACTCAATTAATGATAAGAAAGTAAGGTTACTCTCGTTTATAAAGCCGTTTGATTATATGACTCATTACAATAATTTGATATATAAAAAAACAAAAAACTTGCCGTATCGCTACAGCAAGCTTTTTTCTTAGTTATGACAATGTTTGTTTTCAATCACAACATTGTGCCAAAGAACTATGTATAAGTTTAGCTTATACATATTGTATATGTAATAAATTAAAATATATTGTCAAAGTTAACCAAGTAGTTCTTTTAGGAATTTCTGTACCATCACTGGGTTTGCTGAACCTTTTGTTTCTTTCATAATCTGTCCTACAAGCGACATAAGAGCATTTGCTTTTCCCCCTCTATAAGTAGCAATAACTTCGGGATTACTATCTATAACATTCTGTACTATTTCTTTGAGTGCTCCTTCGTCATTCTTCTGCAGGAGATCCTCATCCTCAGCAATTTTTCTTGGTGATTTATCTATAACTACAATTGTAGCTAAGATGTTCTTGGCAGCACGAGATGAAATAACTCCCTCCGTTACCATATTTATAAGTTCAATAAAGTTCTCTGTGTTAGGAAGTCTAGTGCTCTCGTTGGATTTTTTAAGGCCAATGTAATCAGAAGTAATGTAGTTTGATGCAATTTTAATTTTTTCTTTATCACCAAGAGAGCTCGCTACTTTTTCAAACCATTGTCCAATCTCAAAATCTAAAATATAACTTTCAATATCCTCGTCTTTGATACCGTAATCATTCCTATATCTACTGCGCCTTACTTGTGGAGTTTCTGGTAACTCCTTTTGTAATTTTTCAATATCGAAAGCTTGGCTCAGGTAGAGCTTTGGTAGATCTGGGTCGGGGAAATAACGATAATCGTTGGCATTTTCTTTTGAGCGTTGTGAAAATGTAGACTGCTTACTCTCATTCCAGCCACGAGTCTCCTGTACAATTTCAGATCCACGGCCGGTATCTAGAAGCTCTGTCATGCGTTTTATCTCGTATTCTGCTGCACGTTCAACAGCTTTAAATGAATTTATATTCTTCACCTCTACTTTAGTGCCTAACGTATTCGGATTATCAGATACAGAAATATTAAGTTCAACTCGCATTTCTCCCTTTTCCATATTTGCTTCTGAAACATCAAGATAGCGCAGTAGAAGCTGTAATTCACGACCAAAGTCGCCAGCCTCTTTCGCACTATGAATCACAGGCTCAGTTACGAGCTCCATAAGCGGTACACCAGCACGATTAAAATCCACAAGTGAATAATCACCTCTGTCGTGCTTATTATTTGCAGTGTCTTCCTCTAAGTGAATGCGAGTAATTTTTACATTGTTTAATTCTCCGTCTGTTACAATTGGAAATTTATATTGTGATATTTGGTAAGCCTTTGGAATATCTGGATAGAAATAATTCTTACGGTCAAACTCTGTAAAGTCAGCTATTCTAGAACCAGTTGAAAGCCCTACTCTAATTACACTCTCTACTGCCTTTTTATTTATGACAGGTAGAGTCCCAGGGTGAGCTGTACAAACTGGACAGATATTCACGTTTGGTTTTTCTTCGTCTGGATTATTTACACATCCACAGAACATCTTCGAAGCTGTGCTAAGCTCTGCGTGTATTTCAAGTCCAATTGTTGTGTAATATTTTTTATCCATAACTTACGGGTGCCCGAGGTGGGGGTCGAACCCACATCCCTTACGAGACACGATTTTAAGTCGTGCGCGTATACCAATTCCGCCACTCGGGCATATTACCCATTCGGGTAATGAATAGATAATTACATATTTTTCGCTCTTTTACAACAAAGTTAATCACCTATTGGTGAACTTAATTGATTTATTGTTTTATCTGTTGGGATACTGAAATAATCGTTAATCTTCTCGGGTTGAAAAATCTTATCGTATTGGGTTTTTTTATCAAAAATGGATGAGTTTATTGGGTTTTTAATACTAAAAAAACTTTTTAACTTTAAAAGAGCTGTATTGCCTGCTTTTTCAATATAGGCAACATTAGCTTTAAATTGAGGAGAATCTATCGCTTTTTCTAAATTAACTTTAAATAAAACAAATACGATGGCAACAGCTAAAATAAGAGCGCCGATTCGCAAGCGACGGCGTTTATTCGGCTGTGGCTGTTCGATATCATTCATAGGAGCATTATACAATCAATCACGTGGTCTGTCATTCTTTAGCATCCCAGCGATAACTTTTGGAAGGTATAGTATTGGGTCAAGATAGGCATTCACTGGAGCTATGGGCATTATAAACGTTTTCCCATTACACGATAAGCTAGGTATGGATCTAACATCAGCACCCTGTGAAGCGTAGACTGTCACATGTAGATGAGGTCCAGTGGAGTGACCTGTGTTTCCAGAGAGTCCGACAACGTCTCCAGTGTTAACTTTTTGACCAGCGCTTGTTGAAATGTATGAGAGATGCCCGAATGTACTAGACAAGCCATTATTGTATTTAATAAAAATCCATTTACCAAATGATGCTCCTTTACAATATAAATCCGTGTCACCTGTTCCTATTACGACTCCGTTACTCATAGATTTAACCTGTGTACCAATAGATGCTCTAAAATCAACTCCAGAATGCGAACCTGAAGTGTATAGCCTCTTGGAAGCAGAGGTTCTACCGAAGAGTTGTGTAATGTAGACATTATCAAGTGGCCACGAGAGTATCCCAGAACCTTCCTTTGGTAGGAGGTTGGGATTTAGAATAAATTGAAGTTCCGCTTCGTATTTTTCCAGATCTTTTTCGAAAGCATCACGTTTTTTAATCCTGTCTGCTAGTAATTTTTTGTAATTTGATTCTTTATTTTTTGTTTCTTTTAATAACGTATCCTTTTCTTTTTTAGTTACATCGACAGCGACCTTCTTTTCTACTAACGTTTTTTTAAGCTTAGAAAGTACTTGTTGTTCACCTTGTTTTTTGGTTTTAGATAAGGATAGTGCTTCCTTCTGCTTTTTTATATCAACTATATATGCTCTAATCTTTTCATTGAGAGAGAGGATATTATTGTACTCTCTATTTGCGTCCGACAAATTTCCTTTGGAAAGGATTTTTTCGACAAATGTATTATTGTCACTAGTTTGTATTTCGCGAAGCGCTTGGGTTAGGGCTAGCTCCGAGTTATTTATTGATTTTTCCTTAAATTTTATATCATCGCCTAAACTACCGATAATTATATTTGTAGCTGTGATTTTCTTCTCTGTTTGTTTAGTTTCTTTTAGTAGTTTATCTCGAGTTAGAGTTAATTCCTTTATAATATTTGAGAGAGTATTTGATTGCTCGCTTGTCACTGATATCTGGTCTTGGTATTGCTTTATCTCTCTGTCTAGGGCCTGTATTTGAGAATTAATATCATTTATGTGTTGGTTCACGGCTCCAATATCCGCAGCAAAAACACTGTGGACTTGGAACGCCACCAATATAACAACGCCTGCAATATAAATAATGCGCTTCATTATAAAGCCATTATAACCTATTTTATCAGTAATTCGATTGCAGTGTTAAGTCGAGAAATAGTCTCACTCTTACCAAGAATTTCTGCAAGAGTAAAGGGGTCAGGAGATTTGTCTAGTCCTGATAATGCATAACGCATGGGCCAAAGTATATCACCTCGCCCTATCTCTTCGGCATACGACCAAAGTTTCTCTTTAATGTTTTCCTTAAGGAAAGATCTTTCATCAATTTCAGTTAGTATAAAAACGGCATGTTCAAGATAAGAAGATAAAGTTTTATATTTATCGGATTCTGAGATTTTTGATGATTTAAAGAAAAGTGATTCTTTGTCATATATAGGCTTTTCAAAGAAATATGCAAGCTCACCATCTTCCGCCATCTTAACAATATCTTCTCCCTTCGAAATTCTCTCCATAACAATTGGGGTGATGCTATGAATTATTGAATTAGTAAGGGTGGGTAATTTTTTTAAACTATCGGGTAAATATTTAAATACATACTCTTCTTGTTCCTCGTAAGAAAGTTTTTTTAGGTGTTCACGATTTATCCAGTCTAATTTGTCTATATTAAATCCGCCACCGGATTTATGTATTCTTGCTAAATCAAAAATACCAATAAATTCCTCAGGGGTTATGATTTCTCTATTGTCTTCTGGGCTCCAGCCTATATATGCGAGAAAATTAAACATCGCGCTTGGCAGATATCCTTCTTTCTTGTAATCCAAAACATCCTTCGCTCCGTCACGTTTGCCTAACTTTTTCTTCCCATCAGGTGCCATAATTGGAGGCAGTGTTACAAAGTAGGGTCGCTCTATTCCAAGCGCATCATAAAGAGCAAGGAATTTAGGTGTTGAAGAAATGAATTCATCTGTTCTAACGATATGCGTAACACTCATCTCTAAATCATCGACTATGTGACAAAAATTATAGGTCGGGTAACCGTCACTCTTTATTAATATAAAGTCATCCAGAGCTTCTTCTCCAGCTGTTAATTTGCCACGAACTTCGTCGAACCATTCTGATTGTTTTATATCTACAATTTTTAATCGAAGAGGTTGACTTCCATCCCATACTGGTGGGTTCTCTGGTCTATGATCTCTGTAAAGAAATGGTCGCTTTTCTTCATCCGCTTTTTTTCGAAAACTTTCTAATTCTTCTTGTGTATATGGGTCAGCATAAGCTAAACCTTTTTCGATAAGTATTTGAGCATATTTTTTATATGAATCAAGCCTCTCTGATTGTTTGTATGGAGCATTAGGACCTCCAATATCAGGACCCTCATCCCAGTTTATCCCGATCCATTTTAGAGACTCAATAATATGACTAATTGAGCCTTCAACTTCACGCTCTTTATCCGTATCTTCTATTCTTAAGATAAAAGTTCCATTATTTTTCTTTGCATATGCCCAAGCATAAAGAGCTGTCCGTACGCCACCTATATGTAAGTATCCAGTAGGACTTGGTGCAAATCGGGTGACAATTTTTTTACTAAGTTTCTTCATATTACGATTCATGAGTCAAAGCTATATCTATAGCTTCTTGTGCTATCTTTTCCGCAGCCTTAGAATCCGCAAAAGCTAGAGCACTTTTTTTAATTTGCTCTAATCTCTCTTTATTATTTACTAATCTATCAATTTCAGCAACGAGCACATGAGGAGATAAATTGCCTTCTTCGATGACTTCACATCCACCCGCTCTTGCATAAGAGTAGGCATTTTTTCTTTGGTGATCACCATTTGAATTAGTAATAGGTATGATAATTGAGGGTATACCCCAAGATGCAATTTCAAAAATTGAGGACCCTGCGCGAGATATAACTAGTGTAGCAGCACCTGAAGCCATGCGAATGGTAAGATTATTTAGATAGGCAATCGGCCTGTATCTTGAGATATAAGGATTATTATCTAGAACAAATTTAGAGCGGGTTAGGACATCATTATATAGGTCAGGTCCAGTTTGGTGAATTATTTGATATTTAGAGAGTAACTCGGGTAGAATTTCCAAAATGGTATTATTAATAATCTCCGCGCCTTGTGAACCACAGTATACGAAGAGAACAGGTAGATTTGCAGTAAATTTAAAGAAGTCGTGAGAACCTTCAGGATTACTATGTAATATTGCTTTACGTATAGGCTGACCAGTGTGAGCTACTTTTTCCTTTGGGAACTTCTCTCCAGCTTCTGGCCACGACACTGCGATTTTCTTTGCAAATTTTGCTGTCCAAAGATTTAGCCTACCAGGAGATGAGTCTGATTCGTGGATAATAACTGGTATCCGCAGAAGTTTAGCTGCGAAAACTGCAGGAAATGCTGCATAACCACCTTTAGAAATTACAACATCAGGATATATGAAAAATGTGCTAAGTAACCCAAAAAAAGCTCCAATTCCTGTTGTAAAAATATCAAAAAAATTTCTAATTGAAAAATATGTCCTCATTTTACCAGATGGTATCTGAACATAAGTAATTCTATTCTCAAATAACATGCGTTTATCGTATGGCGCATCAGACATATAATATAATTTTAAATCGATAATTTTTTCCTTCTCAACTAATGCATTTAATTCTTCAGCAATAGCAATGAGCGGATAAAAATGCCCGCCTGTTCCTCCTCCTGTAAGCAATATCTTCATATTCTCTATTGTAGCTTATTCTACCTAACTTTTCTAGCTACAGCTACCTATGATTAGGCTTGCTTCTTTATACTTCGTGAAATATTTAAAACAATTCCCATCATGCCAAGGGAGAGTAATAGAGCTGTACCCCCATGACTTATAAATACGAGTGGTACTCCCGTCAATGGAAATACACCAATAATTGATGCCATATTCATAAATGATTGAGCAGTTATCATAGTGATAATACCGGTGACAAGGAGTTTAGAAAAGGCATCAGGAGCATTATTTGAAATACGATAACCTCGGAGTGCAAAGGCAACATAGAGACAAATTAAAATTACTGACCCAAAAAATCCCAACTCTTCTCCGACAACAGCAAAGATTGAATCTCCTTGTGGTTCAGGGAGATAATTAAATTTTTGTATACTTTGCCCGAGCCCTCGTCCGAACGTCCCTCCCGAGCCTACCGCAATGAGAGATTGCTGGAGCTGGTACGAAGTGCTACTACCATTTTGATTTGGATGAATAAAAGTATTTAGTCTCTCCATTAGGTATGGTTTGAACGTTGCAAGAATCAAAAAACCAATAACACTAATTCCTATAAGACCGAAAATATATTTCCAAGGCACGCCCGATACAAACAGCATGGCTATACCAGTAATTGTGATAAGAATTATGCTTTTTGTATCGGGTTGTTTAAGTAAAACTAGCGTAATGATAGAAAGCAATACAAATAGTGGTAATAAACTGAAGCGTATATCACTAATACGTCCTTTAGCCCACGAGAGCCACGCTGCAAAATATAAAATAAAGCCAATTTTTAAAAACTCAACCGGTTGAAATGAAATCCCAAATATATTTATCCACCTATAGGCACCGCCATGCGAAGATCCCAGATGCGGTACAAATACAAGAGATGTTAGAATTACAGACGCAATAAATAATGGTAACGAATAATTCCTCCAGAATTTATAGGGTATCTTCAACCCAAAATAAAGAACTACCAATCCCCCACAAAGCCCAAAGACAAACTGTGCAAATATCACCCCGTAAAATTTCGCCTCATTCTTAGCGAGTATGCCAAGAGAAGCAGAAGTAAACATAATGACACCTACAACAATAAGTGCAATGATTATACCAAAAAAAATTCTGTCTATGCCTTGTTTTTTCATTAGTTCACAAGAGATATAATAACTCCCAAAAGAGCAGTAATAACTCCAACTATCCAATAACGCATTGTGACTTTATATTTGGGCCATCCAAGAGCTTCAAAGTGATGATGTAGTGGGGCAAAGAGAAACACCTTTTTGCCATTTCTAAATTTCCGTGAAGCCATTTGAATTATTGTAGAGAGTGATGTAATAAAAAGTGGAAAAGCAATTATTGGCAGAAGTAAAACTGTGTTAGTTAAAAAAGCAATGACGGAAAGGGTAACTGTCAGCCCAATCATCCCTGTTTCCCCCATGTAGAATCTCGCTGGTGGAATATTAAACCATAGAAATGCAAGCGTACCGCCTGTAATAACTGCACAGAACGCTGCTAGGTCGATTTGATTGTGTAAAAATGCTATTAGTGTATAGCTTGCAAATATTGACGATAGCACACCTCCAGAGAGGCCGTCTATGCCGTCAATTACACTAGATGACCAGACGCCTAGCATGATCAATATGAAAAACGGTATGAATAAATATCCTAAGTTCAGAAAACCATACCATGGTATGTAAACATCTGAAATTCCAAGCTTTACAAAAAACCACCATCCAATAATAATACCGAGGGCAATTATAATACTCATTTTTATGTATCGAAGTTTTATTGGGTCTGTAGTCCATCTGTTACTGCCAAATATTTGGATGAAGTCATCACCAAGACCGATAAGTGAGGCCATGATAAGTGTAAATAACGGGAGAAGAGTCTGATTGCGACTAATGAAGTATAGTTTGTTTGAAAGAGGGGTTCTAAGAATATAATCAAGTAATGCAAAAATAAAAATTGTTATGACAACTGATATCCATATAATCATACCGCCGGTGCGAGGGGTTGAAAGCTCAGATGCCCCATCGTGTATCTGTTGGAACTCCCCCACTTCTACATTTTCGTTTCTAGAAACTTTTCGCCACATTTTATATTTGTAGAAATAGTGAGTAGCGACTGGTGTAAGGACAATGCCAACCACGAATGTTACAGCAGCTGGAAGTAGAATTTTTAATGCATTAATCATGGTTCTCGTCTTGATTTATAACTAGACCTAACTGAGCTCGGACATCTATATAGTTGGGAAGTTCATCTAATGACGTAACACCCATAAAGGATAGTGTATCGAAGGTAGGTTTGTATAAAAATCTCCTAGTGTCTTTTTCATCAGGTAATTTCTCTATTAGTCCACGAACTAAAAGGTTACGTAATATAAAACTCGAATTGACACCCCTTATGTAATCGATTTCACTACGCGCTACCCCACTCTTATAAAGAATTATCGAGAGAGTTTCAAGTGAAGCCTTGGACAATTCGCGGGTCATTTCATCTTTTCGTATTGACTCTATCAGTGGTGATAAGTCACGCGATATACCGAGCATTACAGAGTCATCTTTATATATAATCGTAACACCACGGGAAGCAAGTGTTTGGTCCAGTTTAGCAAGTGCTTCCTTTACCTCACTTGTACTGACCTTTAAAAGCTCTGCTATCTTGTTTATAGAGACATCTTCCCCTTTGTAAAAAAGCAACCCTTCGATTTTTGATTCAAGTTCCATAAAATTTAAATTATTGTGCCTTTTCCTCTACTTGCTTATTAATTTGTATATCTTCAAATGAGGCATTTTGAATTACGTCTATTATCCCCTCACGTACTAATTCTAACATAGCTAAGAATGAAACTATAACGTGAACTCTGGCTTCATTTATATCCTGAGCATTGTGACTCTTTGCAAAATCTCTAAAGGATATATTCATCGCATTTTGTATTCGCACTGTGAGACTATTTATAACTTCGTCTATATTTATAATCTTCCTGATCTCAACTTCGGGAAGCTTCTCTTCTTTTTTAGGCAGGTTTGCTAAGACACTATTTATAGATAATTCCATTGAGCTTATAGTTATCATGTCATCTGGTGAAAAAAAGGGATCACTCCAGCTTCGTTCTAATGGTCTAAATATTATTTTGGCTCCAAAATTACTTTTAATATCTATGCTCGCATTTTTTATTATTTTATAAAGTTCCAATCTTCTTTCAAGATCTGAAATATTATCTTTCTCGTCCTCAGTTAGAGTAAGACTAGGTAATAGAGACTTCGACTTGATAAGTATAAGCGTACTGGCTACTAGAATAAAATATGACACATCGGCAATATGTTTTTCGTTCGGAGTGTTGTTTAGTGATTTTATATAGCTTATGTAATCGTCGGTGACTTGGGCTAGGGCTATATCGTTTACAAAAAGTTTTCTCTGCTCGATAAGAGAAAGCAAAAGTTCCAGAGGTCCTTCAAACACTGCAGATTTAACCTCATAGATTGGTGTATTATTTTCATCCATCTTATTATCCTGTTATTTTTTTAGCGTAATCTTCCATTTCTAATTGCGAAGAATAGGTTTTATGTTGCCATTGAACTACTTTATCTTCAGTATACCTTGGTATCAAATGTACATGAAAATGTGCAACTTCTTCACCTATTACAGTGAGCTGGACGTAATCACAAGGTAGATTTACGCGAATTTTATTCATGAGATTTTTGGCTACAATAAAAGTTTTCGCCACCACTTCATCTTCTGTTTCATGCATCCATCGACTATGAGCCTTTGGTATAAGAAGTGTGTGGCCTTTTGCTACTGGATTAATATCCATAAATGCAAAAAATTCGGAGTCTTCATAAACTTTTGTAGAAGGTATTACCTCTTTTGATATTTTACAAAAAATACAGTCTTCCATTTTATTTTTTATATTATAAATTAAATTCTTTTTTAATAAGTAAAGCTGCATTTACAGGGTTTATATCAGTGTTATTAATTCTTAAATAGTTCTTTTCATTTACTTCGCCTGGCATGGAATTCATCCTATGGTTAGTATTAGTCTCAAGAACGTACTTTTCGGAATTATCAATATCGTTTTTTGATGGTTTATGCTTCAAACGGTTTTCAGTTTTATTCCTTTTTAATCTCACATCTAAATCTGCTTCAAGTTCTACGTAATATATATCTACACTCTTATCTTTAAAGATTTTTATCAGATTATCTAAATATATTTTATCTTTTGGATCTTCAAAAAACCACGTATATGTAAAAATTAAACCTCCTAAATCACTGCTTGCAACTTCTTTAAATATTTCTTCACGGATATGATCCACTAATTTTTCAAATGCAGGTGTTTTGTAATTAAAAAAGTTCAAAACTACTTCCATACTCATGTGGTTATGAAATAATTTTAGATTAGTTATTTTTTCCAGCTCTTGACCAACAGTCATTTTGCCGACAGCTGGAGGACCAAATATAACAATTAATTTCATATTTTAATATCCATCGCTATTTAATTTCTCATCGATTCTATTCATATCTCTCGGGAACATACAGGCTTCGCGAATATTTTTTAAACCTAGTAATTGCATTGTTATACGCTCGGCCCCAAAGGCAAAGCCTCCTTCGGGTGGAACGCCGTATTTGAATGCTTCAAGGAACATTTTGATCTTTGCAGGGTCCATATTCCAAGTTTTCACATGTTCGAGAAGCTGATTGTAATCATTGATTCGCCTGCCCCCAGAGAGCCATTCTACCCCACGGCATAGTAAATCCATTCCCTCATTAAATTGTGGATTCTCGGCACTTGGATATACGTAAAATGGTTTCTGACGAGTCGGATAACCATATATGAAGACGAAGTCAGAACCAGTCTCTTCTTTAATAATTTCGCAGATTTCTCTCTCGTCTTGCGGGTTTGTATCTTTATCTCCGCGAACATCACGCCCTGTTTTATCAAAAATCTTTTGTTGAATCTCAGAGAGGGTAAATGTTGGAGTTTTATCTATCATCTTTGGCAGGGTCGCACCTAGCGTTTTTAAATGCTCTGCATTTTTAAGTTCAACTTGTTGAAGAATATGTCTTACTGTATTCTCTGCCATATCGCGCACATCTGTCCACGAATCTATGAATGCCATCTCAGCATCAAGTGACACTACTTCAGTCAAATGGCGAGTTGTTGACGACGGCTCAGCACGAAAAATTTTATTAACGGAAAAACATCTTTCAAATGCAGACATGACTATTTGCTTGTAAAGTTGAGGTGACTGAGTTAGATACGCCTTTTTATCAAAGTATCCAACTTGGAATACTTCAGCTCCACCTTCTGCGGTTGCTGGAGTTATAGAGGGCGCTTGGAATTCAAAAAACATATTCTGCTTCATAAATTCACGGAATGAATCTATTATTGTCTCCTGTACTTTAAAAATCGCTTGGACTTTTGACTGTCGGAGCACTAGTGATCTATTATCAAGCTCAGTAGTGAGCTCTAGATTATATCCATCAGCTGACATATCAAATGGTAGCGGTGCGGCTTCTGCCAGTATCTCTATTGCCGTTATCTCGAGCTCTATGTCACCATTTTGTACTCCTGCTTTTATATTTTTTTCCGGACGCTTATTCACCATACCAGTAACTCGAAGCACCCACTCTGTGCGAACTTCTTTTATAGATTCCATTGCCTCAATGTGACTAGGTAGCACAACACACTGAACCTTGCCTGTCATGTCACGCATGTCCATAAAAACAAGCTTACCTTGGTCACGACGAACGTCCACCCAGCCAGCAATAACTGCTTCTCGGCCGATAAAGTCTTTTAAATCCTTAATGTAAATACGATTATTCATACATAATCACTTTATCATAAAAAGTGAAAAGAGAGCAATTTAATGAATGCCTTCAGTTATTAAAAATTCATACGGTATCGATATCACAAAAGTAATACCCACTAGTAACCAATATATTGGGGTATATAAATAATAGAGGATAACATCTTTATGTTTTATTTTGAAATACCACTTCTGACTCACAGTATTTAAAGTATTAAGCGGAATATATACAATTCCCACAAGAACAGTCAGCATTATCCGCACAAATTTAACTGAAACAATAAGAAAATAGACTGCTGCTGCTATAAGTATAAATCTAAGTATTGAAGATATCATAAAAAACTAAATATTAACTCCTATATTAGTACGGACGACATTCATTTTCTTTTCCATTATTATCTTTGCTCGTTCTGCGCCATCTTTTAAGATATCCTTCACTAATTGTGGGTCGTTCTCATATATTTTTCTTCTATCTCTCATAGAGGTAATGAGAGCTAATATCTCTTCTACTAGCATTTCTTTGGACTCTTTATAACCCAAGCCACCTTTAATATATTTATCTCTAAGTGTAGATAAATCTCCATCATCTAAGAAAAGTTTATGTAATGCAAAAATATTGCAAGTATCTGGATCTTTAGGTTCTTCAGGTGTTTTTGAATCAGTTACTATACTCATGACAGCTTTTTTGATTTCTGCGTCCGTGCCAAAAAGTGGAATCGTGTTATCATAACTCTTTGACATTTTGCGCCCATCGGTTCCCGGTACTACTGCTACATTTTTCATAATCAAAGGTTCTGGAAGTTTAAAAGTTTCTCCAAAAGTATTATTAAACTTCTGAGCTATATCACGGGCATATTCTACGTGTTGTTTTTGGTCTGCTCCAACTGGTACAACGTCCGCGTCATGAATTAGAATATCAGCGGCCATGAGCACGGGGTAATCGAATAGCCCCATTGTCACTTCTTTAGCTTTCATATGAGCATCTTTATAAGCTACAGCGCGCTCAAGATAAGAAACTGTAGTGATGCAATTAAAGTACCAGGCAAGTTCAGTAACATGTGGCAAGTCTGATTGTTTAAATATAATGACTTTTTTAGGGTCAAGACCACAAGCTAGATAATCCATAGCAATATCAAGTATTCCTTTTGATAGTTTTTCTCTATTCTGAATAGTTGTTAATGCATGTAGGTCAACGATAATAACACGGCTATCGTGGGTATCTTGTAGGTCAACGAATTGCTTTAGTGCTCCAAAATAGTTACCTATATGAAGGGTGCCTGAAGGCTGAATTCCTGAAACTAGTACTTTTTTCATGCATATATAATACCAAAAAACGCCTAGTTTTGCACATTTTACCCACATATTTGTTATATTCTCCTCAATTTTGCAGGTTGCACACTATGCTACAATAAGTCTTATGCTCGAGAAGAATACAAATAGAAATAAATCTAATCTTAGAGTCCCTCCACAGAGCGTAGACTCAGAATCTGCTGTGCTTGGGTCTATAATGCTCCGACCTGGTGCTATTCACGAAGTCAATGACTTTATCAACGCTGATTCTTTCTATGCATCAAAGCACGGTCAGATATACAAGGTCATGCTAGAACTTGCCTCTAAGGGCGAGCCAATAGATATATTATCTTTATCAAACAAACTAAAAGAAAAGGGACTACTTGATCAAATCGGTGGAAGTACCTACTTGAGTGAATTAACAAACTCTGTCCCCTCTTCGACTAATATAAAACACTACGCGGATATTGTTTCTAAGAAACATATTTTGAGAAAAATAATTGAAGCTGGGGTAGATATTTCTGAGCTTGGTTTCAAAGAAGAAGTTGAAGATGTATTTGATATTTTAGACCAGGCTGAAAAGCGCATGATGGGAATAAGTAATAATACTGGTGGCCATGTATTTTCATCACTAAAAGATAGCCTACCTGAAGCATGGGAGCGGTTAGAGCGACTTCATGAAAGTAAAGGGGAACTTCGTGGTGTACCTACAGGGTTTCACGATCTTGATCAATATTTATCAGGTTTACAAAAATCTGACCTAATAATATTGGCTGCTCGTCCTTCAATGGGTAAGACAACTCTCGCCCTCGACATTGCCCGTCAGTCAGCTTTGAATCAAGGTACCCCAACAGTTATATTTTCACTCGAAATGAGTACTCAGCAACTAGTTGATAGAATGCTGGCCGCCCAATCAAGAGTAAATGCTTGGAATTTAAGAACTGGTAATTTATCAGCTGAGAGCGAGTTTTCAAAAATCCGTGATTCATTAGACAAACTGTCAAAAGCACCTATTTACGTGGATGACGTGGCTGGTAATTCTATTGTACGCATGAGGTCTGTCTGCAGACGCATCAAAGCAGAGCATGGATTAGGATTAATTATCGTTGACTATCTACAACTCATGTCGACTGCAAAGTCATATGACAGCATGGTCAACCAAGTTACAGAAATTTCTCGCTCTCTTAAAGGGCTTGCAAAGGAGTTTGATGTGCCTGTGCTTGCACTTTCTCAGCTTTCTCGTGCTGTTGAATCCAGAGGTGGACGCCCACGCTTATCGGACTTGCGTGATTCAGGGTCTATCGAGCAAGATGCCGATGTCGTGATGTTCCTACATCGCGAAGACAAAGATAAAGATGAATCTGAGCATACAAATATAGTCGAGATACTTATCGAAAAGCACCGCAACGGTCCTGTCGGAAAAGTAGAATTATACTTTGATCAAAAACTCACTACATTCATATCAGTACAAAAGAGTAATGTAAATCAATTCCTAGCTACATCGCTCGACAAAGGTGACGTCGACCAATTCTAAATATGAACCCTATTGAAAGACTAGCTCAAATGTTCAAAGAGTTCCCAGGTATTGGTGAGCGTCAAGCCAAACGCTTTGTTTACTTCTTACTTCACAAGAACCCAACTTACGTAAAAGAGCTAGGAGATGAAATTTTAGCTTTAAAGAATTCTATAAATCAATGTCCTTCTTGTTTTCTATTCTTTCAGGGAAGCAAAGGTTCTATGTGTGAAACCTGTAGTAATACCAAAACTGATCACACGACTCTACTAATAGTGGAGAAGGATGCAGATTTTGAGAGCGTGAGAAGAAGTAAAAATTACGACGGCATGTATTTCATCCTCGGTGGGCTTGTGCCAATAGTCACTAAAGATACACCTTCTTTTATACGGATAAAGGAGTTATTAAAAACTATTGAGGATCGTGTAAAAAAAGACAATCTAAAAGAAGTAATTATTGCGCTGTCGCTGAACCCTCAAGGTGAACACACGGATATGTATTTACGGGAGCTACTATCCCCACTTCAAAAAGCAAATAAATTCAATATTGTCAGCCTTGGTCGCGGACTCTCCACCGGCACCGAACTTGAATACTCTGATAGTGAGACCATAAAGAACGCACTCCGAAATAGATCATAGAAAAATCCTCTCATTTTGAAAGGATTTTTTGTTGGCAATTTTTTTACGTTATACACTTGGAGGAAAGTTTTCTACTGAGGCGTTAAACGTACATTTAATGATTTTCTCGTCAACTGTAAGTTGGTCACTTTTCCATATTTTCCTAAACTCAGCTTGGTTGAATCCAATTAAATTTAGATCCAAATGAAGAGCTTCGCTTCGTACTAACTCAATGGCAGGCTGATTCAGAACAACAACAGTTGTCAGATTTGATTTATCAAAGTTAAACATACTACGTGCCCTATCTGAATTGTAGCCAGTTGTTGCAAAGGCTAATGTTTTGTATTTTGACAAGTCATGTTTTTTCTTATACAAATTTTCTGCAATAACTATTTGATCGTTTTCAAGGAATAACTGAAAAAAATATACTGTGTCCTGCTCAAGTTGCCCACCAGGGCCACCATCACAAACACATGCCGGGCCTAGTATTAGTTCTTTTATTCTCACGAATTACATTTTGGGTTAAAGAATTGGATTGGCTAAAATGCTATCACATAATATTAAGCCTGCGAAGCTTATCTATCAAAGCCTCTGCTGCCTTCTCATAACTGTTTTTATCCCCATTAACATGCTTTGAATATGTAGAGGCTGATATTACATCTGGCTTGTTTTCACCGGGAGGTATTGTGTAAACCTGAGCCTCTACCTTATAGCCAGATACGTATCCATGCCCGGGCACATATTCATCGTTAACCCGTTTTGGAGAAACAACAGTTGTGAAATTGTCATGGAACTTCTGTTTAAGTGTTCCGATTGCAGTAACATTTGCCCTTGTTTGGGATTTATGTTGTTTTTTTCTTACTTTCATAAAAATTACATTTGATTTGTGACTTTTTTCCTAAAACTAGCACACATATTCCATATTAGCAACCAAGTAAAAACCCTCCGAAATCTCGGAGGGCTTCTTCAATAATTCCCGGGGCAGCCTACGTTATGCAGGTGCTTGTACCGGAACCGGCGTTTGCTGCGGCCTGGTCGATCTTCTGGTGAGCTCCAAAAATAAAATAATTAAAGTGCGGGGAGTTACCCGGCGATAAGCCAGTGAAGGCTTCGGCGTGTTGCTTTTTCATTGCTGAATTTTAAGCGTGATAAATTTTGATTACTACCAAAAATACGAAAAGAACTGTGCTCACAGTATACACCCATATATAGATTTGTCAAGGGGTAAGTAAAAACCCCTAAATTTTAGGGGTTTTTACTTTATAGCAGAGATTTTTACTTCTATAAAAGGTTGGCGGTGGCCATTGCGCTTTAGGTAGCGACTCTTTTGTTTAAATTTGACTACTTTGACTGTCTTACCCTTCCCTGCTCTCTGAAATACTGATTCAACTGTCGCTTTTGTAATATACGGAGATCCAATAGTAGTATCAGTGCCATTATCAACTAGTAGAACTTTGTCAAAGACTACCTTATCACCTATGGCGAAACTACCATCAAGTTTCTCAACTTTTAGCACATCGCCAACGGCAACTTTGTATTGCTTGCCTCCAGTTTCTATAACAGCAAATTCTGTATTTTCTGATTTAGCCTTTTTGGTTGTAGTTTTAGTCGTTGCCATATAATTCTACAGAAGCCTTATAAATAAGATTTCCACAGCCAGTATAGTACAGGAAAATTTCAAAATAAGCAAGTGGAGTGTTATACTGTAACGTATGATATCAAAGTACACTTATAAAGGGCTAACTTGGGTTGATCTTGAATCTCCAACAGAAGAAGAACTGGTTCACGTGATGGAAGAATTCTCTATACCCGTACTCGTGGGTGAAGAGATGCACACCAGAAGCTTCCAATCGAAAATTGACCTCTACCCCACTTTCATTTATCTTATTTTACATTTTCCGCAAATGTCGCATAAGGATGGTAAGGGTACAGAACAAGAAATTGATTTTATAGTTGGTAATAAATTTATAATTACAACTCACTACGAATTTATAGACTCCTTGCATGAATTCTCAAAAACGTTTGAAGTAGATGCTATATTGGAAAAGCGGATGGATATCGATCATGCTGGATTCTTATTTTTCCATTTAATAAAAACTTTATATGTTCACTCCAGATATCAACTAAACGACGTAAATCTACTACTGCGAGATATAGAGAAGAAAATATTCGAAGGTACAGAGAGTACGATGGTCGCAACTATATCAAATATAAACAGAACTCTCCTTGATTTCCGCCAAGCACTCCGGTTCCACAAAGAAGTATTGAGTTCCTTCGAGATGGCTGCCAAGCAATTTTTTGGAGAAAAGTTTGGCTACTACCTCTCGGCTATAATTAGTGAATATAATAAGACTCAAGCCATCCTAGACAGCCATAAAGAGATACTAGACGACTTGCGCGATACAAATGATTCATTACTAGCAAGTAAAACGAGCGAGACGATGAAGGTCCTTACTATCATAACCTTCATTACAATGCCAATAATGGTTATTTCTAGTGTATTTATGATGAACACTGACTTCACGTTGACCATTCCAGAATTTTATATTGTTCTTGCCTGCATGATAGCAGCTAGCTTATTGACGTTTATTTATTTCAAATTTAAGAAATGGCTCTAAGTATTTACAATACATTGTCGCGATCAAAAGAAATATTTGAGCCTTTAAATAATAAGAGTGTAGGTCTATATACCTGTGGTCCTACAGTCTACAACTATCCTCATATCGGCAATTACAGGGCCTATGTTTTTGGTGATATTTTAAAGAGATATTTAAAATACCGTGAGTATAAAGTCAAACATATTATGAATATTACCGATATAGACGACAAGACCATCCGTGACTCTATAATTGAAGAAAAAACCTTAAAAGAGTTCACTGAGTTTTATACAGAAGAATTTTATAAAGATAGAGACGCCTTAAATATTATTCCGGCAGATAAGTACACCAAGGCTACTGATTATGTGAAAGAGATGCTGGAACTTACGGAAAAGCTAGTCGAGAATAGTCATGCATACATGACTGATGATGGATCGGCATATTTTTCTATTAAAAAAGATACAGAATATGGCAAACTCTCACATTTCACCCTCTCTGATTTAAAAGAAAATGCGGAGGGACGAATGAAGAGTGATGAATACGATAAAGACAATGCTCAAGATTTTGCTCTTTGGAAGGCTTGGGATAAAAACGACGGCGATGTATTTTGGAACCCAAGTGAAATGCTAGATAAAGATACGAAGCTTACAAAAGGCCGGCCAGGGTGGCATATAGAATGCTCGGCCATGAGTATGAAAGAACTGGGTGAGAGTTTTGATTTACATACCGGTGGAGTGGATAATATATTTCCCCATCATGAAAATGAAATAGCTCAGTCAGAATGTGCTACAGGACACATGTTCGTAAAATATTGGATGCACAACGAACATCTGATGGTAGATGGAAAAAAGATGGCCAAATCAGCTGGAAACTTCTATACACTTCGCGACTTAATAGAGAAAGATATAAATCCACTCGCATTCCGTTTATGGCTCTATACAGCTCACTACAGGACCAAAACTAACTTCACTATTGATGCAGTTCTAGCAAGCCAGACAGCGTTGGGAAGGCTTTATGATTCGTTCCGAGCCTTAGGCGAGGATACTGGTAAAATAGATCAGAAGTATAAAGAAAAATTAATAGCTTATATGGACGATGACTTAGATACTCCAAAGGCTCTGGCATTACTTTGGGATTTAGTACGCGACGGTGATATATCTAACCCTGACAAAAGAGCGACAATGCTTGATTTTGACCAAGTATTCGGATTTGGAATAGATAAATTAAAAGAAGATGTTATTTCAGAAGGTGTAATGAGACTTGCGAACGAGCGCGAGAAGGCCCGCCAAGCTAAGGATTGGGCTAAGAGCGATGAGCTTCGAGATAAAATCAAAGATTTAGGTTATGAAGTTAAAGACCTAGACGAAGGATATAAAATTTCTAAAATTTTAAAGGATTTTATTTTTTTCTGAATAACTCGTCGATTGGTTTAAATTTTTGAGTCTTAGTGAGTGCTTTATTTATATATTTACCATTCAACCAAAACGCTTTGTAGGCATTTGCTTTCTTTTTAGATGATATGATTCGATATTGATCATCAATAATTTCGATAGCTGAACAATTTTCTAAAGCAATTGCTGTGCCACTAGTTTTTGACATCATTTTTTTTAAGGAAAGCCGTCTTCCTTTTTCAATATCGTAATGAGGACACAAAAGCATGTTAACTAAATTTAAACCACTGACTCTAATATATGGAGAGTTTTTCTTATAGAAAGACATCGAATCTGAATTTCCATATTTAAACCAGCAAATAGCACCAGCTGATAGGCCTGATAATACTACACCTTTATTATAAGCTTCTTGTAATATTTTATATAAATTATTTTTTTTCCAAACTAATAACATTTTTTTAGTATTACCACCACCCACGTATATAATATCTGTGTTCAGAATTTTTCTTCTTAATTCTTTATTTGTATGTTTTTTATTTATTAAATAAAGAGTACTGACTTTGCAACCAAGCTTGTCGCCAAAGTAGCCACTGACCACTTTGGCATATGACGACGAATCGGAACTCGCGGTAGGAATAAAAAGAAGTTTGGGATTTTTTTTACCAGTTAGTTTTATAGTTTCTTTATCTATAAACAGAGTCTCAATAGAAGTACCCGGTCTGCCAATTTCACCACCACCAATCGCAATTATTCTCCTCATTCGAACATTATACATAAAAAAGAGCTATAATGTAAATGTAATAGCTCTTTTTTTACTTAATCATATTTATTACGGGCTTATCTTTCTCTTGAAAATTCTAGGGAATGCTATGGCGTCACGAACATGTGGTATGTCAATTAGCCATCGAATAAGTCTTTCAACACCCATTCCGAACGCTACATGTGGTACACACCCAATCTGATGCACTTCTCTTACAAAATCAAATCGTGGATCACCAAACTTACCCTTATCATGCAACCTTTCATCTAACATATCGAGTGTATGAATTTTTTCTGCTACACCCAATAGTTCACCATATCCATTGCTTGCTATAAGATCAGCAACTCGAGTAATCTTAGGGTTTTTCTTATCTATAACATATGGAAACGGTTCTATCGTTCTTGGTATGCCTGTTATCCAGAATGGGCCATTAAAATCATTTGATAATTCAGCTTCTTCAGCAGAACCAAGGCTCTTGCCATACTCTATGGCAAATCCTTTTGTTTGTAGTACTTTAATAGCACAATCGTAGGTAATTCGTGGGAATGGTGTCTTTAGTCCATCAAGGCACATTTTTTTACCCAGTGTCTGCATAATTTCATGTGAATCTGGAAAACATTTTTGGGTAAGATACTTAATAATATTCTCCACCATAGAAATTATATCTTCTAAATTACCCCATGCCATTTCTGCTTTTATATGCCAGTATTCCATCAAATGTCGCTTACTTCTGGATTCTTCTCCTCTGAAACTGGGTCCCATATTATAGACTCTCTCAAAAGCATGGACGGCTGCTTCCAGATAATATCCAACACATTGAGTTAGAAAAACGTTTTCACCATGGATATTAATTTTCAATGCAGATCCATCTTCATACAGAGGTACAGGTGTTAAAATCGGAGCATCGACAGAAGTAAACCTGTTTTCGTAAAACCATTGGCGCATGTGGTGCATTAGTATATCTCGAAATTTTAGGACAGCCATTATTTTTGGGTTCCTTAAATAAATATGCCGGTAGTCCAAAACATGTGACGTAATAGCTTCATTAAATACATCAAAGTTGCTTCTGGGTTGCGGTGATAATTTGTTTAATACACAACCGATAAGTTCAACTGACTTTAATGACAAACTTACTTTATTATTATCTTTTATAATTAAACCTTTTGCGCAAACAGCTGACTCAACCTTAAGACTTTTGGCAAAATCAAACAATTCGGTTGAAAATGACTTTTCAACAAAAGCTTGAATAGAACCAGTGCTATCACAGATATCAAGGAAAATTATATTTTTGTGGGAACGCTGATTTTGTACCCATCCATAAATTTCAACCTCTGTGTAATTTTCATTACGTAGAAGGTCAGTGACATATATCTTTTTCATAGAGTTTTCAATTTTTTGTTTATAATACAGGAGATAATATACAGTGTCAATAGTAATATTGACATAATCAATTATACTGATATAATACAGAAAAGCTTATTTTACATCAAAAAAGAACATAAAAATGAGAACGTTAATAAGAAACCTTAAATCTATGGTAAATCAAAAGGTTGAGGTTAACGGATGGTTACATTCGATTCGCCCCCTAAAGAACATAGCATTCTTAGTGATAAGAGATTATTCTGGTTTGGTTCAAGTCACAGTCGTAAAAAAGGAAAGACCCGACTTGTTTAACATTATTTCTGGCTTGTGCAAGGAATCTGCGTTAAAAATTTTGGGTACGTTAAACCATAATTCCGAAGTAAAGATGGGTGGATTTGAAATAATCCCTGATGCTATAGAAATTATAAATAGCGCAGAACCTGAACTACCTATTGATGAGAACTCAGACCAATCATCGAGAATGGACTGGAGGTATTTGGACTTAAGGAGCCCAAAAAATTTCCTTATCTTCAAAATCCAAACCGCAGTTGAGCAAGCTATGCGTGAATTCTGGATAAAGAACGACTTTATTGAAATCCATTCGCCAAAATTAATGGGTACTCCAAGTGAAAGTGGAGCTGAGCTTTTTGAAGTATCATACTTTAAAAACAAGGCGTATCTGGCCCAATCACCTCAGTTCTACAAACAGATGGCCATGGCGGCTGGATTTGACAAAGTTTTCGAAATTGGACCTGTGTTCCGGGCTAACCCTTCATTCACATCAAGACACGATACGGAGTTCACCAGCGTAGATGTTGAAGCATCGTGGATTGAATCACATTATGATGTGATGAAATTAGAAGAAGAGTGGCTTCAATACATCCTTTCAAGAATTAGCCGTGAATACGGAGAGGAAATTGAAAAAACTTTTGGAGTAAAAGTCGTGATTCCAGTATTACCCTTCCCAAAGATCAAAATGAATGAGGCATATGATATCCTTAAAAAAATGGAGCATATTATACCGAGCGAATATGCCGGTGATCTTGATCCAGAAGGAGAAAAGCTATTGTGCGAATATGTACAAAAGGAATATGGTCACGAATTTGTATTCATCACTGATTACCCTATTCACGTTAGACCCTTCTATCATATGCGACAGGAAGAAAACCCGAATATTACAAAAAGTTTTGACCTTTTATGGAAAGGGCTGGAAGTAACAACGGGAGCACAAAGAGAACACCGGTATGAAAACTTGAAGATGCAGGCTGTAGAAAAAGGAATCTCAACTGAGAGTATCTCTTACTACCTGGATTTCTTCAAGTTTGGTATGCCAACTCATGGTGGCTTCGGCTTCGGTTTAACAAGAATGCTCATGATTATGTTAGGGTTAAAAAATGTAAGGGAAGTAACATATGTGTATCGTGGCCCAAAAAGGCTTACACCTTAGTTTTTTAGAACGAATGCAAGCTGGTTATCTAGTGATAGGTAACCAGCTTTTTTATTTTATTGTATCGAGTTCAAAATGAAAGTTGGAGCCTTTGCCTGGACCGTCAGATTCGACGTCTACAGTGCCTTTATGAGCTTCAATAATCTCTTTGGCAAGGTAGAGTCCAAGTCCAGAGCCTCCAGTATTCATACGGGCACCATCGCCACGAGCAAATTTCTGGAATAGTGTTGCTTTTATTTCTGGAGTCATACCCATACCTGTATCCTTGACTGAAAATATAACTTTGCCACTTACTTTCTTTACTGATACATTAACTGTTCCCTCTTTAGTGTATTTTATAGAATTGTCAATGAAATTGAGTACCACTTGGCGAACCTTTTCTCTATCTCCATTTACAGTGCAGTCGGTATCAGAGTCTGACTCAAAATTCAATTTTAATCCTTTTTGTCCTGCTGTTATAGAAAGATCTTTAGACATATCACGGGCAATTTCACTTAGACTGAATGTCCCCATTTCATATTTCATACCTCCGGCTTCGATCTTTGAGACATTTAGGAAATCTTCGACAATCTTAGTCAGATTCATCGTTGATTGGAATATCCGCTCAACTGCTTCTTTAGCCTTTGGATTAATTTCTCCAAAATCGCCTTCCATCAACATAGATGAGTATCCCTTCATAGCAGTCAGAGGACTACGTAGCTGATGCGAAGCTAGAGATAAAAATTCAGTCTTCAACTTATCGAGACCTTTAAGTTTTTCATTGGCATCAAAAAGTTGTTCAGAGAGTATTTGCAACTGTTCGCGTTGCATTACTTCTTTACGTACACTTTTTATTAATGCTCTTCCAAGTAAAAGAACAAAGAGGAGTGTAAAAGCAATCACTAATTTTACATTTTCAATATTTCTAATAAAAGCAACAGCAAGTACCAAGAAACCGAGCGCAAAGACTAGTGCCTGTGCACCTAGGAGTTTGATATTGAAGGTTTTAAACCGAACAATCATGTATGCAAGAAATCCAGCAAATATAGGCATTCCAAAGAGGCCGAGTTGCCCTACGACCCAGTCATCAGTGAAACTTCCTATAATATTGCCAAATGAGAAGGATAATAAGAAAAGTATAATTCCTAGGGTGATGAAGAATATTTGCCTCTTTTGTTCAGGTACTGCTTTTATATATTTAACAATAGAGAGAACAAAAATCCATGAGACGTAAAGTATTTCAATAAAGTAGGTATAATAAGTTGACAGAAAGCCTTCGACTGCATTGCGATCACAATTAGTTAGATCAAATCCTAGGAGTGTCAGCTTGGTCGGTAATAGAATAATAATTGGTAGTATTGGTAGTATTAGTAAAATTTTTGTTAATGTTTTTATATCATTTTTGTTAATAAATACATACAGAAAGTAAACAGACGCTCCATAAATCATCGGCTCTATTAATATCTCGAGGGACCAAAAGAACATAGTAAACGAACTGTTGTCAGTCGCCCAAAGGACTAGGTCAAAAAATACCCAGAGGGAGAATATCACTGTCATAAACAACAGTATTTGTGAGGTTAGAGATTCTCTATTGGAGGTAAAAACAAAAATTCCTACGATTAACGATAAAATTAAAGCGAAAAAATGAGAATAGTATATCAAAGTTCCAAATACATTATCTGAAAAAATAAGCAGCTGGGCAGTATCCCATTGGCATAAATTTATAGATGTTTGGATTAATGTTTCCATCTTACTGGTTTTCTAATAGTGATTCATTAAAAGCATCTTGGTCAGTAGTGATTTCAAAATCCTTTATTATCACATATCGATAATAAGTAGCAACTATAGAAATCATTACTACTAGAAAGAATATGGAAAACAGTTTTTTTGATTTTTTATTAGAAGCTTCAATTTGCATACATTAAGCTGAGAGATACAGCAACCATTCTCTTTTAAATTTGTCATAATTCTTGAACCTTGAGTAACGAAATTTATTATATACTTTTTGAAAGTATATTGGAATATAGGGCATATAATGTTTGTAGTCTTTTTCTGGTAGGAATTGTATTGATTTTATGGTTTTACGACAATTCTTCTCCTTGCAATGGCAACGAATCTGCCAAAATATATCAGCCTCTGTTGTAGAATAATCAAAAGTCACTTCTTCGCCTTTCTTAATATTGCGTAGTGCTATAACGGTCACGTGGCCTAGAATCGCTGTATTAGCATCACAGGAATGGTTAAAATAGACGCAGTGCTTGTTCGGGTCACGCCACTCATTTTTACCAATACCAACCCAATTGAACCCAGCAATCTTTGCCTTTGCTTGACTATTTATCAGAAATTTTATTTTCTTACCTTTGATTATAAAGACAATTTCGCCCTTTTTTATATCTTTTTTCGCAAAGAGTCCCTTGCCATGCAATTTACTTTTTCCAATGTGTATTTTCATAATTTAACTGTGTTTTGTAAGGAAACTTATATCTTTCATTATGTTCTTCTTCTTAAAAAAGAGTATGGAAATTATTATTAGATCAGAAACGAGCATATAAATCGGATAGATGAGGATCGCAAATGTAAGCTTCTCGACTGCAAACATATTCAACCCATCTGCCAGTCCAGTACCGAACCATGCCCAGAAATCCTCACCTTCTGGTCTTTGGTATGATTTTTTAATTGTCGGCACAATTGCAAAAGAATCAATAGCTAGATTAGTAACAAGCGCTACGACGGCATTGTCGAATATCATCCAAAGGATAATACTTACTATGGCTCCGAATAAACAGAGTAAGTCCATTTTGCTTTTCAATCCTCCCTCACCATATTTTATTGATAAAATTGCGATACTGAAGGGACCTAAAAACTCCACATATGGCACCCATATAGTATTACTTGCCCCTGAGAATTTATAACTAAGAGCAAGAACCAACCCCATAAAGGCCCAAATCCACCATGTTGCTCTGTTGGGCTTTGACTTACCCCTAAAAATAGAGACAACGTAGACAAGGTAAGCCAAGAGGGCAATCGCCCCTGCGACAATCCCAAGCACTCCCCTTGTATCAAATTCCATATGTGTTTATATTATAACATAGATTCGTTGCAAAACTGTTATATTTCTTGTACTATTACGAAATATGATGAAAACCGTTATTAATACTAAAAAATGGGAAAATGCTGATGTTGTAATAGTTAGTGCTCCTTATGAGAAGACGACATCGAGTCGTAAGGGTACCCTAAATGGGCCTAGGGAAATAATAAAATGCCTAGATAATAAGCTTGAATTCTTCGATAGAACTTTTAAATGTGAAGTGAATGATCGGGTCAAGACTGCGCATAAAAACTTGGGAAATATAAGTAATTTAAACCCAGCGAAAGCATTGGAAAGAATAGCGACAGACTGTGAGAAACTAGTAAAAAATAATAAGTTCGTATTTCTCCTAGGTGGCGAGCATTCTGTGTCGTTGGGGTTATTAAAGGCACTAGCGAATAGAGTAAGACCGAAAGATGTAACTATTCTCCAAATAGATGCTCACTGTGACCTTCGCAATGATGATAGTGACTATAACTCTAACCCGTCTAAGCATGCTCACTCGACCGTGATGCGAAGAGCTTCAGAGCTTGGATACAATATTATCCAAGTAGGAGTACGCACATATCATATAGAAGAGTATAAATATTTTAAGGACCCAAAAAACAAAGTCAAAGTTTTCGAATGGTCACACCCAGCCAAAAAACCAGATAAGGAAGAAATTCTGAAGGCAATTAAAACAAAGTACGTTTATATTTCAATTGATGTAGATGGTTTTGATCCGAGTGTTATGCCTGGTACTGGCACTCCAGTTCCTGGTGGACTTAAATGGAATTATGGAGTAAAACTCCTAGAGATGGTGATAAAAAAGAAGGAACTCATTGGCGCCGACATTGTCGAAGTCTCCCCTATGCGCGACTCAGTCTTGACTGAATACAGCGCTGCTCAACTTTGCTATAGCATTATTGCGAATAAGTTTAGAAATAAGCTTAAGTAGTATATTTTTCTATTAGTTTATTTGCTTCTTTTGGATTTGCTTTGCATTCAAGTAGAGCTTGGAGTATGAGGGGAGCGACTATAGTCGCATCAGATTCTATGATATGCATAGGAGTGTCTTTGGTAAGCTTATCCCATGTGATTTCCTCATTTGGGGTTGCTCCGGAATATGAACCATATGAAGTCGTTGAGTCGGAAATCTGGCAGAAGTAGGCCCAAGGCTTAACCTCTTGCTCCATATCATATTTCAGTGAAGGCACAACACATATCGGAAAGTCTCCTGCTATACCTCCACCGATTTGGAAGAAGCCTATGCCTGCACCCTTGGAGAGCTCTTGATATTGATCATAAAACGCTCCCATGTACTCAATGCCACTCTTTGCAATAGATGCACTCGCATCACCCATCTTTACATGTGAAGCAAAAATATTTCCAAATGTTGAATCTTCGTATCCTGGTACGACAATTGGAATATTATTCTCAGCTGCTGCAAGTAGCCAACATTCATCTCCTTTACCTTCATGTTTAGATTTATCTATTGCCTGAATTAAGTCATAGAAATATTCATGCCAGAATCTGCGTGTACCATCCTCTGTCGCTTTCTTCCAGACTGGCACTATTAGACCTTCGACAGCACGGAATGCTTCATCTTCAGGAATACTTGTGTCGGTTACTCTGCGCATGCGGTTCTCCAGAATTGCTGTATCGTCCTCTTTTGTAAAATATCTGTAGTTTGGAAAATCTTTATAACTATCATGCGCCACAAGTCTAAATAGTGATTCCTCAAGGTTCGCACCAGTCACTGACATACCAGAGATAAGACCACTCCGAATAGCAGGTGCAAGTGTGATACCAAGTTGAGCCGAGCTCATTGCTCCTGCTACTGCCCAGAACATCTTGCCTCCTTTCTCGACATGACGCCAGTAGTCTATAGTCGCATCTCGAGTCGCCCGTGAATTGAAATTCTTGTAATTTTTTAATATAAATTCTAATGTGTGTAAGTTTTTATCCATATATATCTCAAGCAAAGTAAATTATTTTATGAAAAAATGTCTGGCCTGCCAAGCGTGAGCCGGACAGGAGATCCGAGGACTTTTTTCAGAATATAATTTACGAAGCGCCTACTTAATTATAACAAATTTAATTACCATCCAAAGGCTTTCCCTACTTCTTCTGGGGATTCTCGCTTGCGTGCTACAACCACGTGGCCATTCTCAACCATTATTTTAAGCGGTGATGAGAGCAGGCAGTGGTGCATAACCAGAGCATCTTCGTATGCACCAGTATCGAGTACAGCTACATACATGGGCTTACCTTCGTCCATCTCATAATCTGGAAGCGAGATGGAGCCTTTGGTGCCATTATAGACATCATCAGAGTCACAAGTTGAGCCTGCAAGCCAAACCTCAGCTAAATGCCTATCTGTACTACTATTTACTGGCACAATAGCCCAATTTTGCTTTATCGCCCATGTGTCACAAAGGTCATTCATAAAGCTCCCATCAATAACATACCATTTATCGGCAGCGGCTTTCTTGCTTTGTATTTTTTTTGTATCAATCACTTTGTAAATATTTATCTGGGCTGGAGCGGCAATATAACGTCCCCATTCACAAATAATATTTGGATGTGGCACTCCATGCTTTTCAGATTCCTTCTTTACAAGTTCAAATATTTTCTCCAATAACTTGTCTACTGGATAACTTTTTGTTCTCTCGTATGGAATTGGCATACCACCTCCCATATCTAGAGTATCAAGAGATGGGTTTTTCTCTTTTAATTTAAAATATACATCAAGGGCGTATTTTACAGGAATAATCACATCTGAAAGTTTTTCAATTTGTGAACCGATATGGTAGTGAAGAATCTTAAGATTCTTAAATTTACCCATCGCTAATATGTCTTTGGCTGAAAATCCGAAACGGTCAATTGGCTTGTTCCAGATAGATTGAGCTTTGACTGGCATATCAATGCGAATACCAACATCGTATTTTGAATGTTGGAGGAGCTTGAGTTCGTTTGGCCCTTCGATGATTGGAAATATTTTTGTACCCTTATGTTGGAGTTCATCGATAAGATTCATGTATTTGTCAGTTTTTGGACCATTGCAAAGAATACGGATGTTTGGATTGAATGATTCTTGCTCGAGCATCTTCTTTATAAGATATAAATCATTGTATGAAGAAGTCTCCAGATGAGCACCTTCCCCGACAATCGCCATAATCGCTTCTTTATTTTGATTGACCTTCATTGGGAAATGATAAAGAAACTTACCTTTATAGCCAGTTTTCTTTGAAAGTGCTTGCGCAGTATCGAGCAAATCTTCGAGGCGCTCCTCAATAACAAAAGGCATGAGTATCTCAAGAGAAGTACCCATCTTGTCTGCTAGATAGCGTACATTGTAAACATTATGGCCCTCCTTGATAATAAGATCGCCATCTTTATTGAAATCAAAATATTGAGTATTGAATTCCTTCGCACCTATCTTCCAGAGTTTCTTTGAAGCAACCGAACGTTTAGTCATCTCCTTACATCAAGCAATCTCACTTGCCTGTGATAAATATTAATATGGTAATAATAGCAAACCCTGCCAATATGTAAAGAGTATTTTGGGTTAGATTCCCTCTTTCTTGAGTTCATCGATAAGTTCACGTGATTTCTTAGAAATTTTAGACGGCATTTTGATTTGAACGCGAAGGATAATATCACCACGGCCATGGCCAGATGGCACACCTTTGCCTTTCACCCGAAGAAATTCGCCATGATTTATGCCCTCTGGTATCTTCACCTCGATAGTATTGCCTTCAAGGGTTTTAAGATTATATGTCGTACCCAAAAGTGCATCAGAGAGCTTAATAGGAAGGTCCATAGTTAGGTTGAGTCCATCTCGTTTGAATACACTATGCGACTTTACATTGATTTTTATATACAAGTCACCTGATTCTCCACCCTGCACAGCTTCACCCATACCGGTCATTCGTACCATCTCGCCTGCATTTATGCCGGCTGGAATTTTAATTTCAATTTCCTCTTGCTTATTATGCACTCCCTTACCGTGACACTCGGTACATTTTTCTGTTGGAAGTTTACCATTTCCAAAACAAGCATCGCAAGTACGAACACTTGAAAAGCTTCCAAGTATAGAGCGCTTCATTTCGCGCACTTGGCCGTTGCCGTTGCAGGTCTTGCAAGCTTCCATCTTTGCCCCTGGTTTACCACCACTACCTTTACAGATATCACACTTCGACTGTTTTGAAAGTAGAATTTTGCGAGTCACTCCGAAAATAGAATCTTCAAATGACATATCTATTTCTGTGGATATGTCGCGACCGCGTCTCGCCTGTCGTCCACCGCGACCCATACCTCCTCCAAAGAAATCCCCAAAGATGTCTCCGAGATCGCCCATATCAAACTCCATGCCACCTTGAGCGCCAGAAAAATCAAAACCACCGAAGCCTTGCCCTGCTCCTGGATTAAATCCCTGCGGCCCTGCAGAACCAAAGCGATCATATTGCGCTCGCTTCTGATCATCTGAAAGAGTCTGATAAGCTTCATTTACTTCCTTGAACTTTTTATCGTCGCCCTTATTTTTATCCGGGTGATGTTTATGAGCAAGCTTATGAAAAGCTTTCTTGAGTTCTTCTTTTGAAGCTCCCTTCGGCACTCCCAATATTTCGTAGTAATCTTTGGACATGTTTATTTCTGCTCTGGATTCTCATTTACTTCTGCATCTTTGATTTCTTCAGCTTGTGGTTCTGCTGTTTTTGTTTCTCCTTCCGGTGTTGCACCAGATTTACTCATTGCTTCACCTATTTTTGAAACTTCAGTTGTGAGAGCTTCGAGTGCAGATTTGATAGATTCTATATCTGTACCTTCCTTTACAGTTTTAACTAAAGCTATTTTCTCTTCAATACTTGCTTTGACTTCAGGTGTAACCTTGTCACCATATTCCTTGATAGATTTCTCAGCAGAGAAGATCATCATCTCGGCAGTATTCTTCTCATCGACAAGTTCTTTCTTCTTTGCATCCTCATCGGCATGAGTAAGAGCCTCTTCCTGCATGCGCTTGATATCAGCGTCAGTAAGACCAGACCTTGCCTCTATTCTAATTGACTGTTCTTTACCAGATGCTTTATCTTTCGCTTTTACATTTAGAATTCCGTTTGCATCTACATCAAATGTAACTTCAATCTGTGGCATACCACGAGGTGCAGGTGGAATACCATCTAGGATAAACCTACCGAGTGATTTATTGTCAGATGCCATCGGGCGCTCGCCTTGAGTAATGTGAATCTCAACAGAAGTCTGATTATCAGCCGCAGTCGAGAACACTTGGCTCTTTGAGCTAGGGATAGTCGTATTGCGCTCTACGAGCTTTGTAGACACACTTCCAAGAGTCTCTATGCCAAGAGATAGTGGAATGACATCTAGAAGTAATACGTCCTTTACATCACCTTGTAGGACTCCAGCTTGCACGGCTGCACCTAGGGCTACAACCTCATCAGGATTGATTGAACGGTTCGGTTCTTTGCCATTAAAGAACTTCTTCACAGCTTCAACTATTGCCGGCATTCGAGTCTGGCCACCCACCATAATAATCTCATTGATCTCACTCATTTTAAATGGTGAAGCTTCCATAGCGCGCTTTGTGATCTCTATAGATCGATCGACATATTCTTGAGCAAGAGATTCCAAAGTAGCGCGAGTCATCTTTATCAGAAAGTGTTTCGGACCGGATGCGTCAGAAGTAATGAATGGAATATTTATTTCTGTTTCTGGGGTTGTCGAGAGTTCAATTTTTGCTTTTTCAGCCGCTTCATCGAGGCGCTGTAGTGCAAGTGGATCCTTGGTCACATCGATACCAGATTCTTTTTTATACTCTGAAGCCAACCAGTTGATAATCTTCTGATCTATATCACGGCCCCCCATATGAGAGTCACCATCGGTAGATTTCACTTCTATCACATCATTGGATACCTCAAGGACTGACACATCAAACGTACCACCACCGAAGTCGTAGACGACAATCTTCTCATCTTTCTTTGTATTGAATCCGTATGCAAGTGCGGCCGCTGTCGGCTCATTTATAATTCTCTTTACATCAAGTCCTGCAATCTGGCCAGCATCCTTGGTAGCCTTTCTTTGTGCGTCGTTGAAATATGCAGGGACAGTTATGATTGCCTCTGTTATCTTCTCTCCTAGCTTTGCTTCGACGTCGGATTTAATTTTTGCAAGTATCATTGCAGATATTTCCTCTGGACGATTCCACTTATCTCCAATGTTTACTTCTACTCCGCCATCTTTACCTTTTTGCATTTTATATGAAACCGTTTTCTCATCTTTCTGAATTTCTGCATCTTCATACAAATGGCCCATGAATCGCTTGATGCCATAAACAGTATTCTGTGGATTTGTCACAGCTTGGCGCTTGGCAAGAAGTCCGACAAGTCGGTCACCATTCTTGGCAATCGCAACAATCGATGGAGTAGTTCTTCCGCCTTCGATATTCTCTATAATCTTCGGCTGTCCACCTTCGATGATGGCAATCGCACTATTTGTTGTACCCAAATCTATTCCTATTATTTTTGACATATATTTTTATATAATTAACTATTAATTTTACTTACAATATTTTCTACTACCTCATCGAGTGGTCCCTCTGTGTTTATCGGTATCGCTCCCTTATCTAACATCTCTTTTTCGTAATCTTCATACCAACTCAATATCCATTCTCTCTCAGAGGCATCATTACCAAAGTTATGATTTGTTCTTTCAGTGATTCTTTTAATAAAAATCTCTTTATTACATTGAAAAAGAAAAACTTTATCAAATTTGATTAAATTCACAAAATTTGGATTATCTGCAAGACCTATTACAGTCACAGCATCCTTATCTTTGTAGCTGTCCATCAAAGCGACTAGCTTTTCAATATCAACTATATATGAATGTTCATCAAAAAATTTATTACCTATGCCTGAATGCCAATGAGAGATTTCTGATGTATCATTATTTCTCCAGTGTGTAAGGCGGTTTTCTCTTACATCTAAATCTATTACAGTAATTCCCTTTTCTTGCAATTTCTCTCCGACACTAGACTTTCCTGTACCAGATACGCCTGTTATATAAAATCTTTTCATAAGCATTTCTATTATATACTTACTATATTATTTTGACAAGTATTTCGTGACCACGAAAACTATGTTGATATTATATTTATCGGTGATATAATGTCAACATGGCAAAGAAGTCACTAATTAAAAAGGCTATTTTAAAGGCTTTTTCTGAGAATAAGCCTGTTGGTGTAGATACGGTGAAAAAGACTGCTGAGAGGGTCATTTTGCGCGAATACGAGGGCAAAAACGCTGACCTGCCTCTCCGGCAGGCAGGTTATGCTATTAATAGGTCAATTAAAAACATGCTTTCTGACGGCTGGGTTGAGACACTGACCTCCGAACATAGTAAATATTTCCGCCTTACCCCACTAGGAAAGCAAAAGCTTAATAATATAACTCTTGAAGCCGAGGGTGGCCTTGTGTCTACCCACTGGGATGGCTACTGGCGCATGATACTCCTCGACATCCCCGAAGATCGTAAAAGTGAACGTGAAGCCCTCCGCTACCTTCTTAAGAAAGCTGGATTTGTCTGTGCAAAAAATTCCGTCTGGGTGTCTATGTACCCATTTGAGCATTTGTTTACGAATATTAAAAAAGATCTCGGTCTTACAACTGAGATGATGATAGTAGTTACCGACAAAATAGATAAGGATACTGAAAACTATTTTTTAGAACAAATTAACTTGACAAAATAAATATAAAGTATATAATGCACCTATACGTGAAGTGGAGGCATTTGAATTTTGCTTTCATTTATAACGGCCGACCTCTTTTGGGGTTGGCCTTATTTTTTATACTCAAATATATTCACTCTCGCGGGGCGGATGACACGCTCCCCTATTTTATACCCAGCTTGAATTATTTTTTCTATTGTGTGATCTTTTGATTCGTCATCAGTTGCAATACTTTCTATTGATTGGTGAAGATTTGGATCAAATGGAACACCTACTTTATCTATTATTTCCACTCCGACATCAGATAGGCCAGTGATGATTTGCTGGTAGATATATTCCACACCAGTGCGCCAATTTTTATCTACAGACTCCCACACTTCCTTATTTGCCATCGCCATATCGAAGCTATCAATGGAAGGAAGCAAACTTTCTACAATTCTTTCCTTAGCAAGTAGCGAACTATTAGCTCGAACTTGCTCGAGCTCTTTTTGTAGGTTTATATAGTCAGCTTTAGCCCTCTGCCAGCCTGTAAGATACTCTTCTTTCTCAGCACGAACCTTTTTAAGGTCATCGCGAAGTTTCCCCACCACATCCTTGGTAGGTAGCACATCGCCATCTTCGGTACTATCTACAAAAGTGACATCCTCAAAATTCTCTTCATTTTTTACTTCATCTTCATTCATAATTTATATCCCCACTTCAAATTTCCAATTCATCGGTGTGATAGTCAGGGTTATTGGATGTTTAAAGCCAAATTCTTTCTTCCACTCTTTTATCTTTTCTTTAGTTACATTTACTAAGCCATCGATATCAGTTATTGCACTTGCACTCATTTCGACAAATATTTCAACTGGATCAGTGCCTGCTTGAACTTTCGGACTATCAGCATAAACAAATACTTCAGGAATTCCTGTTGTTTCAGCTACAATTTTTTGTATAGCGGTAGCCAATCCTATAGCATCAGAATCTGGAACTCGTTTGGCATCGTATTTTATATTTACCATCGGCATAGGGCTAGTATACAAAAAAACTTCCTTTTTTCAAAGGAAGTTTTTTTTGTCATTAACGTTTTGACCATTGCGGTGACTTGCGGGCTTTTTTGAGGCCGAACTTCTTACGTTCAACTTGACGAGGATCACGCTTGAGCATTTTAGCTTTTTTAAGTGGCACACGAAGTTCTTTATCAAATAAGACTAGAGCACGTGAGATACCATGTCGCACCGCTTCGGCTTGAGCATGAGAACCACCACCACGAGTAGTGACAACTACACTAAACTTTTCTGCTGGTGTAGTAGTCTCAAACGCACCAGTAACTATTTTCTTTAGTTCTGCAGTTGGAAAATAAACACTCACGTCCTTGCCATTTATAGTATAAGAGGTCTTTGAAGCTTTGGTGAGCTTCACCACTGCTGTCGCAGTCTTACGGCGACCGATAGCTCTGAAATATTCACTTTTCACTGTCTTTTTTTCAGTCATATTATTATTCCTTTATTGTTAAATGCTTCATCATAAGCGGGCGAAGTTTATTGGAAGGAAGCATGCCATATACAGCAAGCTCATATAAACCCTTCCATCCTTTTTCTTTTACTATTTTCGCGTTGGTTGCAGTTTTAAATCCACCCGGTTGTCCTGAATAAGTCTCGTGCAGGGTTTCATTCATACGTCTTTCAGACATTTTTGTCTTGCCAGCATTTACTATCTCTACGCGAACATCTGCAACTTTATTTGCAGTATAGTCCGGCGCAGTCTTGCCCATAAGAGCCTTGGCAGTGGCTGATGCCACACGGCCTAGAGTCTTACCATTCGCATCAATTGTGTGTGTTTTTATCATAAAATATTATACAAATTCTATTACTGCCATTTTACTTGCGTCACCTGCGCGTCTTGGCAATTTGGTAATGCGTGTATATCCTCCCGCGCGATCTTTGTATTTAGGTGCGATAGTATCAATGAGTTTACTTGCTTCAGAATTTAAATTATACAAACGTGAAATGACAAGACGGCGCGATGCAAGTGTACCTACATTGGCCTTTGTAATCATTTTCTCGATTGTTGGGCGAAGTTCCTTTGCTTTTGCTTCCGTTGTCTCAATGCGACCATGTGCAATAAGAGCAAGCATCAATCCTTTTAGTAGGGACTCACGCTGGCTTTTACTTCTTCCAAATTTTCTTACGTTACTGTGGTGTCGCATATAATTATAATGACTTATTACTAATTTACTTTAAGGTTATACCATAGTTACCTAATATCTTCTTTATTTCCTGTATACCTTTATCGCCAATACCTTCTATCTCGAGTAAATCCTCCTTTTTCTTGCGAGCTATACCTCCGATAGTACGAATGTTTGCACCAGTTAGGGCATTTAGGGTGCGAGTAGATAAATCGAGAGTATCTATTCGCGTTTTAAGGGTATCGGTAAATTCGTTACCGTCTCCCGCTCCTTTTTCCTCTGTAGAACTAGTTTTTGCCTCTATGCTTGATACCTCGCTAGGGTTTGATTTAGAAGATATGGTATATCCTACGATAGCTTGTAATTGTTCTACCATAATAACGATAGCTTGTTCAAGTGCCTCTCGTGGAGTAAGTGTTCCATCAGTCTCTATAGTCATACGCAGACGATTGTGGTTTGTCTTGTCGCCCACACGCATGTTTTCAACTTCGTATGATACACGACGGATAGGAGTGAATATCGCGTCGACCGCGATCATTCCAACTTCAGTTTTATTTTTCTGATGTACATCTTTTGATACGAATCCAAGGCCTTTTTCAATTACCATCTCAATTGCAAAGTTTACTTTCCCAGTAACTTCTGCGATGTGTAGCTCTTTATTGAGAACTTCAACTTGACCGGTGGCCTCGATGTCGGAAGCTGTGACGGTCTTCGGCCCTTTTATAGAAATTCTTACTGTTTGAGGTTCATCGGTAAAAAGACGGAAGCGAACCTGCTTTAGATGAAGAAGTATTGTAATGACATCCTCTTTAACACCATCAAGTACTGAGAATTCGTGTGCAGCACCGTCAATCTTCAGTGACGTGATAGCACAACCAGCGAGTGATGAGAGGATGATACGACGAAGAGAATTACCTAGAGTATGACCATACCCAGGATAAAGACCATCTATCTCATAGACACCTTTTGTGCCTACTTCAGATATTATAGATAACTTTGATGGTAATATGATATTTAAATCAGACATATGATATTGGAAAGTTTTTAGGCTTTCATTATTATTTTATTATTAAAAGAGAACCTCGCATTTACTAATAAACTAACGACTATAAAACTCTAGCACCGTGTTCAAGTCAAGAAATCCTTCTACATTCTTTGGCTTACCTGCGACTGTCGCACTAAGCTTTTCAACATCAAATGTGAGCCAGTTTGGGAGGGTGTATTCTTTCATTTTCTTAGCCATATCTGCAAATAAGGGACTTGCTTTACTGCCCTCTCGTACAGCGATAACATCTCCAATTTTTACTCTACTAGAGGCAACTGTATTTTTCTTGCCACCCAGTAATATGTGTCCATGAGAAACCATTTGGCGGGAAAGTCTGCGAGTATGAGCAAGTCCAAGACGATACACGACATTATCCAAACGATATTCAAGCAATTCAAATAGTTGCTCAGTAGCGAGTGTCCCTTTGTGGCCAACTGCTTCATTTACATAATTAGAAAATTGACCCTCACTTATACCATACATAAAGCGAACCTTCTGCTTCTCCACGAATTGAAGGGCATAGCCAGATAGAACCTTTGGGCGCTTGCCTTTACCACTCTTTGCATGGCGAGCTTCGGACATGACAAATTTAGGTGTTTGGCATTTTTCAAACACACCTGATCCTAAACGTCTACATATTTTATATTTTTGGACTGTCTTCATAGATAATATATTTAAATTAAACTCTTCGTGGCTTCTTAGGTTTCGGACCGTTGTGTGGGACTGGAGTAGTGTCGCGGATACTTGATATCTCTATGTCATAGGCCATGAATGCTCGGATGGTAGGTTCACGACCACTTCCGACGCCTTTGACCTTTACGTCGACTTCCTTGATACCTAGGGCCTTGGCTTTCTCACCTAGTACTTGGCCAGCTTTACCAGCAGCAAATGGTGTACCCTTTTTTGCACCTTTGAATCCAAGCGAGCCTGCTGAAGTCCAGAATATAGTATTGCCTTCTTTGTCAGAGAGAACTACTTTAGTATTATTAAATGTTGCTTCAATATGAAGAGTGCCAGAGACTACTTTTTTCTTAGGTACTTTGACCGCCACCTTAGCCACATCTGATGTAATTTCAGTTGCGTCATTTTTCACTTCGTCTTTGACTTCTTCTTTAGTTATAATTTTTACTTTTCCCATAAATTTTATTTGTATTTTAACCTGCCTGCCGGCAGGCAGGTTATGTCTTACTTTCCTTACGGCGACCTGAAGCCATTGTTTTACGTACATTACCTCGAACTGTGCGGGAATTTGTCTTTGTGCGTTGACCTCGGACTGGAAGACGGCGCATGTGTCTGATTCCGCGATATGCCTTTATATCTTTCAGTCTTTTAACATTCGCTGATACCTCTCGCTTTAATGCTCCTTCGATTGACATTGTTTCTATAACTTTACGTATCGCGTTTTCTTGATCAACTGTTAAAACATCAGCTTTAATAGTATGATCTACTTTGGCTTCCTTGAGGATTGCACGAGCACGAGAAACACCAATGCCATATAGGGATGTAAGACCTATGTCTAAATGCTTATTGTTTGGAATAGTTATACCTAGAATTCTCATATTTAAAATTATTGTTTTTGCTTGTGCTTAGGATTGGTGCAAATAACACGTAGGTGCCCAGCACGCTTCACGAGTTTACATTTTGCGCAGATTTTTTTAACGGCTGATTTAATCTTCATATTTCTTGTAACGCGAAAGAAAAATATAGGGCTTCCACCCTGTATTTATCCAAAAAAGCGTATATCAGACTATAGTACACTATAACTCCAAAAAGCGCAAGGGGCCTATAGACTAAGTCCTTTTTATGATCCTACCCTTGCCTCCGTAGGGGTCAAGGAGGACTTCTACCTTGTCTCCTACCAGCACTTTTATCCTATGCATGCGCATTTTCCCTGCAAGATAGGATATTATAATTTTCTCCTCTCCATCTGGTGTATCTGGGCTACTTATATTTACTCTAAAGAGAGTATTAGGAAGTGCTTCTGTAACTATACCCATAACAGTATTATTGTCGTCTTTTTGATTCATTTATGTATGTACATAATAACAATATAAAAGTGAGTAGTCAAACTGCTATTGTGTTGTTATATGTATTCTTGATAAATCGCTAGGCAAATATTTTGACCATGGTGGGAATATTTTTACAGAAGCAGAAGATATACCTGGATCATCTTTAAAAATCTGAAGTAGGCTGGCTTTACTTGTTCCTAATATTTTATTTTTTAGTGAATTCATATCTGGATGCCATATTGCAGTTATATCACCAGTTAATGTAAATGCAATTGACTTCAAGTCTTTGGCTATAGATTGATTTTGGTTTGAAAAGTTAAATGAAAGTCCTGATATATTTGGAATTTGTATTTCATTCAGTTCGAATAGTAGAATATCTTTTTTAAAAGTTTTCAAGAGACTACTAGTAAGGTCTTTCTCATTTATAATGACAGACGATATAGTCGCATCTATATTTACCTTTGCATTTGGTGTTTTAGAGAGAATATTTTCATCCACTTTATGGGAAAAAGTAATGGCAGTTGGGTATAATATATAACCTTTTGGAGCCTCAGCAGTCATTTTCTTTAATAATAAACTCCTAAAAGTTGAAAGGGCGTAAGCATTTAGAGCGCCCAAATCTTGGGGGCTTAATTTATAGACTGTGCCTATTGCACCACCTACAAGTGGTGACTTGAGTTTGCCATATATTTTTTTACCTTTAGCAGTTCCTTTAAATAAATTTATAGAGAAATCACTTGGTGATCCATTGTAGGCCTCGCCAGGTAAAAATGAAGTTATACCTACTGATACTTTACCAGGAACAATTTTTGATTTTACTGTCGTATAGCCAGGTATAGACACAGCTTTGTCTGTCTGATAAGTTTTACCTTTACTATCAGAGATGAGTGTGCGAATAGCTAGATTTTGTGGTTTTGTACTATTCTCATTATACAAAGTTATCTCACCTCTAGCTTTTATAGATACATTATCACTATCAGTGAGGGTAAGCTCTTTTGGGTTTGTATCAGATATAATCATTATCTCAAAACGTATAGGCGCGCCGTTAGAATTTAAGGCTTGCAATTCTTGCATGCTCAATTTAAATGATTCTTTTTTTTCTTTTATCACTATTTTCGCATTGCCAAGTTGGTTCGAAATAAAATATACCCCTCCCACCATTATAGAAAGCACTAAAAATAATATATAGGATTTGCGAGGACGAAGACCGCTTTTTTTTGTTGTAGGAGAGTTAAATATCTTATCTGATCTATCTCTTTCAAAAATATGATTATCTACTTTGGTAATTAAATCATTGTTTGCAGTCAAATCACTTTCAACTTCGGCTAGTTTCTTTTGTTTAAGAACTTTGAGTTTATCACTAATATCCCCTCGGACTATCCTAGTGATTTTCACTCCTTTTGACTGCATATCCTGCATTATTTTCTTTGCCATATTATTGTTCCATTTTTCTCATTATTCCAATAGCTTCCACCATCAAGAATGGATCACAGGTGCCATCTTTAATACTACACATAGAGAGAAATTCAGGCCCTTCGAGAGTTATGACTGTACATTTATGCTCGGTGACCATTGATTGTATATATGGTTCATTGCGAACGACTTCTACGAACCAGTTTCTTATGTCTTGGTCTGCGGTTACAAATATTGTACCAGGTAATGTCAGTGTATGAGGTAGTGTACCGATGCATTGCCTAAAGGCTTCACCCCATGAATTCTCAATTGATTTAAATAGTGGCTCAACTTTTTTCCTACGTCTCTCGGCTAATGTATTTGTGCTGAAAAGATTAAACAATTCCACTGCATCTCGGAGCTCTATGTCTAGTTTGGTGCAAATATATTTAAAGAATGTTCTTTTGCCAAATGGAAAAGACAAAGAGGCTTTTAATATACCTTTTGTAATAATTGCCACGTCTGTCACTTCCCCTCCAATATCAAGTAGCAGATACGAATCCGGCGTCACATATCTCTCACGAACTGCTAGATACGAGCAGATAGAAAAAGAAGCAAATGATACTGGTATATGGTGGAAGGTGTTTGATAAAATTTTACGTATTTTTTCTAAGCATAGTTTGGGTGAGAGTGAAATAGCCATGTGCATTTCGACAGACCGACTACGTTTACCTATCGGATCTTCTATTGGATAGCCATTGAGCGATACACCCATGACGTGGTGCTCTATAACTTCAGGCGTACTTTTTATAGATCCGTATTTATTTTCATACAGGGAGTTGAGCGAGGTTATCTATTTCTCCAGCATTTCGTCTGATAGTTTATG
>ERZ1292632.35-Hain-H43-01um-R2-35-length-128669-cov-7_pt2 | contig 99379 bp, 99 predicted proteins | sample MGYA00564407_ERZ1292632 | MGnify/ENA primary metagenome ERZ1292632 (study PRJEB36523, sample SAMEA6512637) | groundwater metagenome | collected 2019-01-08 | study: AquaDiva: Metagenomics assemblies of 32 groundwater samples | reverse complement strand
GGGGGGGTGTCCCCGTCTCGATAGGGTGACACCCCTCCGTCAGTCGCTACGCGACTGCCACCTCCCCTTAAAGGGGAGGATGAGGTAACAAACAGCGGGACGGACCGACATCCATGCCAAGACGATCCCGCGCCACCCCGACCCGCCGCATCGGCTGCGTCATCCTCCTCCTCGGCCTTGCGGTCGCGGCCTTCGTCGCTTTCCGCTTTGTCGCCGGCTGGACCGAGCAAGGCCCCGCGACGCAGGACGTCAGCATCACCGTGCCCGAAGGCGCGACCCTGTCCGACGCCGCCGTGTTGCTGAAGCAGGCGGGCGCGGTGCGCTCGGCCGACGCCTTTCTCACCCGCGCCAAGGTCTTCGGCGGATCAAAACCGATCAAGGCCGGCGAGTTCGAAATCCCCGCCGGCGCCAGCAACAGCGACATCCTCTCCATCCTCCAGGGCGGCAAGACGCTCACCCGCCTCGTCACCATTCCCGAAGGCATGCCCTCGATCCTCGTCTATGAACGGCTGATGGCGAACGACCAGCTCACCGGGCCGATCAAAGTGCCGGAGGAAGGCAGCGTCCTTCCCGACAGCTACGCATTCGACAAGGGCGAAAGCCGCGCCGCCGTGCTGAAACGGATGCAGGACGCGATGGACAAGGCGCTCGCCAAGCTCTGGGCCGAACGCGCCGCGAACCTCGTCGTTAAGACCCCGCGCGAGGCGATCATCCTCGCCAGCATCGTGGAGAAGGAAACGGGCGTGCCCGCCGAGCGGCCGATGGTCGCGGGCGTCTATGCCAACCGCCTGCGGACGGGGATGATGCTTCAGGCCGACCCGACGATCATCTACCCCATCACCAAGGGCAAGCCGCTCGGCCGCCGCATCCGCAAATCGGAAATCGCGGCGGTGAACGACTATAACACCTATGCGATGGTGGGCCTGCCCAAGGGGCCGATCGCCAACCCCGGCCGCCTCTCGATCCTCGCCGTGCTGCACCCCGCGCAGACGAAAGCGCTCTACTTCGTCGCCGACGGCAAGGGCGGCCACATCTTCGCCGACACCTACCAGCAGCATAATGAAAATGTGCGCAAATGGTTCGAGATCAGGCGGGCGCGGGGGGAACTCTAACGGCCCCTCACCCCTTCAACCGATAGCCGATCCCCAGTTCGTTCGTGATCAGCACTGGGCGTTGCGGGTCGTCCTCCAGCTTCTGCCGCAGCCCCCGCACCAGCACGCGCAGATATTCGACATGATGCTCGGCTTCGTGCGGCCAGACCTGCGCCATGATCTGGCGATGGGTGATGACCCGCCCCGGAAAGCGCGCCAGTTGCGCCAGCACCGCGAACTCCTTGGGGGTCAGGTGGACCTCCTCGCCCCGGCGCGTGACGATATGGGCGAGCAGGTCGATGGTCACGTCGCCCACTTGGATCGCCGCCGCCCCGCCCTCGCGCGCGACCCGGTTGCGCAGCGCCACCCGCACCCGCGCCAGCAGCTCGTCGGTGTCGAACGGCTTGGTCAGATAATCGTCCGCGCCCAGGTCCAGCGCCGCCACCTTCTCGTCGGTCGCCTCGCGCGCCGATACGACGATCAGCGTCGCGTCCGACTGCCGCTTGATGAGCGGCACCAGCTCCAGCCCGTCGCGGTCGGGCAGCCCCAGGTCCAGCAGCACGATGTCGGGCGTTTCGCTGGCGAGCAGCGCCATCGCTGCCCGCGCGTCCGCCGCCTCCGCCGTCGCATAGTCGGCGCGCGCCAGCGCCGTCTGGATCAGCCGGCGGATCGGCGGCTCGTCGTCCACGATCAACACTTTATGGCGGATTTTCATGGGGCTCCCCCGTCAGCGATCATCAATGCGCGCGGTATGCGGATGGTGAAGCAGGCGCCCGGCGGCTCGCCCTCATTCCCGGCCTCGACGCCCAGCCCCATCGCCTGCGCGAAGCCCTTGACGATGGCAAGGCCAAGGCCGGTGCCGTGGCGCGCCCGGTCCGACCCCTCCAGCCGGGTGAAGGTCTCGAACACGCGCGCCTCCTGCCCCGGCGGGATGCCCGGTCCCTGGTCGATCACCGACAGCAGCAGCGCGTCGGGCCGGCTGCGGCAGCGCACGATGATCGGCGTCCCCGGATCGGCATAGCGCCCGGCATTGTCGAGCAGGTTGATGAGGATATGGTGGAGCAGCACCGGATCGACCCGCACCAGCGGGATGTCGGGCGGAATATCCACCTCCACCTCATGCCCCTCCAGCGACCCGCGCGTATCATGCACCGCGCCCGCCACCGCGTCGAACAGGTCGGTCGCCTCGGGCTTCATCGGCAGCGCGCCCGCCTCCACCCGCGCCATGTCGAGCAGATTGGCGACGAAGCGATTCAATCGCCGCGCTTCGCTCTCCACCGTCGCCGCCAGATCGGGGGAGGGGGCGCGCTGCAATTCCTGCGCGGCGGACAAGATGGTCGTGAGCGGCGTCCGCAGATCATGGCTCACCGAGGACAGCAGCGCGGAGCGCAGCCGGTCGCGCTCGCTGATCTGCTGCGCCTTGGCATTCTCCTCCTCCAGCGCCATCCGGTCCATCGCGATCGACGCCTGGTCGATCAGGCTCGCGAGCAGCGATCCCTGATCGGACCGCAGCGCCGGCCCCGCATCCTCGCGCGCGATGCCCAAGGCGCCCAGCACCCCGCGCCCGGTGCCGAGCGGATGGAACAGCCAGTCGGACGCGGTCAGCGTCGAGGAGCCGCGCCCGGCCGGCTGGCCATTGTCCATCGCCCATTGCGCCGCCGCCTTCTCGATCTGGTCCATCCGGTCGTCGGGCGGATAGGCTGCGCCCAGTGTCGGACCGTCGGGGGAGGGGAGCAGCAGCACCGTGTTCACGTCCAGCAGCCGCGCGACTTCGGCGCAGATCGCCTGCATCAGCGCCTCGCGGCTCGCCGCCGCCGTTAATTGCCGCGAAAAGCTCGCCAGTGCCGCATTCTGCCGCGCGCTGGAGGAGGCGAGGTCCGCCTGCGCCCGCACCCGCGCGCCGAACTGGCTGGTGACGATCGCGACGCCCAGCAGCACGATGATGCTGACGACATTTTCCGGGTTGCTGACCGTCAGCGTGCCGGTCGGCGGCAGGAAGAAGAAATTATAGGCCAGGCTCGACAGCAGCCCCGCGAACAATCCGGCGCGCAGGCCGAAGGAGGCGGCGGCGAACATCACCGGCACCAGATAAAGGAGGGCGATGTTGCCGAGGTCGATGATCGCCAGCGCCAGCCGCCCGACCACCGTCATCGCCGCGACCATCAGCGCCGCCCAGAGATAATCGGTCGGTCGCCCCCAATGGCCGGACAGGAGGCGCGCGCGGGCGGCAGGGCGCGCTGCCGTTTCGGCCGGCAGCACATGCACCGCCATCTGCCCCGCGCCGCGCACCAGCCGGTCGACGATCGACCCGTGGCGCAGCTCGAACCACCAGGATCGCGCCGATTTGCCGACGATGATCTGCGTCGCTCGCGCCTCCAGCGCGAAACGGCGCAGCCCCTCGACCGCATGGGTCGCGGGGATGCTGACGGTGTCCGCCCCCAGCCGCGACGCCAGCGCCAGCGTCTCGGCCAGCTGCGCGCGCTCCGCCTCGCTAAACCCCCGGTCGCGCTGCGTTTCGATATGCACCGCCGTCCATGGCGCTTTGAGCGCGTCCGCCAGCCTTTTGCCTGCGCGCACCAGACCCGCCGCATGGGGCTGCTCGCTCACCGCCACCACGATCCGCTCGCCCGCCGCGAAATTGCCCGCCAGCGCGTGCGCCCGCACATGCTCCAGCATCTGCGCGTCCACCGCCTGCGCCGCCCGCCGCAGCGCCAGTTCGCGCAGCGCGGTCAGGTTGGACTTGGAAAAGAAGTGGGTCAGCGCCCGCGTCGCTTCCTGCGGGATATAGACCTTGCCCGCTTTCAGCCGCTCGATCAGCTCGTCGGGCGGTATGTCCACCACCTCGATCTCGGCCTGCTCCAGGATGCTGTCGGGCACCGTCTCGCGCACCCGCACCCGCGTGAAGGAGGCGACGACATCGTTCAAACTCTCGACATGCTGGATATTGACCGTCGAATAGACGTCGATCCCCGCGTCCAGCAGCTCCTCGACATCCTGATAGCGCTTGGGGTGCCGGCTTCCGGGCGCGTTCGTGTGCGCCAGTTCGTCCACCAGCACCAGTTGCGGCCGGCGCGCGAGGATCGCGTCGATGTCCATCTCCGCCAGCACATGCCCCTGATGCGCGATCTCCTTGCGCGGGATCAGTTCATGCCCCGCCACCAGCGCCTGCGTCTCGCGCCGGCCATGGGTCTCGACCACGCCAACGACGACATCGACGCCTTCCTCGCGCCGCTGCCGCCCGTCCGTCAGCATTTCATATGTCTTGCCCACCCCCGGCGCGGCCCCCAGAAAGACCTTGAGGCGGCCACGCCCTTCCTGCGCGGCGGCGCGCAGAAAGGCTTCGGGGGCAGGGCGGTCGGGCTCGTTCACTCGGCCTGCTTAGCGCCAATCGCGTCCAGCCGTCGATTGAGTTCGAGCAGATTGACGCGCGGCTCGCCGATGAACCCCAGCAGCGGCCGCTTGACGCTCTCGCTTACCAACGCGCGCACCGCCCCCTCGTCGATCCCGCGCGCGGCGGCGACGCGGTCGACCTGATAAAAAGCCGCCTCGGGGCTGATATGGGGGTCGAGCCCCGAAGCGGAGGCGGTCACCAGATCGGACGGAACGGGGCGATCGGGTGCAGCAGCCTTGAATTTCTGAATGTCGGCAGCGACCCGCTCGGCCAGTGCCTTGGAGGTCGGGCCAAGGTTGGAGCCGGACGAAGCCTGCCCGTCATAGCCCTTGCCGGCGGCGGAGGGCCGGCCGTTGAAATAGCGGTCGGAGGTAAAGGACTGGCCGATCAGCGCGGAGCCGACCACGCGGTCGCCTTCGCGCACCAGGCTGCCATTGGCCTGGGCGGGGAAGAGCAATTGCCCCACGCCCGTCAGCGCCAGCGGATAGGCGATCCCCAGCAACAACGCGAACAGGATCGTCATCATGATCGCGGGCCGAAGGGCGGATTTCAGGTCTTGGTTCATTGGAAAGTCCTCACGTGCCGTTCGTCACAAACATCTGCTGATGCGGCGGGGCGCACAGGCCCGATTTTGGTGTTCCCCGGCGAAGGCCGGGGTCCAGTTCGACGCTCTGGACTGGACCCCGGCTTTCGCTGGGGAACAGGAAGTTTTACATTGCTCACGCCAGCCCCATCCCATTCACAAGGAGATCAATCAGCTTGATCCCCGCGAACGGCGCGATCAGCCCACCCAGGCCATAGATGGCGAGGTTCCGCGCCAGCAGCGGCCCCGCCCCGATCGGGCGATAGGTCACGCCTTTCAGCGCCAGCGGCACGAGGCACGGAATGATGAGCGCGTTGAAGATGATGGCGGAGAGGATCGCGCTTTCCGGCGTCGCCAGCCCCATGACGTTGAGTACGCCGAGCCCCGGATAGAGCGCCACGAACATCGCGGGAATGATCGCGAAATATTTGGCGACATCGTTCGCGACCGAAAAGGTCGTCAGCGCCCCGCGCGTCATCAGCAATTGCTTGCCGAGGCCCACCACCTCGATCAGCTTGGTCGGGTCGCTGTCCAGGTCGACCATGTTACCCGCCTCGCGCGCGGCCTGCGTGCCGGTGTTCATCGCCACGCCAACGTCCGCTTGCGCCAGGGCAGGGGCGTCGTTGGTGCCGTCGCCGCACATCGCGACCAGCCGCCCGCCTTCCTGTTCCTTGCGGATCAGCGCCAGCTTGTCCTCGGGCGTCGCCTGCGCCAGGAAATCGTCGACCCCGGCCTCGGCGGCGATGGCGGCGGCGGTCAGCGGATTGTCGCCGGTAATCATCACCGTGCGGATGCCCATTGCCCTGAGCTCGCCGAACCGCTCGCGAATGCCGGCCTTGACCACGTCTTTCAGGAAGATCGCGCCCAGTAACCGCCCGTCCTTCGCCACGGCGAGCGGCGTGCCGCCCGCGCGCGCGATCTCGTCGGTGATGCGGCGCAGCTCGGTCGCCGCCGCCGTCTCGCCCGCGCCCGGATTGGCGCGCAGCACCGAATCCACCGCGCCCTTCTGGATCACGCTGCCCGCGATCCGCACCCCCGAAATCCGCGTCTGCGCGGTGAAGGGGATGACCTCCGCCCCCTCGGGCAGTCCCTGCGTCGCCGCGCCCGCCTTCTCCCGCGCCAGCACCACGATCGACCGGCCCTCGGGCGTCTCGTCCGCCAGGCTCGCCAGCAGCGCCGCCTCCGCCAGTTCGCTCAAGGACGCGCCGTCCACCGGCCGGAACTCGCTCGCCTGCCGGTCGCCGATGGTGATGGTGCCGGTCTTGTCGAGCAGCAGCGTGTCGATATCGCCCGCCGCCTCGACCGCGCGGCCCGACTTGGCGAGCACGTTGAAGCGCACCAGCCGGTCCATGCCCGCAATGCCGATCGCCGACAGCAAGGCCGCGATCGTTGTCGGAATGAGGGTGATGAGCAAAGCCGCCAGGATCGCGACGGGCACTTTGCCCCCGGCATAGCTGGCGAAGCTCGGGATCGTCGCCACCGCGATTAGGAAGATGATGGTGAGGCCCACCAGCAGCAGCGTCAGCGCGATCTCGTTGGGCGTCTTCTGCCGCTGCGCGCCTTCGACCAGCGCGATCATCCGGTCGAGGAAGCCCTGACCCGGATTGACCGTCACCCTGACCCTGATCTCGTCGGAAATGACCCGCGTGCCCGCCGTCACCGCCGACCGGTCGCCGCCCGCCTCGCGGATCACGGGCGCGCTCTCGCCGGTGATGGCGGCCTCGTTGACCGAGGCCACGCCGGCGATCACCTCGCCGTCGGACGGGATCAGGTCGCCGGTTTCGACCAGCACGATGTCGCCGACCCGCAGCGCGCTCGCCGCCACCGTCTCATAAGCCGGGCCGTCGCCTTTCAGCCGCTTGGCGGTCAGCTCCGCCTTGGCCGCGCGCAGCGACGCCGCCTGCGCCTTGCCGCGCCCTTCGGCCAGCGCCTCGGCAAAGGTGCCGAACAACACCGTCAGCCACAGCCAGACGATCAGTTGCAGCTTGAAGCCAGTGGCCAACCCATCCTGCCCCACCGCCAGCAGGACGGTCAGCAGCACCGCGACGACGGCGGTCACGAACATCACCGGATTGCGGATCAGCTGCGATGGGTTAAGTTTGCGAAATGCCTCGCCGATCGCGGGAACGATCAGGTCGGCGGTAAAGAGCGATTTGGACGCCGTGCGTGCCATATTATGCTCCAATCTCTGTGTTCAGAAAAGGCGATGACGGGATGTGCAAACCCGATGTGGCGCCCATCCTCCCCCATAGGGGGAGGGGGACCGCCGCGAAGCGGTGGTGGAGGGGTGTCACCCCCTCGATAGCTGGACACCCCTCCGTCTGGCCTGCGGCCATCCACCTCCCCTTACAGGGGAGGATTTTCGCATGACGATCGCAAAGCATGTGATCGCCTCAGAAAAGCTGGCCGTTGACCATAGCCAGATGATCGGCGATCGGACCAAGCGCGAGGCTGGGCAGGAAGGTGAGGCCGCCCACGATCAGCACGATGCCGATCAAGAGGCCCGTCCACAGCGGCCCTGTCGTGGGGAAGCTGCCCGCCGTCTCCGGCGTGTAGCGTTTCGCCGCCAGCCCGCCCGCGATCGCCAGCATCGGAATGATGACGAAGAAACGCCCGATCCACATCGCCACCCCCAGCAAGCCATTGTAGAAGGGCGTGTTGGCGGTGAGCCCGGCAAAGGCCGACCCGTTATTCCCGACCGCGCTCGTGAAGGCGTAGAGGATTTCGCTGAACCCGTGCGGCCCCTTGTTGAGCGGCCCGGCCAGCCCCGCCTGCGTGACGGTGGCGACAGCGGTCAGGCCAAGGATGGTGAGCGGCAGCACCGCGATCGCCAGCACGGCGAGCTTCACCTCGCGGCTCTCGATCTTCTTGCCGACATATTCGGGCGTCCGCCCGACCATAAGGCCGGCGACGAATACCGCCAGGATCGCGAACAGCAGGAAGCCGTAGATGCCCGCACCCACGCCGCCGACCACCACTTCGCCCAGCTGGATGTTGAACAGCGGGATCATGCCGCCCAGCGCGGTGAAACTGTCATGCATCGCATTGACCGCGCCGCAGCTCGCCGCCGTGGTGACGGTCGCGAACAGCGCGGAGGCGGCGATGCCGAAGCGCACCTCCTTGCCCTCCATATTGCCGCCCATCGCGCCCAGCTGATGCAGCACGGGGTTGCCCGCCGCTTCCTGCGCGTAGGCGACAGTGACGCCGATCAGGAACAGGGTCATCATCGCCGCCAGGATCGCCCAGCCCTGGCGGGGATTGCCCACCGCCTTGCCGAAGGTCCAGGTCAGCCCCATGCCGATCGCGAAGATCGAGAGCATCTGCACGAAATTGGTCAGCGCCGTGGGGTTCTCGAACGGATGCGCGCTGTTGGCGTTGAAGAAGCCGCCGCCATTGGTGCCCAGCATCTTGATCGCCTCCTGGCTCGCCACTGGGCCCAGGGTCAGCGTCTGCCGCGCCCCCTCCAGCGTAGTCAGATCGACCGAGCTTGCCAGCGTCTGCGGCACCCCGCTCGCGATCAGGAACAGTGCATAGACGATGCAGACCGCCAGCAGCAGATAGAGCGTCACCCGCGTCACATCGGTCCAGAAATTGCCGATCCCGCCCGCGCTCCGGCGCGCAAAGCCCCGGAACAGCGCGAAGGCGAGCGCGATCCCGGTCGCCGCCGACAGGAAATTATGGATGGCAAGGCCCAGCATCTGACTGAGGTTCGACATGGTCGATTCCCCGCCATAGCTCTGCCAGTTGGTGTTGGTGGTGAAGCTCACCGCCGTATTGAACGCCAGGTCCGCGCTCGCCCCAGGAAGCCCGCCGGCGTTGAGCGGCAGCAGCCCCTGCAACCGCAACACGGCGTAGGTCAGCAGCAGCAACGCGAGGTTGAACACCAGCATGTGCAGCGCATAACGCCGCCATCCCTGCTCCTCCTTGGGGTCGATCCCCGACAGCCGGTAGAAACCGCGCTCGACCGGCCCCAGCACGCGATGCAGCGGCGTCGCGCGCCCCTCATAGAGCGCGAACAGCCACAGCCCCACAGGCTTGGTGATCGCCAGCAGGATGCCGACAAAGGCCGCGATCAGCAGCCATCCCTGAATTGTCATGATGCGCCCCTTTCTTAGAAGCGCTCGGGCCGCGCGAGCACGGCGACGAGATAGAGAAGAAGGCCCGTCGCGGTCAGCGCCGCCAGCCAGAGGTCGATGGTCATCGCGCCGCCTCCCTCACGCCCGGCCGCACAGGCGCGCATAGGCGACGCTGGCCGCGAACAGGCCCACGATGACGCCGATCCAGACAAGATCCTGCATGATGAAACTCCCGCGAAACCCCGGCCACGCCCCTGCGCCCCGGTCCGTCCACGGTCAGCCCATTAGTCCCGCCCGCCGTTGGAATGCGAGAGAGGGAGCGGGGAAGGGGCGTAGTGTTTGCGTATGAATCGGGGGGCGCTTTGCTCCCTCGAGACGATACATAACTCGTAAGCCAACAGTTGACATATGAAAGCCATTAGCTTACAGATAGGGCGATGATCAGGTCGTTCCGTTCAAAGGCGCTCAGGCTCTTCGCCGAAAGAGGTGATGCATCAAAACTGCCGGTCCAGAATTCCGGTCGCGTTCGGCGTATCCTGGCTGCCTTGAATGCGGCAACCCTGCCGGAGGATATGAACCTGCCGGGCTATCGGTTCCACAGCCTACAGGGCAAGCCGAAGCGTTATGCGGTGGATGCAAGCGGAAATTACCGCGTCACATGGGGCTGGCAGGGACAGCATGCCATTGATGTCGATCTCGAGGATTACCACTGAATTCACATGTCAGGAGATTATAGATGAGCGTTGTTCTTGAAGGGCTTCCGCCCACCCATCCCGGTGAGATTCTGCGGGAAGACATTCTTCCTAGTCTCCGTCTGTCGAAGGTCGCTGTGGCAAAGCTGCTACGCATTTCCCGCCAGCATCTGTACGACATCATGAATGAGGAAAAGCCGGTGACGCCGCAAATGGCTTTACGTTTGTCCAAGCTGCTAGGTAATAGCCCTGAGTTTTGGACCAATATGCAGGCGGCCTACGACATCGCGGTCGAAAAAAAAGCGATGGCTGATGAGTTGGACCTCATACAGGCGCTGGAGATCGCTTAATGCTTCGCCAGCGTCTATAGCGATATTGATAGCCCAAAAGCCCGAGACGTCCCGGATGATTGAAGTGGTAGCGGAGGAGGGATTCACACGAAAAACATAAGATACTGATTTATAACAACGTTCTTGATCGTCGTGCCGATAATTCCGCTCAATCCACCCCCAATTTTACCCCTTCGCGACAGGCCGTGCCGAAATATCGACAGGCCGACATGCGCGATCCCTGCTACGCCCGAGAACGCGGCTGTTTACAGTGTGATCGCAGAAAGGACCGCAGACTATCGACAAACACCACGGTTGCACGGCCGACCTTGGCTGCCTCGATGTCGCCGGAAGCGATGAGCTGGTAGATCTTGGATTTGCTGAGCCCCGTCATCCGTACTGCGTCGGGAATGCGAACGCTTATCGGCCCAATCGGGGGCGCGTCGTCGCCATTCGTTGCAGGCTGCCGGGCCGACATCGGACTATTTCTTACGTGCCCGGCTGAACGAGCGGTCGCTCGCCAGGAAGCCGCTAAGCATGAATGGAATGAGGTCCGGTACGGACTCGCGTCGGCCGTAGGCCGCCTCATAGGCCTCGGCGTAGTCGTTCAGCGCTTCGATGAGATCCGGCATGACGTTGATCGTGATCTTAGCCGGCGTCCGATCGGGCAGCCTTGGCAGCTTCAAATCAGCCATGACGGCCTCCCCAGGGTCCGGGCAATATGATGTCTTTGTGCACGACCACCCGTAGCGGCCAGCCGGGACGCACGCGCAAGGTCGGCTGGATATTGAGATTGCGCGTGACGAGCTGATCGCCGGCGCGCGCGCCGCTCTGCTGCGCTGACTCGCGGATCGCCCGGACAAGGTCGCTTTCGGTGCTGCCGAAGCTCAATTCAGTGCCGACGCCCAGCAGTGTCGACAGGGCGACGCCCTTCAGAAGTTGCCAAGTATGCCGGTCGATCCGGTCGGACAGACCCGCATAGCCCTGCGTATCGGTCGCCGGCACATTGTCGATACGAATCGACGAGCCGTCGGGCAGGATAATCCGCTGCCAGACGACCAGCGCACGGCTCTGCCCAAACGCTACAACGCTGTCGTAGCTGCCGATCAGCCGCGATCCTTGCGGAATGAGCAGACCGCGCCCGGTCACACTGTCATAGACGTTCTCCGTGATCTGCGCGGTGACGAGCCCGGGAAGATCCGAGTTGAGCCCGGTTATGAGGCTCGCGGCAATGATGCTGCCGGCCTGCAAGGTCCAAGGCGATACGGACTGCGCCAGCGCGTGCGGATTGATGTCGTCGTCGCGATTGGCGTGGCCGACCAATTCGTTCTTGCGCCCCTGGGCGTTAGGATCTCGGTCAGGGTCGAGGAGCGGCTTGGCAGTCTCGGCCGATGCTGGCGGAACACTTGCATCGGTAGTCACCGGTGCAGGGGCGGCGGCGCGACCGCCGCCCGCCAATTGCAGCATGACGCCAGACTCGCGTGCGGCCTTCTGCTCAGCGGCGATGCGCTGGCGCTCGGCTTCGGCTTCCTGCGCGGCCCGGCTCACCGCATCGGCAGCGGGGTCAGGGGGAACCATCCCGCCAAGCTGCCGCTGGCGCTCGAGGATCGGCCGCCCGAGATCACCGGGAAGCGGTAGCCCGAGCTTCGGCACGTCGCCATAGCTCGTCGGCGCGCCCGCGAGCGCATCAGGCGGCGCCTTCGCGCCAACCAGCTTTTCATCGCTTCGTGCGATCAGGCTCAGGGTCGCGGGCTTGAGCGCCAGCCAGGCGACGCCGATGATCGCGGTCGAGCCGGCGGCAGCGATGGCGACGATCGCACCGCGGCGAAAACGGGTGACGCGGCCCGGCGCCGCGCGCAGAACGAGCGTTTCGGGGTCGGCTTTGGGCGCCGCGATCGGCGCGGAAGAAGCGGTTGGATCGGTCACGCGCCCCTCCCGGCCTTGCGCTGCCGGCTCTTCGGCTGGGCGGCGGTGATACGGACAATCTGCTGTTTCTTGCCGCCAAGGCGCAGCTCGGCGACACCGAACAGGCGGTCGACCACATAATAGCGGCCGGCGACGCGATAGTTGACGAGCTGGGCCTCGCCATCCTCGCCAATCACGAACAGCGGGGGCGCCTCACCCACGGCGATCGCAGGCGAGAACTCGATGTAGGTCTGCCGCCCATCGTCGAACGCGCGCAGCGGCCGCCAGGCCGGCTTGTCGCCCGAGATCGCATAGTTGAAGTTGAGGCTTTCGACCGAGAGGCCCGACGCGATCGGCGTCGCCGCCACGGCTGCATCGCGCTGACGCCGGAGCGCGATCAGCTCGTCATGTGGATAGGTCCAGGAGATCGCCGCCATCGCGGTCGCGGGCGTGCTTTCGAGCTGGAGATGGTAGGTCCGGCGATCGGTAGCAATGACAAGGTTTGTGCGTAGGCCCGCCGAAAACGGCTTGACGAGGATGTGCACGCGCTTGCTTTCGCCGATGCCGCTGGTGGTATCGCCGACAGTCCAGCGCACGGTGTCGCCGGCGGCGACGGACACAATCGTTTCGCCCGGCTGCAAGGCAATGTCGGTGATGCGCTCGGGCGCGGCATAGAGCCGGTAGAGCACGCCTTCCGCCCAGGGATAGACCTGGACGGCATATATATATCCCGCGCTCGACGGCTCGCGCAGTGCCGCCCGGTTGGCGGCAGTGACGCGCGCGGTGGGTGACGCGGGTTCGCGGCTCTGCGCAGCGACGCCCATGGCAAGCGCCATCGCGCTCGCCGCCAGGATGAGGGCACGGATCATTGGTCGGTCCTTTCGGGGGATGGTGCGGCTGCGGGTTGAGCAAGGGTCGGATCGAGCGGCGAGCCCAGCGGAATGTCGGTGGGCGGCGCGACCGGGAGTGATTGTGCGGGATCGGGCACGGCCGATGGTTGCGGCGAAGGCGGCCGGTCCTGAGGCGTTTCCAGTTCGCGGCTCCAGTCGATCGCGTCAACATAGAGACCGAGCGGGTTTTTTCGGAGCACATCGGCCAAGCGCGGCGGCTTGATCTTCACCGTGAGCATCGCCGTCCAGCGTGACGTGCTGGCGAGGCTTCCCCGCTCATATTGCTGCTCGGTCCATTTGACCTGGAAGCTCGTATCCGACGCGCGGACGACGCTCGTCACCTGCACCGAAACCGTCTTGCGCCCGACATCGGCGAACGGATTGGAGGTGCGGGCATATTCGCCGAGGAACAGTGACGCACGTTCGGTCGCGAAATCATAGGCTGATAGCCAGTTTTCACGCATCAATACCGGATCGAGCGAGCGCGCTCGAACGCCGGTGATGAACCGGCCGAGGAACCATGCGATCTGCGGATCGGTCGGCCGATAGTCCTTGGCGGCAGGCGCGACGGCCTGTGCTTGCCCGAGTGCATCGACCTCGACCACATAGGGCACGACGCGGCTTTGCATCGATTGCCAGACCAGCGCGCCCGACAGACCAGTGGTCAGGAACAGGCCGCCGAAGGCCATCAGCCGCCAGTTCTTCGCCTGTGCGCGAGCCGAGCCGATACGCTCATCCCAAAGCTGGCCCGCTCGTTGGTAGGGTGTCTCGGGTTCGGGCGTTCGCCCATAGCGCTGCAATGCGCGTCGAAATTTCATCGCTCAGTCCCTTTCCTTGATGTCTGGAGTGGCGCCAGCGCCGCCGCGGTCGCCGCCCTGGATTGCGTGGATCGCCATCTGGCGGCGGTGGCGAGCATTCTGGCTGGCATGAAGCTTCTGCGCCCAGGCGGGTGTTCCTTCAGCTGCGCCTATCGGCGCGGCTGCGGGGGCGGCGCCGCCGGCACGGGTGCTTCCTGCTTCCCATGCGGCGCGCTGCCCACGATCGGCGGCAGCGCTAACGCCGAGACCGCCGCTCATCCGGTTGGCAGCCGCGCCGCGCATGGCGGTCGCAACGCCGCCGAGGCCCGCGCCGACGCTGGTCGAGCCCGAGGTTTCCTGCCCGAGCTTGTAGGCAGTGGATGCGGCAGACCCCATCGATGTACCGGCGCGGATCGCGCCGAGACCGGCCCCCGCGAGACCGCGTGCCGCGCCGACGGCGCCAGCGCCTGCCATCGCAAGACCTCCGCCGGCAAGCACGGTAGTGGCGATCACCGATCCGGCGCCGAGCTGCGGCGCGCCGGCGACGAGGCCGGATGCGATTCCCGGGCCGAAGATGGAGAGGCCAAAGATCGCGAGGCTCGCGAGCATCAGCGACACGGCCTGTTCGATCGACACCTCGTCGCCGGTGATCGCACTGGTGAAGTCGGCGAAATAGTTAGAGCCGATGCCGACGATGACCGCGAGCACCATGACCTTGATGCCCGAACTGACGACGTTCCCGAGCACCCGTTCGGCGAGGAACGACGTGCGGTTCCACAGCGCAAAGGGCACGAGCACGAAGCCGGCGAGCGAAGTAAGCTTGAATTCGAGGATTGTGATGAAAAGCTGGATCGCGAGGATGAAAAAGGCGGCGATGACGACGACCCAGGCGATCACCAGCACGGCGATCTCGATGAAATTGTCGAAGAAGGCGATCGGGCCAACCAACTCCTTCGCCTGCTCGAGGAGCGGCCATGCTGCCTCGAAGCCGGTCCCGGCCAGCTTGCCGGGTCGCAATAAATCGTCAGCCGTAATCGCGCTGCCCCCTGCGGTGAGGCCGAGGCCGGCGAAGCTGCGAAAGATGATATCGGACAGTGTCGAGAAGCTGTTGAGGATCAGGGCGAAGACGCCGACATAGAGGATCTTTTTGAGGAACTTGGCGATGACGTCGTCTTCGCCGCCGAGCGCCCAGAACAGCCCGGCGAGCGTGATGTCGATGCCGATCAGGATCGTGGTCAGGAAACCGACGTCACCGCCCAACAGGCCGAACCCGCTGTCGATGTAGGAGGCGAAGGCCTCCATGAACTGATCGATGACATTCAGGTCATCCATATGGGCGGGTTCCTGCTTGAAGTTGAAAGGTGTCGCGGGGACCGGCGGCCATGAGAGGGGCAAGCCCTACGGCCCCCGCGACGAGACAGGTTCGGACCCGGGGGGAGCTGGGGGCGCGGTCCTCGCCTGCCTCAGCTCATTGGCGTGGCGTGTAAGCCTTGCCGTCGCCGAGGAAGCGGCGCGTCGACTCGCGTGCCTCGCGCGCGATCTGGCCCCGCTGCGCCTGCTCGACCGATTCCGCCCGGAACTGCGCCGCCATCATTTGCTGAAGCTGGAGCTGCTGCTTGGCGGTGAGCGCGAGAAGCTGGTTCGTGGCCTGCTGCGCCTGAAGCGAGCCTTCCGCGCCCTGGCTGCGCGCGACGATGTCGGCGAGCGCCTGCGTGTCGCTCCGTACGTTGTCGACGATGCGGTTCTGGACCCCCATCGTCTGGCGAAACGCGGACATCGCGGTATCGAGTTGATCGCGTGCGCGAGCCACACGCTGATCGCGGCGGAACACCTGATCGAACTCCTGCGGGTAGAGCTGGCGGAAGCGCTCGTCGAGCTGATCGATGCGGAAGTCGACGCCCTGCGCCTGGCCCATGAGCTGGTCGATCTGCTGGAGGCGCTGGCGAAGCTCCTGAAGTTGCGGGAAATCGATCCGGGACAGGTTCTTGCCCTGGTTGATCAGCATCTGCGCTTCGTTCTGGAGACTCTGGATCTGGTTGTTGATCTGGGCAAGCGTGCGCGCGGCGGTGAGCAGGTTTTGCGAATAGTTCGATGGATCGAACACACTGAGCTGGGCCGCGACGGGCGTCGAGGTCAACGCGATGCCGATACCGAGCGAGCCGACGGCGCCGAGCGCGAGAGCGGAGAGGCACGCATATTTGCGGATAGGGATACGGGGCACGGGAAATTACTCCTTGTCTTCTGGGGGGCGGGCGGCAGGGTGACGCCCAAGCAGGTCGGCCGCCCAATCGAGGCCGGCTTGGGAGAGAAAGGTCGCGGCGAAGTCGGCCTGGCCCTTTTCGGCCAGCACCGCGTCTATGCGCTTCTGGCTGTCGGGATCGGACGCGCCGCACAACGCCAGCGCGATCGGGCCTAGCCCAAGCTCGAACAGCCGGTTGCCGCGCGCTGATTGCAGATAATATTGCCGCTTGGGCGTCGCGCGGCTGACCAGTTCGATCTGGCGCGCGTTGAGACCGAAGCGGACGTAGACCGTCTGGCCCTGCGGCTCGATCGCCCGATCATTGGGCAGCAAGATGCGCTGCGGACAGCTTTCGATGATGGCCGGCGCGATCGTGCTGTCGGCGATATCGGCTAGGCTCTGTGTCGCGAACACGACGCTGACGTTCTTCTTGCGCAGCACCTTCAGCCACTCACGGATGCGCGCGGCGAACAGCGGGTGGTCGAGGAACACCCAGGCTTCATCCAGTACGAGAAGCGTCGGCCGCCCGGTGAAGCGCTCCTCGAGACGATGGAACAGGTAGGTCAGCACGGGCGCAACGACGCCCGCCTGCCCCATCAGCGCTTCAGTCTCGAAGCACTGCACGTCGGCGATCGCTAGATCGTCTTCGGCGGCGTCGAGCAGGCGGCCGAACGATCCTTCGAGCGTATAGGGCGCGAGCGCCGATCGCAGCGGTGCCGATTGCAGCAGCAGCGACAGGCCGGTGAGCGTGCGTTCCTCGATCGGGGCGGTCGCGAGATTGGTGAGCGCCGACCAGACGGCCTCCTTGATCTCGGGTGTGACCAGTACTTTCTCATGGGCGAGCAGCGCGCCGATCCATTCGGTCGCCCAGGCGCGTGCGTTGGAGCGATCGATGTGGCGCAGCGGCTGGAAGGCGATCGTTCGCCCGCCCACGTCATCGGCATGACCGCTCTCACCGCCAAGCCCGAGCGCGTGATGCGCGCCGCCCATCGCCAGCACGGCCGCGCGCGCCGAAAATCCCTTGTCGAAGACATAGACCTGGGAGTCTGGATATCGCCGGAACTGAAGCGCGAGCATTGCGAGCAGCACCGACTTTCCGGCCCCGGTGGGTCCGACGATCAGCATATGACCGACGTCGCCGACATGCGTGCTGAGACGGAACGGCGTCGAGCCGCTGGTTTCCGCATAAAGCAGCGGCGGACCGTCGAGGTGCGGATTACGCGCCGGTCCTGCCCATACCGAGGACAGCGGCATGAGATGCGCGAGATTCAGGGTGTGGACGATCGGTTGCCGGACGTTCGCATAGACATGGCCCGGCAGGCTCGACAGCCACGCCTCGACCACATTCATGCCCTCGCGGATGCAGGTGAAGCCGAGCCCGTTGACGATGCGCTCGACCGCGCGGACCTTTTCCTCGACGCGGGCGCGGTCGATATCGGCAACGGTGATCGTCGTCGTCAGATAGCCGAACGCGACATGATCGCCGCCGAGCGCCTGCAAGGCGAGGTCGGCATCGACCACCTTGTTGTCGGCATCGCTGTCGAGAAGCTGGACCGGCTGGTTGTAGATGACTTCGCGCAGCAGCGCGGTGATCGACTTGCGCTTGTTGAACCACTGCCGCCGCAGGCGAGTGAGCGCTTTGGTTGCGTCGGTCTTGTCGAGCGCAATGAAGCGCGTCACCCAGCGATAGCCAAAATCCTCATGGTTGAGTCCGTCGAGGATGCCGGGACGGCTCGCGTTCGGAAATCCGAGGATGGTGAGCGTCCGCAGATGCTCGTCGCCGAGCATCGGTTCGAGCCCGCCGGTCAGCGGCGTGTCGGCGAGCAGCCCGTCCAGATAGATGGGCGTTTCGGGCACGGCGACGACATGGCGGCGCGCGGAGATCGCACCGTGGAGAAAGGTCAGCATTTCGCTGTCGCCGAGCGCGCGCACCTCGGGCATGAAGCCTCTGAACAGGTCAAGCGCACGATCCGTCTCGGCGATGAAGCCGGCAAGCGCTTGTCGCCAGTCGCGGCCCTTCGCGTCGTCGCTGCGCTCGATCAGCGCTCGGCCCGCCGTGTCCGCCTGATCGGGCGGAGGCAGGAGGGTGAGCGTCAGATAATAGCGGCTCTCGAAATGCGCGCCCGCGCTTTCGAACGCCGCGCGCCGTTCCTCATCGACCAGCCACGACGCCGCATCGGGAAAGCTGCTGTCGGGATAACCCAGCGCTTCGCGCCGCTCGGCCTCGAAATGGAGTGCCCAGCCCGAGCCGAAGCGCTTCAGGACATTGTTCGCCCGCGCGCAGGCGGCGACAAGCTCGGCTTCGGTGGCGGATTCTAGATCGGGGCCGCGGAACCTGAGGACGCGCAAAAAGCTGCCGTCCTTGTTGAGCACCACGCCGGGCGCGACAAGCGCCGCCCATGGAAGATGATCGGCGAGCCGGTCGGCCTTCTGACGGTATTCGCGCAGATTCAGCATGACAGATGCCCCTTCTGGCGAAGGTGGCGGACAAGGACCGGGGCGAAGTCGGGATCGCGCTTGGCGGCGAACACCGCGAGAGTGTGCCCGAACGCCCACATGGCCAGCCCGGCGATCCACTGCTGGAGACCGAGTCCGAGCGCGGCCGCGATCGTACCATTGACGATCGCGATCGCTCGCGGCGCCCCGCCAAGCAGGATCGGCTCGGCAAGCGCGCGGTGCATCGGCGCCTCGAACCCCTCGATATGGCTGGCGCCATAGGAATTTGGCGCGTTCACGAGATGAGCGCCCCGCCGCCGAAGCTGAAGAAGCTGAGGAAGAAGCTCGACGCCGCAAACGCGATCGACAGGCCGAAGATGATCTGGATGAGGCGCCGGAACCCGCCTGCCGTCTCGCCGAACGCGAGCGTCAAACCGGTGACGATGATGATGATCACCGCGACGATCTTGGCGACAGGACCCTGGACCGATTCGAGGACCTGCTGAAGCGGTTCCTCCCACGGCATGCCCGAGCCGGCGGCCTGCGCGGTGGCGGCGAGCGCAAGCCCGAGGCCGATGGCGGCGCCGGTGAGGAAGATGCTCCGACGATCGGGAATACGGGCAGGAATACGGGACAAGCGCATGGTCATTCTCCTTGGGGTTCGAGGGCGTGGTCGGGAGTAAGGTCGAGGACGGCGTAGCCGCCGTCGGGATCGAGGCCGGCGACGCGCGCGATCGTGTCGACGCGGCGCGCGAGGCCGCGCCCGGCGATGAACACGATCATGTCGATGGCGTCGGCGATCAGCCGGCGCGGAACGGTGACGACGCTTTCCTGCACGAGCTGCTCGAGCCGGTAGAGCGCCGACACTGCCGAATTGGCGTGGACGGTTGCGATGCCGCCCGGATGCCCGGTGTTCCAGGCTTTGAGCATGTCGAGCGCTTCGCGCCCGCGCACCTCGCCAACGACGATGCGATCGGGGCGGAGCCGCAATGTCGAGCGGACAAGATCAGCCATCGTGACGCCGCCGGCTCCGGCAGTGCCAATCGTACGCGTGCGCAGCCCCACCACGTCGGGCGCGGCGCATTGCAACTCACGCGTGTCTTCAATGATGATGACGCGTTCGTCGAGGTGCGCCATCTCGGCGAGCAGCGCGTTGGCAAGCGTCGTCTTGCCCGAACTGGTGCCACCCGCGACCAGGATGTTCTTGCGCTCGACCACGGCCATCGACAGCAGTCGCGCCGTGTCGGCGGGCATGATGCCGTCCCGCACATAGTCGAGCAAAGTGTAGATGCGCGCCGCGGGCTTGCGGATCGAGAAGCACGGCGCGAGGCTGACCGGCGGCAGGATACCCTCGAACCGCTCGCCCGCGCCTTCGCCGTGCGGTGGCAGCTCGGCTGACACGATCGGCGCATTGCCATGAACCTCTGTCCGTGCGTGGCTGGCAACCAGGCGGATGATCCGCTCGACCTGCGCGGGCTCATATTTGGTGCCGGTATCGATCCGGCCTTCGCCGAGTCGATCAAGGCGCAACACGCCGTCCGGGTTCACCATGATCTCGATGACCACCGGATCGGCCAGCGCTGCGGCGATGGTCGGCCCCATCGCGGTGCGCAGCATCGCGCGCCGACGCCCTGCGGAATTATCGGAGCCGAAAAGCGTGTCGCTCATCGCCCACCTCCATTGTCTTTCGCGGAGGCAGCAAGCGTGCGCTGGCCGCTGGCGAGCGCTTCGCCGACGCGGGCAATGAACGCCTCGAAGCGGTCTCGGCCGATCGCACGCGCCGCTTCGTCGGCTTCGGCCAAAGGGGCCTGCACCATCAGTTCATAGCGGATGAACAGCGCCAGGCTCTCGAGCAGCACATGCCCGTCACGCTCGACACGCCCCAGCGCGAGCGACATGCGATCGAGCCGCTGGCTGAACTTGTTCTCCAGCTCGCTCGCCGCCTGCCGGTTGAGCCAGGCGGTGAGCGCGTCGGTGAGGATCGCCGATTTGGACGCGCCGGGCTGGCTCGCCAGCGCCTCGAAGCGGTGGCTCAGATCTTCGGGCAGGAAGAGCTGGTAGCGGACGCGGTTGGGTTTGATCGCGGCCATTGTCAGAAGTCCGGCAGCATGTCGGCGCTGCGACCCTGATTGATCGCGTGAGCGCGGATCAGCGTGCCGGTGGCGCCGGCGCGGTCCATCGCGTGCTTGTCGGCGATCGTGTCGGTGTCGTCGCTGTCCAGGCCGAGCAGGTCGAGCTGCTTTGGCGGCTCGGGTTTTTTGGCGGGTTCTTCGCCGAGGCCGGGGTGGCGCTGCTGTTGCAAGCCGCCGTCCTCATCCGCCTTCGCATCGTCATCGGGCTTGCCGAGCCGGGTATCGGGCGCGCGGACCAGTCCGCTCCAGTCGTTGGGGCGTGCCTGCGGCCGGTCGGGATAGTCTCCGGGCGCGGGCTGCGGCGGCGGTGCGATCCGCTCGCGGAAATTGCGGTCCTCGTAATAGCGCAGCTTCCTCGCGCGGATCGGGGCCATGCCGGAGACAAGGACAAGCTCATCCTTGGGCGGGAGCTGCATCACCTCGCCGGTGGTCAGGAGTGGCCGGGCGGTCTCCTGCCGGCTGACCATGACGTGCGCCAGCCAGGGCGCGAGCCGGTGGCCGGCATAGTTGCGCATCGCGCGCTGTTCGGTGGCGATGCCGAGCGCGTCCGAAATCCGCCGCGCCGTGCGCTCGTCGTTGGTCGCAAACGCGACGCGGACATGGCAGTTGTCGAGGATCGAGTTGTGCTCGCCATAAGCCTTCTCGATCTGGTTCAAGGACTGCGCGATCAGGAAGGCGCGCACTCCATAGCCCGCGAGAAAGGCAAGACTGGTCTCGAAGAAGTCGAGCCGCCCCAATGCCGGGAACTCGTCGAGCATCATCAGGAGCTTGTGCTTGCCCGCCCTGGCGGGATCGGCATCGAGCTTTTCGGTGAGGCGGCGGCCGATCTGGTTGAGCACCAACCGCACCAGCGGCTTGGTGCGGCTGATGTCCGATGGCGGGATGACAAGGTAGAGCGAGACCGGATGGCCGGCCTCGACGAGATCGGCGATCCGCCAGTCGCAGCGCGATGTCACCGCGGCGACGGTCGGGTCGCGATAGAGCCCGAGAAACGACATTGCGGTGGAGAGGACGCCGCTGCGCTCGTTCTCGCTCTTGTTGAGCACCTCGCGCGCCGCCGAGGCGACGACGGGATGGATCTGCGGCGCATCCTTCGTGCCGAGGTGATTGGTGGTCATCATCCGCCGGAGCGTGGCGGTGAACGGCCGCTGCGGGTCCGACAGGAATGTGGCTACCCGTGCGAGCGTCTTTTCTTCCTCCGCATAAAGGACGTGGAGGATCGCGCCGACCAGGAGCGAATGGGAGGTTTTCTCCCAGTGGTTGCGCCGTTCGAGCGCGCCTTCGGGATCGACCAGGATGTCGGCGATGTTCTGGACGTCGCGGACCTCATGCTCGCCGCGCCGGACCTCCAGCAGCGGGTTGTATTTGGCGGAAGCGGGATCGGTCGGATTGAACAGCAGGACGTGGGAGAAGCGCGCGCGCCAGCCGGCGGTGAGCTGCCAGTTCTCGCCCTTGATGTCGTGAACCACGGCGCTGCCGGTCCAGCCAAGCAGTGTCGGTATGACCAGCCCGACGCCCTTGCCCGAACGGGTTGGCGCGAACGCCATGATATGTTCGGGGCCGTCATGCCGGAGATAGCGGCCGCGCGAGCGGCCCAGGAATACGCCGGCATCACCGTAAAGGCCGGCCCGCTCGATCTCGTTCGGCCTGGCCCAGCGCGCCGAACCATAGGTGGTGACGTGACGCGACTGCCGCGCGCGCCAGAGCGAGCCTGCGATCGCCGCGCCGCAGCCGATGAAACCGCTCGCGCCGGCGAGCGCGCCGGCCTTGTCGAAAACATGCGGCGCATAGGCATCGTAGTGATACCACCAGGGGAAGAGCGCCCAGGGACGATAGACCGGCGTGCTTCCAGCCATGAACCAGGCCGGACCAAGTTCGGGCTGGTAGGCGAGCATCGCCGCCGCCCATTGGGTCGCCGCCCAGAGGCCCGCGATCACGATTGCGAACACGACAAGGATCTGGCCGATGAGCAATTTGGTCGGGGTCACGTTGAAGCTCCCGCCCATACCGCCGGATGCGGTCGGGGCGCGGCTTCAAGACTCGGCTATGGGCCGCCCGAAATGAACGGAGCCGCTGGGGGCTGGTGGGTGACCGAAGGAGATCACTCGTCGGCGACTGACTCAATATTCCAGCTCTGTTCTTTTGATCGAGCTATGACCCGAGTTGATGATTCTGCCCTGTCGTTGTCCCTCGAGGTGGCACTGACCACCACACCGCACCGCCGATGACCCGCTACACCCTGCAAAAATCCGAGCTGCAAATTCGGGCTTGCGTGTCGGATTATCAGACATTATATCGCATTTAATGTAGTGAAATCGTGCGAGGCATGCATGGCGACAATCGCTCCTCCGCAGCCCGCGGCAACCGCGTTTCCCAAAGCCGACGCCATTAGGGCGTTGGTCGACGAACTGCTGCAAGTGGCCAGGGCTGAGGCACAGGTGCGCGGAATTGCCCTGCCTCCGGAAAACCCGAAGATCATCCAGGCGCCCGTGCCACTCGACTCCTTGTCCGTGGTCGACACGCTTTGCGCGGTGGAGCAGGTCCTCGACATCGAGCTTCGCGACAGCATCGTCCGCACCGGCGGCTACAATTCGATCGAGAAGGCGATTGACGACCTCCTCCCTAAGATCGAACGCGTCTGGGTTAAGAAGAAAGGGTCGAAGCCATGACCAATCTCGCACTCCGCCAGGAAGGCGACGAGCAGGAGCGGCGGCGCTTGGGCGACCGTCTGCGCGAAGCACGGAAATATCTCGGCCTCAAGCAGGAAGAAGTTGCTGCCTATCTCAAGATTCCCCGGACCGCGCTTACCGATATCGAGAATGGCCAGCGCCGCGTTGAAGCGATCGAACTGACGCGGCTTGCCCGTCTTTACCGCCAGTCGGTGGCCTATTTTACCGGCGAAGACGAGGCCTCCGCGAGCCTTCCCGCCGATGTCGCCCATCTGGCGCGACGCGTTGCGGCCTTGTCGACTGAGGACCGGGCCGAGCTGAGCCGGTTTGCCGAATATCTCCGCTCGCGGTCTGGCGGCGAACGGAGCTGATCGATGGCGTCGGATTATGCGAGCGCGGTTCGCGCTGGTACGATGGCAGCGGGCCGCCTGCATCGCGAACTCGATACGCGCGCACTGATCGAGACCCAAGGCGGCAGCGTCGATGTCTTCGGCGCGATCCATGCCGTGGGTCTACCCTTGCTGCTTCGTCCTCTGAAAGGCCTGCTCGGCGCCTATCTCAGCGCACCTGCTCCTGGCGTTCTCGTCACGACGGAACGACCGATGAGCATCCAGCGCTTCACGGCCGCGCACGAACTCGGGCATTTTTCGATGCGACACGAGCCGAGCCTCGACGATGAGAGCATCCTGCGCCGGATGCCGATGTCGCCCGAACCGGGAAACAACTTCGAGGAAACCGAAGCCGACGCCTTTGCGATCGCCTTCATGATGCCGAAATGGCTGGTGCTCGCGCACAGCGCGCGACAAGGATGGCAGATCGATCATTTCCGGCGCCCCAATGTCGTCTATCAGCTCTCGCTGCGGATCGGCGCCAGCTATGAGGCGACGTGCCGCACCCTGGTTCGCTACAATCTGATTTCGCCATCGGTGATGACCGACCTGCTCCGGACGCAGCCGCGCAGCCTGAAGGTCGATCTCCTCAAGGACTATCGGCCCGACAACTATCGCGGCGACGTCTGGCTGCTGACCGAGCGCGATGCCGGCTCGCGGATCGATGGCAGTCGCAATGATCTTTTCGTGCTGCAGCTCGAAGAACATAGCGGCGGTGGGTATCTCTGGGATCTCGACCAACTGATCGCCAGCGGCTTCGCCGTCGTTCGAGACGAGCGTGAGGCAATCGACGGCGATGGCATCGGTGGTCCCGTTGTCCGCCGTGTCACCGCGGCGCCCGATGCGCCGCGGCGCGGCCGCATGTCGCTCGACGAGCGGCGGCCGTGGCAGCCTGCGCCGGCCCTCACCAGCCTGACGCTCGATTTCGACCTCACCGGCCCGGAACAGACGGGCCTGTCGCGCGCCGAACGGCGGCACCTGCTCGAGGCCGCCTGACGCCCCATGATCGATATCGTCCGTGACCTTCGGCCGCTGTTCGGGCCTGCGCGCGATCAAGGCGCGCGGCCGACATGCCTCGCATTCGCCGCGAGCGACACCCACGCCGGGCTTCGCGACGGCTGGGCACCGCTGTCGTGTGAATTCGCCTTTTATGCCGCGCAGAAACGGGCGGGCAGACCGCCGACGAGCGGCGCACTGCTATCCACAATGCTGGACGCGCTACGGCTCGATGGCCAACCCGACGAGAAAGGCTGGCCGTATCTGGCAGCGGTTCCAGCCGATCATCGACTGTGGACGCCGCCGGCGACCGTTGGCCCGCTCTATGGCCGCAACGGACAGAGGGATGGAACCGACCTGTCATCCATCCTTGCCGCGCTGGATCGTGACACGCCGGTGCTCATGCTGACGATGCTGTCACGGTCTTTCTTCCAGCCGCGCGGTGATGGCGTCGTCGATCCGGCGAACGACGAACTCCCCGAGCCAGCGCAACGGCACGCGGTCGTCGCGGTCGGGCATGGAACCGTGGACGGCACCCCGGCCATTCTCATCCGCAACAGCTGGGGACCAGGTTGGGGCTTGGAAGGCCACGCCTGGCTTACTGAGCGCTTTCTAGCGCCGCGCCTTTTCGCCACGGCAAATTTGACGGAGGAAGTCGATGTATCTTCCCATACCGCCGCAGCCTGACTGCGTTGCTGGCTGGCGCGAGGCGGTCCGGCTCGTCGACCTCGCCACCGGACACCAGGCGCAGAATGTCGTCATCTCCGTGGCCGAGCCGACTGCGCGCGCAACACTCGCCGATCCCGTCGTGGCGGAAGTCGATGCCTTCCTTTCGGGCCATGGCAAGAAGCCCATCGAGACGGTCGCCAACACGATTTTTCCGGCAGCGCTGTACAGGCGCTACGGCGCGCCGCAATTCTTCGACCGGTTTCGCGACAACGTGCTGCCGAAGGTCCGGAGGTCGGGCGCTTGGTCGGGCTATTATTTCGAACGGATGATGGAATTGCCCCGCGCCGACGGCCAGCCAATCAATCAAATCTGGGGCATCGTCGAGCGCCTGCGCAACCCGAACGTCCGAGCGCTCAACAAATTCGAACTGCTGATCTTCGACCCCGCCCGCGACGTGAATGACTCGCCCTACGGCGGTCAGTGCCTGAGCTTTGCCAGTCTCAAGCTGATCGGCAAGGGCGACGATCGTCGCCTCGGCATGACCGCGCTCTACCGCAATCACTACTATATCGAAAAACTGCTCGGCAATCTGATCGGCCTCGGCCGTCTGCTCGAATTCATCGCCAAGGAAGGCGGGGTCGCGCTGGGTCCGCTCACGATCGTCTCGACCAACGCCACGGTCGACACCGCCAACTGGAACCGCGGCGATCTTAAGCAACTCTTTGAACGCTGCGATCAGGCGAGCGCACATCTCCGTGCTGCGGCGTGAGGCGCGCCCAACGGCAGTTCTAGCGGCTCATCGTTGTCATCCGCGACACCGTACAGGCTGAACATGCCCTCGATGAACTCGCGCTGCCCGCCGTAGCTCGGATGGCGGACCGCGGTGGTCGGAATGTCGAGACCGTCCAGCGCCAGGTGAGCGTCGCGCCCGATCGCGACGATCTGGCGGGGCCGGATCATTGACACGAGGGCTTGCAATATCGGCCAGGTCGCCTCGCGCTCGCTTCGCGTGTGGCATCGGTTCGACATCGGATCATCCGCTTCATGGGGATGGAACGGGAAAACGTTCCAGAGCATGACAGGCTGACCGATCCGCTCTAGCACACGCCAGACGATCGCCGCGGTGCGCTCCGCCACGGCGGGTCCCTGCGTCGCACGTTCAAATGCGATGCCGCCCATCAGCGTGCCGGCATGTCCGAGGTGAATTTCGTCGGTCAGCGGTACGCCCGTACGCCGCCCCCCGCGATAGCCGAGATCACGCGCGATCCAGATCGTTTCGACGCGATGATCAAGCGCCGCGGTGAGCAGCATTTCGAGATTGTCGCGGCGCCGGGCGGCGGCGTCGCTGCGGTCATGGACCGTGCAGCGATCGCGCCAGGGATTGAACACTGAGGGAAGTTCGGTCGCCGCCAGGGTGGACACAAAGGATTTCGGGGTCATGACGGCAATTCCTTGATACGCAGGCGGCGATTGGCGAAGTCGATCAGGACGCGGCCGCGCCGATGCTCCTGAAGGAAGCGGAAAGCCGTATAGCCCTGGAGGATCGCTTCCTCCCAAAGCCACAGCGGACAGCGTTCTGATTCGTAGCCGGCGACGAACTGGCGGACATGCTTCAGCATGTCCAGCGGAAGGCCACCGCGCTTCACGTTTTCAAAGTACCGGAGTTGCTGCGCTTGTCCGAAAATCCAGGAAGTTATGCCCTCTTCGATGAGAATCGCCCGAGCACCGTCTTCGGCGTCGTCGAGTTTCGGATCGCTCTTGCGCTTGAGACGGAGCAGCGCACGCAGCACTGGCGACCAGCCAAGCACCGCGACATAAGCGTAGTGAAAGACATCGTGGAAACGATAGTCGTCGGGTTCGAGCGCGTTGTCGGTGAGCCGGTCGCCGACATACACACCGCTTGAGCGTTGATACACGAATGTCTGCCCGCGAACGGTGCGTTCATAGACGTCGATCGCCATCCGCCGCGGCAATTGCTCTTCTGGGTCGAGCGCCGCATCGGTCGGCGCCGGATAGATGCGCTCGCGCGGCCAGCGATCGAAGATCTTGTGAAGATTCTTCACGGCGGCAGCCTCGATGGTAACACCGGATTCGTTTGCCGCCTGGATCAACCGGCGCATGACCGCGACCAGCCGGCCCGCGAGTGCTTCGCGGTCCTTCGCAAGACCGCCCGCCTGGAAATCGTTGATGAGCAGCCCAACGTCGCCTGCCAGCGCGAGCAGGCTATGCTCGAACTGCGGCATCGGTGCCTTGGCAAGCGGAATGTGCTGCGGCTGCAGCGCATGGAAACTGAGCGTTTCGTTGCCGCCCGTCTGCCATTGTCCGCCGTTTGTCGCCGCGGCGGCAGCGATGTCGCTGAGCGCCATGCGGCTGCGCCGTGCGATCGCCGCCAGATACCAAAGGACGTCACCAAGCTCTTCCGCGACGGCGTGAGCGTAACCCAGGTAGGAGGCATCGTCGCGCTGCTTTTTCTTGGCCTCACTGAGCAAGCTGCCGACTTCGCCGAAAAGGCCAAGCATCGAGAAGCCCAGTGCGCGGCCACCGCTGCGTTGATCAGTCCGCGCGGCCTGCTTCGCATAATCCGCAACAGTGAGAGCTTCGAAATCCTCGCTCATCGCCTGCCCTTCCGGCGATCCGATATCGCGTCTGCGGGGACGCTCACGCCATAGGCTTCAAGTGCCCGCAGTACGATCATCCGGATCGGCTCGCGGGAATCGAGCGACCGTTGACCGAGATCGCGTTTCGTAACGGCAGGAATCTGCACCTGAAGATGCTCGTCGCCGACATCGGTTTGCGCTGCGATATTTTTCATGAATCCATGAAAACATAATTTCATGAAAATAGAAAGCCCGAATCCTCCGGATCAGGAGACGCTCGGCCCGCTGCGCTGCCGCCCGAGTGTCCAGTTGATCCCGCCGTCGCGCATGATGCCCGAGACCGATTTACCGACATGGCGATCGAGAACAGAGCGCCACGGCACCAGCGTGAAATCGCGCGACCGTTCGATGAGCGCATGGCGACCACTCGTCATCTCGACTGCGCGCACGAGCCTGCCTTGAACAGCCTCCCCCTCTCTGGCCTCGGCGAACGGAACGCCTAACTTGTCGGAGAGCTGGCGGGCGACACGCAGCAATTCTCGCCGCTGGAGCGCGGCGAGCATCCCTCGCCGATAGACCGTCTGCCCATCCTGTTCGTCTGCAAGCTGTTCGGTGATCAGCCATTGCCGTCGCATCGCCTGCGCTGAACGAACCTCGTGCCCGAACCCAGCATCGCGCACTGGCACCGGCGCTTCGGCGACCAGCTCGCGATCGAGCCAGGTCGCGGCATCGGTTCCCGGTAATTTGTCGAGCGGGATCGCCGACAGGGTTTCAATGGCAACGGGGTGGTCGCGGAACTGCATGGCTTCGAACCTCTCGACCCTGGCGAGATGGTCCGGCGCGATGATCCAGCTTCCGTCGGGCTCGCGCTCGACGACGCCCGAGATTTTTCGCATCGCTTCAAGCCGCCGGACATGCGTTTCGGCGAAGCGTTCGCTGGCGGTCGGATCGTGCTTCAGATGGGCGTCGATCGAATAGCGCCCGCCGTTCGCCGCCGCGATCTCGTCGATCGTCCGATCGACGGCGCGAATGCCGCCCTCGCGTGGCGCGATCCGGACGATGGCATTTTCGGGGATCGTGTCGACCAGCTCGCCCTTGCCGATCTCGGCATAATGGGTGCGCCCGTCGATGCCGTCGACCAGCAGATAATGACGGTCTTCATGTTCGTCGGCGAGCCCGCGCATCACGACGCGGCCGATGATCGGCGTCGCCTCCTTCGCGACCGGGTCGTAGATGACGCGATCGACCGCAGCACGATCGAGCTTCCGCGCGGTCAGCTCGCGCTGCATGGTGCGGATGATGTCGCCGCGCTCGCCGATCTGGCGCAGTGTGTTCGCAAGGTCGGGCTCAAGCCGCCAGGTGCCGTTGCCGACATGCGAGGCGAGTCCCATGCGCCCGAGTTTCTGCAGGCGACCGACGCGAAGCGATTGCTGGAAGGGATCGCCATCGCTCGCGCTGACCAGCCGCGCGGTATCCATGTCGCGGATCAGCCGTCTGTCGATCGCGGTCAGCCGCTCGGCACCCGTATCGCTGCGAAGCCGCTCTTCGATTTCAAGGTCGGTGCGCGGCCCCAGGTCGAGGTTGACGATCTCGATCGCCCGCTGCCGGCTCCCGTGCGAGATATACTCGCGCGCGATCAGCAGATTCTCACCCCGATCGTTTACGCCGCGCACCACGATATGCGTGTGCGGATGGCCGGTATTGAAATGGTCGACCGCCACCCAATCGAGCTTTGTCCCAAGATCCTGCTCCATCTGCGTCATCAGCCGGCGCACGAACGGCTTCAAGTCGGGATACTGGTCGGCGTCCTCGGCCGACACGATGAACCGGAACTGGCGGCGGTCGCCGTCACACCGTTCGAGGAACGCCTTGCCATCGGCGACGTCGCTGTCGGGCGAGTAGAGCGCACCAGCCTCGCCCTCACGGGTCACGCCGTCGCGCTGAATATAGCGAAGGTGCGCCTTCGCACCGCCCATGCCTTTCCCGCCAAGGCCGACAGGCCGTATCTTGACGATCACGCGGCGCGACCGGAACGCGCCCAATCGGTCGCGCGATCTGAGCACCCGCGCAACACTCGCGCCGCGCCCGATCCGGCTGCCGTCGAAACGGCCGCGCCTGCCCGTTTTCATGCCGGCCCGCTTTGCCGCTTTCACGACGCGGCTCAGGTAGCGCTGCTCCTTGCCCCGGCCGCGCATCCGGCCCAGCTGCGGTTCGAACTCATCATCGCGCATAGCGGCGTCCTTCCATGCCGGAATGACGCTCCCCGCCGATAAGAATGGCGCGTCCTCGCCAGAGCGCAAGGAGTCTCGCGATTGGGATCGGAAAAGCCCAGAAAACCGCCACTCCTGGTAACCCTGTCTCGCACTCAAAGGGCGAGTCTCGCAAAAGCCTTCAAAAAACGATGTGCAGACAAACACTTACAAAATCGCGAGATTTTGCCTCTATCTTGCCATCGAGCCCGACTGCCACCTGCCGCCCCAGACGCCCGCTTTGCCTTCCCGCCTTCCCGATCAAAAAAGGGGAGCGGCGCCATGCGGCACCACTCCCGCGAACCTGCCCCTTCAACAGCGCATCGCCTTATTGCCAGCCTGCCTGTTCGGCCTGACGCAGCGCCCGATTGCACCGCTTCAGCCTCTTCTCAGCGGCCCTTAATTCGGCTTCGATCTGCCGCCGTTCTCCCGCGTCATCGCACCATGAAAGCTCCGCGCGAAGCTCCTCGATCTGTTGTTCAACCGACATCTCATCCTCCTGATACAAGCGAAAGATGAGCCATCGCCCGGCGGGGAGCGGGCGGGGTCAACCACCGCGCAGCGGCCGCGAAGCGGGCGACGGGGGAGCCGATTTTCTCGTCGCCGGAGTGGAGCGAAGCGGAACGCAGGTGGCGTGAAAATTGGGGGAACCGTCGATGGTTGAGGCGGTCCGTTCGCCGCCGGATACTCGGTGCTTGCTGAGCGGATTTCTTCCTCTCTGCAGGCCCGCAAGCGCGTTCCGGTGCAGGAAAAGGCCCACGCCAAGCCCTCAAGGCATGAGGAAAGCCCCGCGCCGGGTGACCGGCGCGGGGCCGATCCGGCTCAGTCGCCGGGGTTCCAGATAACGGCGAACGCGTCGTCGTCGTCCTGCCCGGCGGCGCGGCCGAGATTGGCGTAGAGGGTGCGGCCGCCAAGTTCGGGGGCCGACATGGCGAGGCGGACATATTCGCGCTGGCTCACCTCGCCGGTGCGGATCCAGCCGCCGCCCAGTTCGACGCCGTTCGACAGCACGCGGTAGTCGGGCTGGTCCCCGGTCTTACTGCGGTTGGGGATGATGGCGATCTCGGCATTGACCGAAAGCGTCTTCAAGGCGCCCCGGAACGAACCGTCGTTCTGGCGCTGGACATGACCGATTGAGGGCATTTCTCGTCTCCTTGCACATTCGCCCGACCCGATGCCGGGCGATGGGCGGACCGAAGGGACGGCCCTTGAGCGCGCTGCGAACCGCAGGCCGAAGCGAAGCGGAGGACCGGAAGCGCGGGGCTGATTTGGAGCGAAGCGGCCGCGAGGAGCGCCGCCAAAGCGGCGCGGGGAAATCAGTTCCGCGCGATGGTTTCGCGAGGCGCGCGGCCGTCCCAGGTCATGCGCCCAAGGAGCCGGCGACGGGTTGGTGAGACACGAAAGGACGAGATGCGCGCGCGGACAGGAAGCCCAGTCCGGCGTCTTTCCGGGAAGCCATGATTGCTTTCGCGGCCACGAGGCCGCGGCTATAGCCTCACGGCGATGAACGAAGGAACGACGATTGCGGGGCAGATCGAACGGCTGATCGTGCGGCTGGACGGCGCGGCGGTGTGCGATGCCTGCGTGACTGACCGGCTCAACCTGTCGGTTACCGCACAGGCCAATGTCGTCACCTGCGCGCTCGGCGGCACGCGCGGATTCGAGCGGCAGAAGGACGAATGCACGTTATGCGGAAGCGCCCGGACGGTGATCCGCCGCACCGCCCGGTAGGTCAGGCGGCAGGGGTTTTCGGCACGCGAGCGCGCAGTGCGGCGCGATTTGGGCTAGTTGCCGTCGCCCGCGAGCGCGCGCGACAGCGCCTCGTTGGTCGCGTCGATCTCGATGCGGTCTGCGAAAATCGCGCACCAGCCGCCACCGAACTCCCCGATGCGGGGCTTGGAACAGGTCATGGCCCATTCAAAGCCGATCGGCCCCTTGGCGAGCGTTTCGGGGCAACATCGCTGGATCACCACCGCGATGGCAGCGGCATCGAAATCGTCCATGCTGGCGAAACACACGATCCGCGCGGATGGATCGTCGGGGCAGGTTTCAGCGATGAAATCGGCTCCGATGGTGGGAAATTCGGGATCGTTGAACGCCTCGCGAAACCCGCTCCACCGCGCGTTCGCATCGTCCGGCGGAAAGGCTGCGAGCAGCGCCGCGCTCGGCGGATCGGGCGCGTCGTCATTCGCTAGCGCGTAGCCAGCGTTTGCGACTTCCTCGATCAGCGCGCACTCGGCGGCGGTGCAGCGAAAGGCGAAGCTGCCCTGAATCCAGATGTCAGCCATTGCTCGCCTCCTCCCGTTCGGGCGTGATGACAAGCGGGGGCACCGCGAAGTCGGCCGCATCGAAATGCGCGATGATCGCCGCATAGCTGCCCAATCGCTCGGCGGTGCAGCGCCCCATGAGGATATAGTCGTCCTCGTCGGCAGCGTAGCTTTGCGGTTCGCCGCTGCCGGTGAACACGGTGCGTTCCGCACCCCACTGGCAGGCATAGGCGCCCGACCAGCGCGCGAAGAAAAGCCCATGCGCGATGCAGAAGGCTTCGAGTCCCTCGAACCGCCCCCAGGCGACCTCGTGCGCCATGAGCGCCAAGGGCTCGCCCTCGGGCAGATCGCCGAGCGCGAAGGGTTCGCCGTCCCATTCGGTGGACAGCCCTTCGTTCGCGATGGCCTCGGCGAAGGCGGGAAGCTGGCTGGCGGGGAGCGTCCCGCCGATGGTGATGGATGCCGAAACACGGTCGGCCATGACAAGTCTCCTGTCTGAAATCCGCGCCGCGAGGGCCGCTTGCGGCCGAGCGGCGCGGCGATTTTATGGGGGACGGAACGGGCGGCGGGTGCGCCGCCGCCCGTCCAGTTTCATGCGGCTTCGCGCTCGGGCTGTTCCTGCGGCTCGGCCTTGGCAGGGGCCGGAAGCGCAATCACCGCGCCGGGGCCGGTCGGTTCCGGCTCGCGGTCGGGGCGCGCCGCGAGCACCTTGGCATGAGCCGCGACGGTGCCGACGCCGCCGCGCGCCGTATAGGTAGCGGGCGGGAACGCCATCCATTTCGGCACCCAACCCTCGACCTTGGGCCGCCCGTTCGCACCCTCCAGATGGTCGCGGACGATGCGCTTCAAGACCTTGCCCGGTTCCTTCGCATTGGCGGCGGCGACAGGTTCGCCCGCCACCTCGGCGACGATGCGGGTCAGCACCTCCTTGTCGCGGACACACTCGAAAAAGGCGTCGTCGGCCTGCCAGTAGCGGGCCATATCGACGCCGATCTCGCCGCCGACCGCCTCGATGGCGGCGCTGCCGCTGGCGAGCGTTTCGCCCATGACGATGACGATCACGTCCATTACGGCGCGGTCGGGCACGTCGAGCAAGCGCAGGAACACGCCGACCAGTCCGAAGTCGTCGCCGTTGCCGCCTGTGACGGTCGGTTCCTCGGGCGAGAAGCCGAGAAGGTCCAATACGGCGCGGCGCTTCGCGTCGAAGTCGGTTTCCGCGCGGCAAGTTTCGACGCTTTCGCGCACATCGTCGTTGCGCGCGGTCTGCGGCTCGGGCTTGACCGTCCACAGTGGCGACCCGACGATGACATGGGCGACCATCAAGCGCAGCGCGACCTTGGGATGACGGGTCAGCGAGGCGCGGACAGCGGCATGACGGTGCAGGTTGATATAGGTCTGCATCGTGCTCGTCACTTCGGGGCGCGGCACTTTGGGGCCGGTTTCGATTGCCTCGCCGCGTTCGAGCCGCTTGGCCTCCTTGCTCGTCACATAGCCTTCGTGGACCTCGACCTCGCCGCTTTCGCGCACATCTATATACACGCGCCCGCCCTTGCGCTTGGGTGCCTTGGCGAACTCATAGCGGTAGAAATATTCGCCGGGCGGGACGATCACCACGTCGAACCATCCGGCATCCAGATAGTCCTCCTTGCGCGCGTCGATTACGGCGTTCTGCGCGGTCCAGAACGCGTCGGCATCTGCAAAATAGCGGTCTTCGCCGAACAGATCGGCGACGATCGCAAGGCCGCTCGCATCGACGTCGAACAGGGCATGTTCGACCTTGATCGACTGCCCGCCGAACAGCCATGCCTTCAATTGCTGGCCGGTCGGGCAATAGGCGTCGTCATCGTCGTAGAGCGCCAGCCATGCCTTCTGCTGCTGCTTGCTCGCCAGCGTCAGATGCCGGACGGTCGCCGCGTTGATCTTCTCCTTGCGGTAAAGATCGCGGATGCGCGGAAGCAGGTTGCCGAGCGCTAGGATACGCTTCACGCCAAGCTCGGGAATGCCGAACGTCGCGGAGATATCCGCAATGTCGCGGCCCTCCTTGACCAGCCGTGCGAAGGTTTCCCATCGCGTCACCTCGTCGGGATCGAGCCGGGTGTTCTCGAGAAGCGATGCCTCGATGGCGTCGGCGTCGTCCCCGGCGTCGAGGATGGCGACGGGAAGCGGGCCGTGGTCGATGCCCTCGACAAGCGCGATGGCGTTCGCCGTCCAGCGCCGCCGCCCGGCGACGATTTCGTGGACGCCATTATCGTTGCCCGCCTGCGGGCGCACGATCAGCGGCACGATGACACCGCGCTTGCGGATCGAGGGCAGAATGTCGCCCACGTCCGGGGGCTTGGGTCCGTGCCGCATGTTCACCTTGGACGGAACCAGCTTGCTATGGTCGATAAAGTCGAGTTTCATTGGTCTGCTCCTTCTGGAGCGCCGGTCCCGTTTGTCTTGCTGGATGGGCGGGACCGGCACTCAATGCGGCGAAACGCGCCGCGCGTCATCCGGCCCCTCGATCATCAAGAGGCGGCGGAAGCTCGTTGCCGTTCCGGCTATCGGTGATGCGGCGAAGTTCGGCTTCGGCCAGAACGATTGCACCCATGCGCCGCGCGGTATCGGACCATAGCGAAAGCGGGGCCAGCGGCTCGAAATGCTCGTCGCGCTCGATGAACAGGCCGAAGGGCAAGCGGACGCCCGCAATCTCGGTAAGCGAGAACACGCCCATTTCCGGGCATCCGAACCCCAAGTCGGCGAGGCCGAACAGCGTGTCTCCATCGTCGTAAAGCTCGGTGGCGATCCACGTCGCCGCGCCGACCGGATTGAAGAATTTGACCACCGGGAACGGGTCGAACCGTTCGTCGCGCTGCTCGTGGAGGCGGCTGGCGCGCGCATTCGCGCGCAGCGCCGAAAGGATCGCATGGGGGAGCGTAATCATGCCGCTTCCCTCCCTTCGTCCTGCGTCTCGGCGTAGCGGGCAAGCAGCCAATCGGCGGCCTTGCTCGCCTGACTGGCCGCGCGAAAGATCGCGCGATTGTCCTCGCGCAGCACGTCGAGCCATGATGCCAGATAATCGGCGTGACGAACGGTCGGCACGATGCCGAGCGCGGCGCAAAGGAAGGCCGATCCCATCTCGGCGATCAATTCTTCGCGCGCATAGTCCTTGCTGCCGAACGCATTGCGCAGATTGCGATTGAGGCGCGACGGGTGGCCGCTGGCATGACAGAGTTCGTGCAGCGCCGTCCGGTAGAAATTGATCTGTTCGTGGAAGGCCGGTTGCGGGGGCACCTGCACATAGTCGGCGCTCGGGACATAGTAGGCCTTGTCCCCACCGATGCGGAAATCGACGCCCGATGCCGCAATGACCGCTTCGGCGATCGGCACGACTTGGCGTTCGGGAAGCGGTGCGGGGTCGGTGGCAAGGCCGGGGCGCAAGCCTTCGCACTGTGCGACGTTGAACACGGTGAAGCGTTTGAGGAACGGCACCGCGCGGGCTTCGCCGCCGGTCTGGCGCGCGCGTTCCTTCTCGGCTTCGGGGGTGAAGCGGTCGGCATAGACAACCCTTGTCCCGCGCTCGCCTTTCCTGACATTGCCGCCCGCCTCCAAGGCTTGGCGGAAGGTCAGCCACGATTGCGACGGATAGCCGTTCTCGATCACTGCTCCCCACAGGATCAGGACATTGACGCCGCTGTAATTGCGGCTGGTGAGCCCGTTGCGCGGGAGGCCGGGGGCGGCGGAGAAGCCTTGACCATTGGGGCGGCCCCAAGGCTGGACCCAAGGGAAGCGGCCCGCCTCAAGTTCGGAAACAATGCGGCCCGTCACCTCGTCGTAAAGATTGGCGCGCTCCGCCGGGGGCTGGCGTTTGCTGCCCTCTGCGCGCGCGCGTTGGCTGCCGGTCTGGTGCATGGCTATCCTCCAATGCCGCCCCAAAAACCCCAGGGCCTCCCCCGGAGCGGGGGTGGGCGGCGAATTGCGACCTGCCGGGCGCGGCCAGGAGGCGGTCCGCACCCGCAGGGCCGAAATGCAATGGAGGAGCCGGACCCGAGCGCAGTCGAAGGCCGGCTTGCGGGACGCCGGGCCGGGCCCAGAAGGGAGCGCCGCCCACCCGCGCGACGAGGGGAAGGCCCAACGAAAAATGCCGCCGCGCCGGTCAGGCGCGGCGACGACAGGCCGGAGCAAGGCTCCGGCATCCCGCCAGTCCGATCGTCACCTTTGGCCGGGACGCGCGAAGCGTGGCCCGGTGGAGCTTGGCGAACGGATGTGAGCCTAGCGGAATAGAGCGGCGGTCGCGCCGCAGGCGCGAGGCGCCTGAAAACCCGGATGCGTCAGGTCAGACCCTGCCGTCTTGAAGCACTCTCGTCGTGGTCGCCATGCGCGCGGTGACACGAGGAGCGAGCACTCGGCCCACTGGCCCCAACAGATCAACCGTGCAGCGGGGATCCGTTCGAACCGGTGCAAGCGGTCATCGCGGGCAACAGGCTCATCATGGCGGCACCGGCGATGATGATCGCGCCGACCGCCGCGGCGATGCCGGTCGCGGTCGGCCCCGCACCGCCGAGCTGCATCAGGCTGGAGACGACACTGCCGCCGGCGATCCCGGCGGGCACGGCGAAGAGAAGCGCGATCGCTCCGCGAAGCGGAACGGGCAACCGCGACGCGATGAGCATGCGTCCGATCAGCAAGACCGCGACGCCGACGACGAGGCCGAGAAGCAGACCGAGCAACGGCCCCAGTTCGCCACCCCCCGCCCACAGAAATGCGGCCGCACCGAGCCCGACCGGGAGTGCGAAGACGGCGAGCCGGAACATCGCCCAGGCGAAGAGGACGATGCCGGTGGCGGACAGGATCAGACCGAGCAACATCACGACCAACTCCATAGGCTCGGAACATAGCAGAAACACGATTCGGCATGAAGCCCCGATCGGCTCGCACTATGGGCGGTCTGGCGCGTTCTTCTCGGGCGACGTCGATCGCAGCGCGACGAACAGCGTGGCCGCACCGGCTTCGCTCCGGCCGGCAGGGGGCCGGTCGCCGATCGCGAAGAAGATGGCATTGACGGTACGCGGCGTTGCACTGGCGGCCGTGACAGCCGACCGGGAATTGACGGGCACTCCGGCGACGCTCGCGAGATAGGCGCGGGTCTCACCGGGCAGCGCGCGGCCGGTCCGCACGTGCTCGGCATAGCGTGCCGGTCCCGCGTTATAGGCTGCGAACAGTCCGGGATAACCGAAGCGGTCATACATCAGACGAAGATAGAGCGTCCCCGCCAATATGTTGTCGCGCGGGCTATGGGGATCACGTCCGAGCCCGAGCCGCGCGCGCATTTCGGACCAGGTGCCGGGCATGAGCTGCATCAGTCCCATCGCGCCGGCGTGGCTGGTAATCGGGCGCCCGTCCAGCACCGTGCGCCCGCCGCTCTCGGCGCGCATGACGCGCTCGATCCATTCTACCGGCACGCCGAAACGCGCCGAGGCTGCCTCGATATAGGGCCGCCAGTGAACGACCGACTGCGCGTCAGCCGGTGCCGCCGCCAGCAGCGCCAGGGCGGTGATGGCGACCCTCAGCCCAGCCACAGCAGTCGCACCTCGCCGATGACGTCGCCGCGCGATGTCGGTCCGAAATAACGCCCATCGAACGAATCCGGGCTGTCCATCAGCAGGAACAATGCGCCCGAACGCAACATCACGCAGCCATTCCACCACGGCATCGGACGGTCGCGGCCATCGGCTTCGCGGCGTTCGGCCACCGGGTGGCCGTTGACATAGATCTCCCGCCCGCGCGCACAGACGCGATCGCCGGGCGCGGCCGCGACGCGCTTGACCAGCGGGATATTGATCGGAATGTAGCGCCGCTCGGCGGCGAGCCGGCGCCAGCGGTCGGGCACCCGGACCAGCACCATGTCGCCCGATGCGATGTCCTGCCGTCCGCTGACGGCATAGAGACCGATCGGCGCGCTGGCCGATGCGTTCCAGACCAGCCACGGCGTTGGCGGCAGCGCGATCGTGGTCGCCAGCGCGGCCGCGCCGAGACCGATCAGCGCGGTGGGTTTAGCCGGCAGACGGGAGGGTAGCAGCCTAGCCATTGCCTCCCTCCCGCATGTTCGCGCGCGACCAGGCCTCGATATCGTCGATATGGTAGCGCCAGACGGTGCCATGCTTTCGGCACGGCGGGCCGCGCCGCTCCCGGCGCATCTTCTTGAGCGTGTCCCCCGCGAGACCGAGATGGAACGCGGCCTGCTTGGTTGTCAGAAACGGGCAATGCTCGCGTGCCCGCCGAGCGCGCTCCGCGGCCGACGACGCCGTGGCTCCACCGTCCACAGCGGATGAATCCGCCTCGATCCGTGTTCGCGCGCCGCCGCCTGCTTCGGGGTTTGGATCGTGTGTCATGAGTGCAGCGCCCGGTCCGACGAACCCGCGTTACCCGCCGATCAGGCCCGCACGCGCGGCTTCCTGTTCGGCGACATAGGCATCCAGCATGTCGGCCTGGCCGGGGAGCAGCGCGTCGATCGCAGGGAGGCCGTCGATATCGTCCCGGTGAAGCAGCACGGACGGGCACTGGCCTTCGACATTGCCGAGATTGGGGCGATGCTGGGCATAGCCGATGAGCGCGGCCAGATCGGGATCGAACGCTCGAGCGATGGCGGGCGGATAGACGAGATACTGATTCTCGAACGTCCGCAGCCATCCGAGGCAATAGGAGGTGATGACCGCGCGGCGCACATGATCGGACTGGTTAGCGCCGGCACCATGCAGGATCGATCCGAGGAACAGCAGCGCGGAGCCGGGTGGCATTTCGGCGGCGACCGGACGTGCATCGCCCGGTTGCGATGCCGCATCGTGATGGCTGCCCGGCCAGACCAGCGTCGCGCCACTCTCCAGCGTGAACGGATCGATCGGCCAGATGACGTTGATCTGATAGTGCATCCCGGTCTTGACGCCGCCCCAGAGATCCTGGTCGCGGTGCGGCACCTGCGCGAGCGCGCCGGGATGGATTTCGATCGCCTGGGTGAGGTTGAGAACGATACGATCGCACCATTCCCCGAGCACCGTTTCGGCGATACCGCGGATGATCGGGTGCAGCACAAGGCCGGCGATATGCCGTGAACGCCGCAACAACGCGCCAAAGCGCTTGGTGCGGGCTCCGTAGAATCCGCCTTCGCAAAAGGGCGTGGCGACGAAGCGCGGTGCGAGTTCGGCTTCGAGCGCGGTGATTAGCTCGGTCGGCACGGCGTTATCGACAATGACATAACCGTCGGCGAGCAGCATCGCGGCGAGGCGGGCGGGGTCGTGCATCGCCATTCCCTTCACGCGGCTCTTGCCGCCGCATCGGGAGTGATCGCACCCGGTACATAGATGCCGTTCGACGCCAGCAGCGCAGGCGTACCGGCGCAGATCTCGATGCGGAACGCTCCAAGGAACGCGCCATCGATGCGGCGCGCGGGGCCGAGCGGCGCTGCGCGCCAGCCCATCGCCAAAACCTCCTCGCGAAAAGCAGCGGTCACGACGCCGGTTAGCATGGTGATTCCGCTGCCGAGCGCATGATCGACCATCGCCGAGATGAGCCGGTTGCGGACACGCAGGCGTCCGGGGGCGCCCAATCGTTGCGGCAGGCAAAGTCGCGTAATCTCGCGAACCTGCTCCCCCCGGGGCGCATCGCACTCGCAGAGCGACGCGAAACGATCGGCGAGAAGATGTGCGCCCTCTGTCGATAGCAGCCGCATCGACCCCTGGTGAATGCAGCCATCGTCGGTGGCGATCAGATAGACCGCCTTGTCGCCGTCATAGCTGTCGATTTCATAGCGGCCGCCGACGACCGGAACATCCCAGCCCAGCAGATCGACGAACAGGGTCTTGCGGTCCTCGAACATCGAGGCGGCGCGCGCATCGGTAAGCGAGCACCCTTTGACAATATGGATCATGGCAGTAGCTCCCGTTCAAATTGAACAGTCGCGAAGGGAGCAGAGATGAAGGGCTCAAACAGTCGTCAATATTGAGGATGCGGCGATCCCGCTCAGAACCGCGGGACGATCTCCTCGATGCAGACGATTCCGCAGGCGAGCGCGATCGCCGGGAGCTGCGCGCGGGAATAGATTCCGAAATGTTCGCGCAGGTCACGCATGTAGGTGCGCACTGTCGTCGGGGCGATGTTCATCATGATCCCGATCTCGACGTCGCTCTTGCCCATCGCCGCCAAGCGAAAGCATTCGAGCCGCTTTGGGCTGAGATGGGGTAATTTCAGCGGGCGCGCCGGAAAGCCGTGCAAGCGCCGCGCCTCGGTAAACGCCTCGCTCGCCATCAGCGTCGCGATCCGGCAGATATGCGATGGCGGCAATTGCCCGTCGCGCGTTGCGAACGTACAGCATCCGGGCGGCTCGCCGGCGACGCCAATCGGAACGGTGAGGCCGTTGCGCAGGCCATGACGCGCGGCTTCGCGCACGATGCGCGCCTGTCGCCGCGTGAAGCCGCCCAGCAGTCGCTCCATTTCGTGCCAGCAGAACGCCCGGCTTGTCGAGCGCGCCGCGAGCAAGGCGGGATCGTCGCGGTAATAGCCTTCGGCGACGAAAACGTCGCCCCAGCTCTGGAAATTGTCCATGCGGAAATATCGCCCACCGGGCTGAAAGAAGGCCATGCTCTGGACGATCGCGAGCCATGGGAGGCCGAGCTGGCGTGCGGCGGCCTCGCTGCAACTGAACAGCTCGCGATCACTGTTCGCGCGCCTGGCCTGCTTAATATAGGCATCGAGGTCGCGAAACGGCACCGAGGGGCACTCCTTTCGACGCGCGCGTTGCGGGCGCGTCTATCGGGCGCGTGGTTCCAGCCCACGCGCGTGCAGCCCCCGATGATTTACTTGGTCTTGCTCGGCCGCCCCGTCGGCTTGTGCGGATGGCGCCGGAGCGTCACCGCCGGGCGCGCCAGTATCGCGCCGATTTCCAGTTCGTCGTCCGAAACGATCGAGATCGATATCCGGCCGGACAAGAGATAGACGGCATTAACGCCGAGTGCCTTCGCGAGCCGCTCCATTGCTTTCAGCGTCGGGCTCGACCGGCCATTTTCGATCGCACTCAGATAAGAGCTGCTCGTGCCCGCATCATGGGCGAGCGCTTCTTGCGTGATGCGCATCGCAAGCCGCAATTTCCTGAGATTCAAACTGAAGGACTTCGACGCATCCATAAGGGCGTAAGTTCACGCCCTGCGACCATTACTCCACACTGGATACAGGTTGGAGTTATTATCTATATTATTACGTTTTTACAAATATTTAAATGAGATTCCCGAACAACGCGCACTCAACTCTGATGCGGATTCTCAGGCGCGCCAAAAGACCGCATTCGGACGGTCGAATCGGTCGATGACCGAAGCCCTCACGCCAGGACATTGGCCGTGGACGCCGCAGTGGAAATCCCATCGGCGTCGTCACATCCGGGGCGAGCATTGATTTCAAGCGCCGAGCGAATCACGATGCGAACAACGTCCCGTGGACACGTCCGCAATCGCCGTTCCGGCGTGGCGTACAGGAATCATCGGATAGTTTGACGTGCCTGTGTGTCGTTGTCTCCTTTGATTTGAATGCAGCGCAGCGAAGCGGAGCGTCGCATTGGTTCATAGTTATGAAATCACCGTTCGTGTCGGGCCGCTGGCCGCCCACCATGCCAACCGACTACTCGCAACAGTCGGTTCTGGCGGTAATCCCGCAGCGGTCCGGTTTGCTCCAGCCCCGCCGAATTGTACTCGGATCTTCATGATGCAGCGGGATCGGTCCGGGGATCGGTAGTGACGAGCCCGAAAAACGTGGCGCCGGCATTGCCTGGAGGATATTGTCGATCTCCCGATAGACGCCTCGCGCTGCCATATGAGGATGGCGCGCCGCTTCGTCCGGATCAAGCACGGGGGCAAAGCAGGCATCGCTGCCTTCCAGCAGTGTGCGCCATTCTTCCCGTGTCCGCATGGCGAATATCTCGCTAAAACGCTGCTTGAGCTCGGGCCAGGCATCACGATCATAGCCGTCGTCAAAACTGCTATCGCCGGCCAACCCCAGCTTTTTGCAAAGCAGCGCATAGAACTTGGGCTCGAGTGATCCGACTGAGATGAAATTCCCGTCGGCGCACCGATAGGTCGAGTACCAGTGAGGGCCGTCAAGGATGCTGCAGCCGCGTATGCTGGCAACCTGGCCGGCGGCCTTCAGGCTCAGGAGCAAGTTCATCATGTGAGCGCTCCCATCGACGATCGCGGCGTCAACCACTTGCCCATTCCCGGTATCCCGCGCGTGCATTGCCGCTGCGAGGACGCCGATGGCCAAATAGAGCGCTCCACCCCCAATATCGCCTACCAGGCTTGGCGGCGCCATTGGCGGTTCACCGGGATGCCCAGCATACCAAAGGGCTCCTGACAGCGCGATATAGTTGATGTCATGGCCGGCCGCTTGGGCGAGAGGTCCCTGCTGCCCCCAACCCGTCATGCGACCGAATACAAGGCGGGGGTTACGCGCTAGGCAAACCTCGGGACCAAGGCCGAGCCTCTCCATCACCCCAGGCCGCATGCCTTCGATCAGTACATCGCCCCTTTGGACGAGATCCAGGACATGCGCGACGCCTTCGGGGGACTTCAGATCCAAGGCAATTACACGTTTCCCGCGGTTCACAATGGCGCCGCTGCCAAGATCGATATTTTCGGAGTTAGGGCTTACGCGTTCAATGACGACGACATCGGCGCCAAGGTCGGCCAACAGCATTCCGCAAAACGGCGCCGGGCCGATGCCCGCAATTTCGAGTATTTTGAGGCCTGCAAGCGGACCAGTTTTCGTCATTCAGGCATACCTGCGTCTGAGACCTTGGCGCTTTGATCCAGGCCGTTTCGCCGCTCCAGATTTCGAGACGGGTTGCAGTCGTGCTGGGCGGCAGTGTCGAAAGTAAGATTGGCAAAATGACCTTGATTCGCCTAATTCATTCTCTGGAGCAATTATTCCTGTGGGGCATGTCCATGCTCGATTCTCGCCTCAAGCATGCCGTCGCGGTTGGTCAGCTTCGTTCCTTCTCCAGGGCAGCGGATGCGGTTGGTGTCACGCAGTCGGCGGTGACCAAGAGTGTCGCTGAACTCGAACGGCATCTTGGCTATTCCCTTTTCCATCGGACCTCACGGGGCGCGATGCCGACAGAGGAGGGACGCGAATTTATTGATCGCGCAGCGCGCTTGCTTGCCGACGCAGCTGAACTACTCGGAGATACAGCCCGCCGCGCCGACGCCTATGCGGGCCCGCTTCGAATCGGACTGTTCCCAGGGTCAATCGACTGGTTGCTCACCCAACCTCTGGTTTCTTTGCTGCGGCGCCATCCGGCAGTGCGCGTCGAAGTCGTTTCGGGCAACAGCGAAAGGGGCGTGCGACTCCTGTCGCGCGGCGATATCGATGTCGCCTTTGGACTTGAAGCGGCCTTTGCACGCTGGCCGGAATTCAAGTGCGAGCGGGTCGCCTCGATCGAAATACTGCCTTTTGTGCGGAACAATCATCCCATTCTGGGGATAAACCCGACCAGCAAGGAGCCGCTGGTCCAGTTCGAATTCGTAGTGCCCTCATCTTCCGAACCCTACACATCGATCATTCAGCAGATGTACGAAAAAAGCGGTAAGCGTCCCGCTGACTGGATCCACATGACAGACTATTTTCAATTGGTTCGACGGATCGTTGCCACATCCGATGCTATCGGGATGGTTGCAAAACAGTTCACCGAGAACTCATGGTTTCGCGCCAATTTCGTGGCCTTGGAGGGAATCGGTTTATTCGATCCATTGACGCTTTGTTATGCTGTGCGTAGCCGCTGGCAGGTAAAACCGGCTGGCCGTGCGCTCGTCAGCCTTGTTCGTCAGGCATGGCGCACCGCATCATCGGATTAACGGCAAGGGGGCGGGGTGCGATCGGAAATCCGCTGCATCCGTCGCGATCAGCTAGAGCATTTCGCGCAGAAGTGGGAACCGGCTTTCCGGCAGGAAATGCTCTAGCAAATTGATCTTGGGCATTTTCCGAGTTGGCGGGTGATTCCACTCGCCTCGAAAATGGCCTAGAAGCTAATCGCCACTTCTCCGCCGATGACGCGCCCCCTGTTTAGCGGTGAAAGGCTTGCACCCGTGCCCCCGAAGGCCGCCGGCAAAGGTGTATCGCCGCCAATCGTCACCTCATTCAGGAGGTTTCGGCCATAGATGGAGAAGCGCCAGTGCTTGTTGTCGGTCGCCAATGTGAGGCTCGCATCGAGCATATCGGCGCCCTGAAGGAAGCCGACGTTGTTGTCGGTGAATGCCGCCTTGTCGCGATGCGTGAAGCTGACACGCGCCGTTGCTGTCCCCAATTCGCCAAGCTGCTGATCATAAGTCAGCCCCACGCCATAGGTCCATGGCGACAGCCTTGGCAATTTGAGCGCACGATCCACATCGTTGATGACGCCATCACCGCTGAGGTCGAACTGGACGTTGCGATACTGGCCATTCACGTAGCCGAGCTGACCCGAAATCACGAGGTTGGACAAAAGAAAAAACTGCCCCTCGGCCTCGACGCCTTTGATTGTGGCGTCGGCGGTGTTCCGTATGACCTGGCTGACGCCAAGCGGTCCGGGCAGGTTGATCTCGCGCTGCAGGTCCTTCATGCGATTGTAGAAGGCCGCCAGGTTGATCCGGTGGCGCCCGAATTGCTTCTTGGCGCCGAGTTCGAAACTGTCCTGGGTCTCTTGATTGAATGGCCCCGGCGGCACAGCGGGATCGGTGTTGCGCAAATTATATCCGCCGCTGCGGAACCCGCGCGTGTAAAGGCCATAAATCTGCGTGTCGTCATCCGGCTTCCACTGAAGGCCGATTTTCGGCGTAAACCCTCGCCATTTTGCCGCGTCGGCGAAATTGGTTGCACAGATCAGCGTGTCTAGATTGCAACCATTTGCGCGTAAGGCCGAGACCCGAACGGCTTTGCGTTCCCAACTATACCGCGCGCCGAGATTCAAGGTCAGCGTATCGGTGAAATGCCAGTCGGTCGAAGCAAAAATGCCCCATGTTGTCTGGTCTTGCGTACCCCCACCGGAAACGATCCGAGCACCGCCCAAAAGATTCCGCAGCTCGGCGTAACGAAGATCCTGGGAAAAATAGTATAGACCGGTTGTCAATTCGACGTCACCGAACCTTCCGGCATAACGAAGTTCGTCGCTGAGTTGATCCTGGTCGATTTCGAAAAAGGCATGAAAGAAGGACTGTGGTGTTCCATCGATATCAGCGCCCGCGGAGGATCGGAATTTCCGATAGCCAGCGATGTTGGTGAAGACGCCTTCGCCCAGACCAACATCGATGTTGGTTTCCACGATCGCCTGGTCCCATTTGGCATCATAGAAACCTGGGAAATTGATCGAAAACCTGAAGCTGTCGCGGGGAAACAGCGCGTGACTCTGGACAGGGGCTCCATCGCTTTCGACATCGCCATGCTCATAGCGGAGATCCATTCGGAAGCGGTCGCCACCCTTGAGCGAAAGTGCCGGGCGAATGATAAGGTCATGTGATTTACCGAAGCTGCGATTGTCGAAGCGGTTGCGAAACCAGCCATTGTCGTCGCTGTAGTAGACGGCCAATTTGGCAGCCAAAACGTCATCGACGATAGGTCCGGTAACCGTGCCGCTTACGGTCTTTTTCAGTCCCGTTTCAATGGATAGCTTGGCTTTGGCTCCAAAATCGAAGCTGGGCCGCGTGGTCCGCACAACCACGGCACCGCCGGTAACGTTGCGACCGAAAAGCAAGCCTTGCGGTCCACGCAGAACTTCGATCCCCTCAAGGTCGAAGTTGTCCAGCACGACACCAGCGTTGATGCCGAGGTAAATACCGTCAGTGAAAACGCCTACGGTGGGGTCGATCGATGGGATCGTGCTGTTGATGCCGAGGCCCCGGATAGTGAAATTGGCATAGCCCGGTGCCGTACCCACATCCTCGAGCTGGACGTTGGGAACGTCGTAGCTCAGACTTTGAAGATTCTGGACGAACTTGGCATCCAGCTGCGCTTCACCAAAAGCCGTGACCGCCATCGGTACTTTCTGCACGCTTTCGCCATAGCCCTTTTTGGTGGCGGTAACGACAATGTCCTCAGCCAGCGCTTCCGTGGCGCTCCCGGTTTGGTCGTTCGCCTAGGGCGTTGCTTCCTGGGCAAATGCTGTTCCCGAGCACAACAACGCGGCAGAAGCCAATAGACATCCTCTCATGGCTGATCCTCTCTTCCCAGGAGATATTGTGTAGTTCATGCCGTTTGGCGGCATTTGAGGGCCGTCGTCCAATTCAATTCGCTGCAGAACTATTCCTGCTGCTCATCGATATCTGGCGGCAGCACGACGCCATCGGCAGCCCGACGGCCGCTCAAAAATATCATGGTAATTCATCGGGTTGATTACGCTCTCAGCGCCCGTTCTACCGCCTCAAGGCTGTCATTCAGCCCGAGCGGGTGCTCGGCATCCGTGAAGTCGACAATTCTACCCCAGTGCCGGGCGACATCATCGAGCGTGAACGCCCTGTCCGCTCCGAAGGCGTGCCCAAGCGCGCGCTCCCACCTAAGCTTGGCGATATAGCCGGCTCCAACTTCAAAAAGCCCTTTGGTTTCGCTGCAATTCTCGTGCGCAAGCCAACCGACCAATGGACTGATCGCTTCCGCTCTGAGATTGGCGAGAAACTCTTGTGGAAAGGCAGTCGCGGTCATACGCGATGCGGCGATTGGGGCGATCGTATTAACCTGGATGTTTCTGGACCGCCCCTCCTCCGCCAGCGCGTTCGCAAGCCCCAATATTCCGAGCTTGGCTGCGGCATAGTTGGCCTGACCGAAGTTGCCGTAGATTGCGGCTGCAGACGTGGTCATGACGATGCGGCCATAGCCCTTGTCGCGCAGTATCGGCCATGCTGCCTGCGTCACTGCCCGCGTCCCATTCAGATGGACCCGCTGAAGCAGTGTCCAGTCTTCGTCGGTCATTTTGTGGAAGCTCACATCGCGCAGGATGCCGGCATTGTTGATGACGACGTCAACGGTTCCGAAGTTGTCAACCGCGGCTTGGATGATCAGCGCGCCCTCCTCGACCGACGCATAATTTGCCACCGCCTGACCGCCCGTGGCTCGAATTTCGTCGACCACATTGTCAGCGGCTGTGGAGCAGCTGCCGCTCCCTTTCTCGTCGCCACCCAGATCATTCACCACCACCTTGGCTCCGCGCCCGCCAAACATCAGCGCGTACTGGCGCCCAAGTCCGCCTCCGGCTCCGGTCACAACCACTACCCTGCCATCGAAACGAAGCTCTTCGTCCATCGCTTGTCTGCCTCTTTTACCTGAGCGACGCATCTGCGCATTTGATCCTGTGCGAGTCAGGCACGCGGCTCCATTTCCGTCGACGCTGTCGTTTTCGTCTGAGCCTTACCGAAAGGCTTGAATGCCGGTCAGGGCGCGCGAAACAACAAGCTTTTGAATCTCCGTCGTGCCATCGGGGATGGGGCAAATGATCGCCTCACGCACCAGCCGCTCAACGATGAATTCGCGGGTGACGCCGTTGCCGCCATGGATCTGAAGCGCATCGCGCGTCGCTTCGATCGCCATTTCGGTGGCGTACCACTTGGCCATCGAGCATTCCGTCTCTGCGCGCGTGCCCGCCTGGACGAGGGATATTGCCCGGTGCGTCAACAGACGGGCTGCGTCGATCTTGGTCGCCATGATGGCGATCTTGTCGGCGATCAGCTGATGGCCGGCGATCTTCTTGCCATGCTGCGCGCGATCGCGAGCGTACGCGATCGCCTCATCCATTGCTCGCCGTGCGATGCCGATACTCCACATCGCCATATGGCAGCGGGCAATCTCGAACACTTGCAACGTATTGCGCAATCCATCGCCGACCCGGCCGATCGTGTTTGCCACCGGTACGCGGCAATCGGACAGGAATATCTGTGCAGTCGATTGGCCGTTGAGCGCCATCTTCTGGATATCGCGCACCTCATACTCACTCTCGTCACGATCGACCAGGATGTGAGTGACTTCATTTTCGCCAGTCTTGCACGTACAGATGAAGATGTCCGAGTAGGCTCCGTTGGTGATCCAGGTCTTTTCGCCATTGATGACCCAGAAATCGCCGTCTCGTACGGCGCGTGTCTTGATGGCGGCGACGTCCGAGCCGACATCGGGCTCCGAGATGCCGAGCGAAACGAACTTCTCGGCCGCGACGAGGTCGGCAAGATAGCGTTGCTTGATCGTCTCCGGGGCGAAGCGGCGGATGAGTTCTGCGCCAACCGCGTTGATGAAGCCGGGTATGGCCACATCGAGCGAGGAATAGGCGATCTCCTCGAAAATGAGCAGATGAGTGAGCCATCCCATATCAAGCCCGCCCCATTGCTCCTGATGCGGTGCGGTAATATGGCCATAGCCGGTCAGTGCTTGAGTCCATTCCTTCATGAGCGGTTTGGGGATGAATCGCTCCCCATGCCGGCGGATTTCCGGCTCAAGCTTGTTGTCGAGAAAGCGGCGGACGGTTTCCACCGCCATGCGTTGTTCATCGGACAGCTCAAAGTTCATATCGTGACCCCGTGTTTCCCTAGGCGCGCTCTGACAACTACCGGCCCAGGATCGTGACGGCGACCACCGCCTCTTCCACCCCGATGACACCTCCGCCGTTCTGCGCGATCGCGAACCGGGCATTCGGAACCTGTCGATCTTCCGCCTCGCCGCGCAATTGCAGCGCAAGCTCGTAGATTTGGCCGAGCCCGGTGGCGCCGATCGGATGTCCCTTGCATTCAAGCCCGCCCGACGTGTTTACCGGAATACGCCCACCCAGCGCCGTCTCACCGCGCTCTGCCGCGAGTCCGCCCTCGCCAGGCGGCGTCAGGCCGAGCGCCTCGATTTCAATGATCTCGCCAACCGCCGTGGCGTCATGCACCTCCGCGACGCCAATATCTTCTGGCCCCACGCCGGCCATCGCATAGGCCCGGTTCGCCGCAAGGCGGCTGACATGGTGGTCATAATCAAAGGGATCGCGCGCGGCGCCGGTTTGCAGCACAGACGCCAGGATTCTTAGCGCCCTGTCCGGGGCTGCCGACAGTTTGCGCCGACCGGCTTCGCTGCAGATGATCGCAGCGGCGGCGCCGTCGCTGATCGGGGAGCACATCGGCAGTGTGAACGGGTAAACGATCGGAGGCGCAGCGAGTACACTTTCGACGGTATATGGGAGGCGATACTGGGCAAGCAGATTGCGCGTCGAATGCATGTGATTTTTCGCCGAGACGGCCGCGATTTGCGCTTGCGTCGAGCCGTAGGTCTTCATGTGCGCGCGTGCCATCGCGGCGTATACATCCATGAAAACGCTGTAAGGCTGACTCGATGTCGTTCCTTCCGGAACATCGACGCCATTGCCCATGGCCAGCAGCTGCGCGCGGCCCGACTCGGTTTCATGCACGTCCCAAGCGCCATCGAATGCACTGAACATGAGCGCCTTGTCGGGCGAGTACATCTTCTCCGCGCCGAGCGCGAGTACGACATCCGCTGCCCCCGATCGAACATAGGCGGCGGCCATGTGCAAGGCCGTGGAAGCCGTCGCACATGCGTTTTCGACATTCACCACGGGAACGCTTGAGATGCCCATCGCTCGCGCCACGATTTCGCCGCGGATCATGTCCTGGCCCTCCATATGCCCCTGGACGCAATTGCCGAAGAAGATGGCTTCGACATCGCCGGCGGTGCATCCTGCGTCGGAAAAGGCCTGCGACGAAGCTTCGGCGCAGAGCATTTTCAGGCTCTTGTCGAACTGTTTTCCGAACGGGGTCATCCCAACCCCCATGACGAATATGTCGGTCATTCGTTGATCCATTCTTCCAATGTGTTCCGCATCCGATCAGGTCTCACCGGTCGGAAAAATCGGGCTTCCGCTTCTCCCGGAATGCCGCCAGTCCTTCGACAATGTCGTTGGACAAGGCGTAAGCAGCCATGGTTTCGAGTTCCTGACGCAGCCCGACTTCGAGCGAGCTATCCTGCGCAGCGCGGACTAGCTGCTTCATGTAGGCGAGCCCTGGCCGGCTCTTTTCTGCAAGAGATTCTACCAGCGCTTGCGCTGCCGCAATGAGATCCTCGGGAGCAACCAGTTGGGTCACGAGTCCGGCTTCCTTCATCTCGGCAGCCGAGATGGTCCCGCCGGTCATCATCAGATGTTTCGCACGCGCTTCGCCGATCTTCCTAGGGAGTCGAACCGACCCTCCACCGCCGGGCAACAGGCCGTAATTTGCATGGGCGTCGCCAAATCTGGCCGGGTGCGCGGCAATGACGAGATCACAGCACAACACCAGTTCCAAGCCGCCGGCGAGCGTAAGGCCGTTGACCGCCGCAATTATCGGAAGGCGCGACGTCTCGATCCTGTTAAAAGCCTGACCGAGCGGCGGCAGAAACAGATTTAAGCGTTCGGCGAGAGTTTGTCCGCCTGTTCCATCGCCAATTGCGAGCAGATCCGCGCCAGCGCAAAACGCCCGTCCGGCGCCGGTAAGAATGCAAGCGCGCACCGTCGCATCTGCTTCCGCTGCCTCGATCGCTGCGGCGAGTTCCTCGGCCAAAGCCAACGACAGACTGTTCAACGCTGCCGGCCGGTTGAGGGTCACCCAAAGCGCTGGGCCGCGTTGCTCAACCAGGATGTATTCATAGTCCATTGCAGTCTCCCGCGCGCCGGCAGGCGGTCACCGGAATAGAGGATGTGGCTAGGATGGCTGCGTCGGTCATGCCCCCGAAATGCGCCGGTCCTGGCCCGCCCAATAGGGCTCTCGAAGCTTTGAACGAAGCACCTTTCCGACATTGCTCAACGGCAGTGGCTCGGCGGTAAAAACGACCTTGCTTGGCTTTTTTGCGGAGCCCAGACGCTGGCGCACCAAATCTATTATCTCGGTCTCCGTGATTTGTGCTCCGGGCTTGACACGCACCATTGCAAGCGGCGTTTCACCCCATTTTTCATGGGGCACGCCAAAGACCGCGACCTCGAGTACACCGGGATGGTCGGCAATTACGTTTTCGATTTCGGTGGGATAGATATTGAAGCCGCCTGACACGATCATGTCGTTGTTGCGATCGAGCAGATACAAAAATCCGTTTGTGTCGATCATGCCGACATCGCCGGTTTTGACCCAGCCATCTTCCATGCGCCGGGCGGTTTCCTCCGGATCGTTCCAGAATTCCTCCATCTGGCCATTTTCGAACCGTGCGACGATCTCGCCGGGCTCGTTTGGTCCCAGCACCTTTCCGTCCTCGTTACGGATTTCGATATCGGCGCCACTCATGGGACGTCCGACCGCCCGAATTGGGGCAGAACCTTCAAATTCGCCGAACCACTCGTTGGGCCCCATAGACGCGATGGGCAGGATTTCGGTCTGTCCATAGCCCGAATGAAGAACATGATTCCCGAATATCTGGCACGACTTGCGAAGCGTCGGCTCGGAGATCGGCGCTGAAGCACTCAGCAGAAACTTCAAATTCGGAAAGTGGCGGCCATATGCCCCGTCGTGATGCACTATGGCATTGAGCATGGTGGGGGCTACAAAGGCATGGCTGATCCGTTCCTGCTCGAGAGTGTCAAGAAAGGACGCTGGATCGAAGCCGTCCATCATCACGTTGCGGGCGCCGCAATACCAGGCCGGCACGAACAGGAAGCCCGATGCATGGGACAACGGGCCGACATGCAGAATGGCATCCCCTGGGGCCACTTGGGGGCCGATGCTGAAAAATGCGGCGGAGATCGTCATCCATGAACGGTGCCGATAGGCAACGCCCTTGGGTTTGCCCGTCGTGCCGCCGGTGTGGCGGATGACACAATAGTCCTCCGGCGCGACGACGGGATCAGGATCCCGGTCCGAGGCTGTCGCCAACCAATTCTCATAGTTGTGATCGCGGATAATGATCCGCTCAAGCGTCGGAGCTTGGGCATCCAGCCCCGCCAACTCCGAAGCCAATGCCTCATCGACCAGCGCCAACCGAGATCCGGTACTCGCGATCATATGGGCGTGCGCTTCACATCGGTTGCGCGCATAGAGAGGAACACGCGTATAGTTTCCAATGGCAGCCGCCAGTATGATGTCGGCGGCCTCGATGGAGTTCTTCTCCAGCGTAGCAATCCGGTCACCCGGTTGAAGGCCGCACTCCGCAAGAGCATTTGCGAGCTTCACGCCGCGCAACCAGGCTTCCGAGAAAGTCAACCGCCTGTGGCCGTGAACGAGAGCCTCTTGCTGGGCGAAATAACGTGCGGCGCGACGTATTTGCGTACGGACGTCCATCAGCCGCGCTCCTCTAAGGCGCTCGCCCACAATGGCGCAGTCGACACATAATAAACTGACATGCGATAGGCCTCTCCGGACTTCTTTTCGTAAGCATCTGTGTCTGCAGCATTGATCCAATCGTCCAATTCAATATTCTGCGATGCTATTCTTGCTGCTCATATTATCGTGCCGGATCATGTCGGCGGCTTTCTCGCCGATCATGATGCAGGTTGCATTGGTGTTGCCGTTGACGATTGATGGCATGATCGAGGCATCGGCCACGCGGATATTTGCGAGGCCGTGAACGCGCAGGCGGTTGTCGACCACCGCCATCTCGTCGGTGCCCATCTTGCATGTTCCCACCGGATGATAAGCATGATTGGCTTCTGCCCGGATATAGGCGTCGATCTCTTCATCAGTTTCAAGGTAGCGGTCAGGATAGAGAGGCCGTTTCATCATCGCCTTCATGCGATCCGAATGCAGGATCTCCTGCACGACACGGAAGGCATTGCGCAACGTCTTGAGGTCGTCGGGATGACTCAAGAGATTGAGGTCCATCTTGGGATCGGATTCGGGGTTTGAGTCATGTAAGGCAACCCAGCCGCGGCTCTTTGGGCGCCCAATATTGAGAATGATCGTATAGCCCCATTTCGTCATCAGCTTGTAGTCGCGCGCATGGTCGCGATAGGCGAGCGGCACGACATGGACCTGGCAGTCCGCCCGGTTCTGCCCCGGCGCGGATCGCAAGAAACCGCCTGCAGCCGTGGGCGGCGATGCCAGCCAGCTTTTCCTTTGCGTGAGATACTGGAATAGGTCTCGCACGGTCTTGAGCGCGCCAACGACATTGAGTGCGATCCCGAGCCGCTTCTTCGACTGGTAGACCAGCATCAGGTCAGGATGGTCGTGAAGATTCTGGCCGACACCGGGAATATCATGAATCACTTCGATTCCATGCTTCTCCAACTCATCACGCGGTCCGATACCGGAAAGCATCAACAGTTGGGGCGAATTATAGGCGCCGCCGCTGACAATGACTTCCTTTTCGCACGGGATCGTCTTCAACTGCCCGTCCTGGGAATACTCGACTGCCACCGCGCGGTTGCCCTCAAACCTGATACGATGGACGCGGGCATGTACTTCGACGCGGAGGTTGCCGCGCCTGCCCATCACCGGATCAAGGTAACACGCCTTCACGCTGGCGCGCTTCCCGTCCTTCACGGTAAACTGATAGATGCCGACACCTTCCTGGCTGGCACCATTGAAGTCCGGATTGGCTTGATGGTCCAGTCCAGTCGCCGCCTCGATGAAAGCATCATAGACATCGAATTCGCGCTTGCCGTTGGATACGTGAAGCGGTCCCGACGAGCCGTGAAACTCATCCTCACCGCGCTCATTATTCTCAGCCTTGCGGAAATAGGACAGGACATCGTTGTAACCCCAGCCGTCGTTGCCGAGTTCGGCCCAGTGGTCGAAATCCGACCGGTCGCCGCGGATATAGACCATCCCGTTCATACCGCTCGATCCACCCAGCATCTTCCCGCGCGGATTGTAGAGGCGGCGGTCGTTGAGCGCCTTTGAAGGGTCGGTGTTGAACCGCCAGTTGAGCGTATTGATCCGATAGTCTTGGATCAGCGCCCCAAAAGCGCCGGGCGTGGACACAAGCGGCGAGGTGCCTGGGCCGCCTGCCTCGAGCAGGCAAACGGTGACATCGGGGTCCTCGGACAACCGGCTGGCGATAACGCCGCCCGACGACCCACCTCCAATAATTACATAGTCAGCCATTTGCTTCCCTTGTCATTCGACCCATGCTGGCGACCCGGCGTCATGCAACATGCCAGCATCAACCGCCGCAGCCACGTCAGAGGATCTTTTCGAAGATGTTGAGTAGTCCTTCGGTCTTGCTCGAATAGGGTGGCAGAAGTTGACCAAGCAGGCTGAGTTTCGGCTGAGAGAACACCGGCTTGTAATGAGTGAAGCGCTCGAAACTGGCGACGCCGGTATAGGCACCGATGCCGCTCTGTCCGATGCCACCGAAAGGCAGCCGGCGCTGGAAGACGTGCATGACCGTGCCGTTGAGAGTCACGCCGCCAGCGTGCGTTTCGGAAATGATCTTGCGCCGTTCCTCACTTTCGTCGCCAAAATAATAGAGCGCCAGCGGGCGCTCATGCCGGTTTACGTAGCGAATGAGCTCGTCTTCGGAGCGATATGGCATGATCGGCAGGATCGGTCCGAAAATCTCCTCCTGCATCATCGCCATGTCATCGGTAACGTCGAGAACCGCCAACGGCACGATCCGATGCCGTTCAGGAAGCGTTCCATCGCCGTTGTCCGAGAGGTTGAGCACCGTCGCGCCCTTGGCTTCGGCATCATCGAGCAAACCTTGGAGCCGCGCGAACTGTCGGTCATTGATGATACTGGTGAAATCGGGGTTGCTTGCCGCGTTGGGGTAGCATTTGGCAACCTGAGCGCGGAGTGCGGCGACGAAGCTTTCCATCTGATCGACATGGACGAAGGCATAGTCAGCGGCGATGCAGGTCTGGCCGGCGTTGAGCAGCTTGCCGAACACTAAGCTTTCACAGACTTGTGCAAGCGATGCACCCTTGCCCACGATGGCAGGGCATTTGCCGCCAAGTTCCAGAGTAACAGGTGTAAGGTTGGCAGCCGCCGCTTCATAGACTTTGCGGCCAACCGCGGGTGAACCGGTGAAGAGAATATGGTCGAAAGGTAGGGCCGTCATCGCCTGTGCCATGTCGGGCCCGCCCTGGACAATCGCGAATTCCTCTTCGGCGAAATACCGGCGCACAAGCCGCTCGCTGGCTTCGGCGGCGTTGGCGGAAACTTCGCTCGGCTTTGCGATCACGCGGTTGCCGGCCGCCAATGCACCGGCCGCGCCAACGAATATGGTGCCGAGCGGATAGTTCCACGTGCCGAGAACGCCCACCACACCTAGGGGCTGGGGGACCAGGCGCGATGAACCGGGAAGGCCGAAGATGTCAGTCTTCACCCGCCGCGGCCTCAGCCACGTCTTCAGATTGCGGCGCGCAAATTTAATTTCCGATATGCCAAGCATCAGGTCGAGCAGGATAGTCTCGTAGCGGGATCGAATGCCGAAATCGGCGGCAACGGCATCGACCAATTCGTCTCTGTGCTGCTCAAATATCCGGCCAAGGCGCCCGAGCAGGTCCATGCGTTCTTCGTAGCTGCGCGAAACCTGCTCACGCGTCCCTTCGCGTTGGGTCGCGAAAATTCGTTCCAGCTCAGTTCTGTTCCGAGACGCATCCACGTTAAATCGTCCGGAGGCGCGCTGGCCGCTCGGCGCTGCTCGCCTGGGCGGTGCTTTCAGCTGCGCCGATCTCAGTGATCACAGCGCGCTCGATTCTGTACGCCGTGCCGATGAATGAGGGACCGTTGCCGGTGGAACGTATCATGGATGCTCCTCGGTCTGAAAGTCAGGTCGAAAAAATCGGGGGCAGCGGGCGGGAGAGGATGCCCGCCGCCCCCGTCGCAGCAGCGATCAGAACTTGACTGTCGCTTCGACGCCATAAGTGCGCGGCATGCCGCGGTTCAGATAATCGTAGCCGAACACGTTGAGGTTGAGGCCGTAGGTGTAGTAATATTTGTCGAACAGATTCTTCGCCCACAAGCTAACCGACATATTGTCGTGCGCATAGGTTAATCGCGCATTGGCGAGCCAGTAGCCCGGATTTGCGCATGTAATCGCCTTACCCGCGAGCGTTATGTTCGATCCCGCTGGGGGTGTATCGCACGGTGTCTGCCCATAATTCTTGAACGGATCAAAATAGTACTTGCCCATGTAGGACGCATCACCGCGCAAGGTCAGCTTGTTGGTGCCGTCATCGATCATATCCCAGTCGAATCCGGCCTGGAACGTAACCTCCGGCGCGTTCGGGAAGGGATTGCCGTTGACGTTCAATGTCGGGCTGGCCGGGTTTGCCGGATCGATCACATTGCCTTTGTACTTGCTGTTGAGATAGCCCAGCGAAGCATCGAAACGCAACGTATCGGCCACCTGCCAGGCGAGTTCGGCCTCGCCACCGAACAGGCGACCATTGGCGCTGCGCGTGAAGGTTGTAGCGCCGACCACCTGCGTTACTTGGTGATTCGAATACTCGTAGTAGAAGCCCGCGAGGTTAAGTTGGACGCGGCGATCGAACAGCCGGGTTTTGAGCCCCGCCTCATATGCATTCACCTTTTCAGGCTGGATATAATAGACTTGATTGACGCCCTGATAGGCAAGCCCGTTGAAGCTGCCGCTGCGGTAACCGCGACTGTACTGGAGATAGCCCATGATATCATCGGCGAACTCATAGCTGACATTGATACGGCCGGTTAGCCTGTTTGCCTTTTCGCGCTGCTCAAGCGGCGCGAGATTGGGGTTGTATGGATTGCTGTAGGGGATCAGGTTGACAACCGGCGTCGTACCGTCGAGCGCATAGAGGAAAGTGCTGCCGTTAAGGTAATTGACCTTATCCTGGGTGTAGCGTGCACCCACCGCCACGGTCAGCCGCTCGGTCGCTTTCCAGGTTACGTCGCCGTAGATCGCCTTCGAGGGGCGCGACACGTCAAAACGCTGTTCGCCGAGGATCGGGGTGAACGGAGGCGCGCCTGCCCCGGCGCAGCCCGCCGAAAAGCTACCCCCCATGCCGCCATTGCCCGTATTATTGATCGCGATGTCGGTCTGGAGTGCAATCAGCGAGCGTGCATCAAGGAAGCCGTTGGGATTGATCTCGATCGCGTCGCAGAATCCGGCATCGCCAGGCCCCAACGCCGGATTGGCGGCAAAGGCTGGGATATAGCGGATCGCGTCGGGCGTTCCGATTGCGGCGTTATTGTAGCTGCCCGGAAGACCGGCGCCAAGCAGCAGCGGCCTCAGCGCCCCGAAAAAGTCCGGGTAGTTGACCGTCTTGACCTTGTCCCTGCCATAATAAAGGCCGGCAATGATATCGAGGCGGTCGTTCGAATAGCTGAAACGCAGGTCCTGGTTGAAATTCTTGCTCGTCGACGTGTAGCCGATCGAGCAGAGATCGGCTGGGCCGCCATCGCAATCATCAGGATTGTTGATATAGTCGCCGGTGTCGTAGCCGGTAATCGAGGTGACGGAGAATTGGTCGCTGACATCCCATTTGATGTTGAGGGCTATCCCTTTCGACTTGCTGATGTTCTTACCTACCCGATCAACTGCGACCTCATTGTCACGCAGCAACCGCCCGCCTAGGAAAGGTTGCGGATCGTAACGCGAATAGCCGAGCGCATCCTGCCCGCCCGCGAGTTGACCACCTGCATAGGGCGCGGTGCCCCATGGATCGTCCTTCGCGGCATAGAGCTTCAAATTGATGTCGAGATCGGGATCGGGCCGGAAGCGGATCGAGATGCGACCGCCGATCGTATCGGTGGTCCCTAGGTCGCGCTCATTCCCAGGCAGTACATTGCGCTGCCAACCATCCCCTTTTGCAAAAGTACCGGCGACGCGGACGCCCAAGATGTCGGGAACCAGCGTCGCTTCAGCGGCGCCCTGCACCGTGAAAGTGTCGTAATTGGCATAGCCGGCGGTCAGATAGCCATTGGCCTCTCCCAGATCCGGCTTGCGCGTGAAGAAGCTGATCGCGCCACCCGTGGTGTTGCGACCGTAGAGTGTTCCTTGCGGTCCGCGCAGTACCTCGACCCGGTCGATGTCATAGAGTTGCAGGCCATGGCTCGCCCGGAAGCTCTGATAGACTTCATCGACATAGACGCCAACCGGCGACGCAGTGGAGGCGGAAAATTCGTTCGCCACTGAAATCCCGCGCAGCGAGAAATTCGGTTGGGTGCGACCATAGGGAGTGGTGACTTGCAGGCTGGGGATCGCGCCCATCAAGTCTGAGGTCTCCGTGATGCCGCGCGTGCGCAGCGTCTCGCCGCCTATGGCGGAAACGGCGGCTGGAACATCCTGCAAATTCTGTTCGCGCTTCTGCGCCGTGACGACGATTGTCTCAAGGCCACCTTCCTGCGCCTCGGGCTTTTCGCCCTGCGATGCAGCGTCCTGGGCATGTGCCGGCACTGCAAGCGCACACGCGATCGATAGCGCGGTGGCACAAAGCAAATTTGTCCTAAAGGCTGTGACCATGACTGTCCTCCCCACGGCATTTTTTGATTTGGCGCCATTTGCCGCGCCTTGGGGCTCATCGTCCAATTCAATTTGTTGGCGAACTATTCCTCCCACTCATTGATTAAGGACTGATGAGCCTGCACCGCTGACGCTTCGTGGCGACGCAAATAACCCCATATATTTCATTGAATTAGTCACGCTGAGCGCGTCCATCGGGACGGATGCGCGCGTTCTGCTCGCCCCAATCGAGCCCTTCCAGACGATGTATCGGCGTAATTGGCGGTCCCGGCGGTTTCCCTTGTCGAGTTGCAAGGGGAATCAGCTATGATGAGATGTAGTGAGATACGGTTTCTTGGAGTTCATTCTACTATTCGCGGATGCATCTAAGTAGCTGATATTTCTAACAACTATGGCAGAAAACCGCGCCTCTAAATCGGCGGTTCTGACTTTTGAGGCTCATCGCGAAGCCGCCCGAAGGGGGCGTTGCCAATACGGCTGTCTCTGGTCGCTTGGTGGCAGGTGCTGGATGGGAGCGGAACAGCGCATGAATTGTGAGAACTCGATAGGATTCTTCTCGACATTCGACACTGCGGTTGCCGCGTCGATCACGTCGGCCCAGTCTTGGAGCATCCGCCTTCGCGGTGTGAGATAGAGCGCACTGTTGTAAGCGCCGCGCACCTCATCCTCGTCCTCGTGAGCGAGCGCCATCTCGATCCAATCCGGCTTGTAGCGTTCGGCTTCGTTCGCCCAGGTCGAGCCGAGCCCCCTAAACCCATGTACCGTCTGCCGATGGAGATACCCCATCCGATAACAGGCATAGATCATGGTGTTCTCGGAAATAGACTTTCCAGGCTTGGCTCCGGGAAAGAGGAACGCATCGTTCGTCGCCTGCAAGCGGCGCTGAACGATCATTGCGGCCTGGCGGGACAGCGGAACAAGATGCTCACGTTCCATCTTCATGCGCTCCGGCGACAGACGCCATAGCGGGTTCGGTCCATAGAGATCCTTGAACTCGTCCCTGGCCGCGAAGCGGGTTTCGCTGGTTCGGACCCATGTGAGCAAGGTGAACAGCAGCGCGTCACGGGTGATCTCGCGGCGGCGCGGCGTGTCCTCGCCGTCATAGGCGAAGATCGCTCGCACCAGCTTCGGAAACTCCGCGAGCGGCACGCGCGCCATGTGCCTGACGGGCGGCTTGGGCTTGAGCGCATCGTTGAGGCCGAGCGTCGGATCGATGGTCGCCCAGCCGCTCGCGATCGCGAAGCGATAGATCTGGCTGACGTTCTGCTTGAGGCGACGGGCGATATCGAGGGCGCCGCGCGCTTCGACCGCGCGGATCATCTCGAGAATCTCGGGCGGGTCGATTTCCGTGATCGGACGCTTCCCGATGACCGGAAAGACGTCGCGCTCCATCCGGTTGATGACGCGCAGGGCATGGGCCGAGTCCAGCCCTTCAATACGATTGGCGTGCCAGGCCCGCGCAATCTCTTCGAACAGCTTGAGCGCGGCCCTCTGCTTCTTCGCCCGCTTCCTGGCCTCGGCGGGGTCCTCACCCTGATCGAGCAGCCGCTTGGCTTCGGTCCGCTTCTCGCGGGCGATCGCCAGCGTGACGGTCGGATATTTGCCGAAGCTCAGCAGTTTTTCCTTGCCGTCGAAGCGGTATTTCAGGCGCCAGAGCTTCGATCCGTTCGGCTGGACGAGCAGGTGCAGGCCTTCTCCATCGGACAGCTTGTAGGGGCGCTGCCGCTTGGTGGCGTATTTGACCTCAAGTTCTTTCAAAGCCATCTGGGGGTATCGCCTGTTTTGGGGACAGCCGAAAAATACCCCCAAAATACCCCCAATCCAAATCGCCGTGGGTGGCCGCAGCCGGTCGCACCGGGACGCCGGCGTACGCAACGGGACGCGAAAAATATTTGATTTTCCTCGAAAAATGTCTGCCAGTGGCCTCAGTGGGTCACTGGTGGACAATCCGGGTTGGTAGCGGAGGAGGGACTCGAACCCCCGACACGCGGATTATGATTCCGCTGCTCTAACCGGCTGAGCTACTCCGCCCCATGGGCATCGTCAGGGGCGTTCCCTGCGGTGAGCGCGCGCTATACGCAGGCGGGGCGGGCGGGTCAACGGGGCGCGCGCGCCGACCGCCCAAAATTTTCAACCGCCCCGCACCATCCGCCACAACCGCCTGTTTTTCCTTCCCCGCGCAACCGCTTGCGGAACGCAGCGCCCCGCCTGCGATATTTGGCTTGCAATCGCCAATCCGCAGCGCATGAATATTGCAACGCACAACCGGCCGTCCTGGCCGAGGGAGGATCGTCCACTTGCCCTTCCATGAGATGTTTGAGCCTGACGGATCGATACGCCCCTGTTATGACGAAGTGCAGAAATGGGTGGAGCGGACGGGCATCGCCGGGCTCAATCGCCGCATGGACGAGGCCGAGGCGATTTTCCGCCGCATCGGCATCACCTTCGCCGTCTATGGCGAAGGCGGCGATCCCGAACGGCTGATCCCCTTCGACCTGTTGCCCCGCATCTTCACCGCGAACGAATGGCGCGTTCTCGACCGGGGCATCCGCCAGCGCGCCCGCGCCTTGAACGCCTTCCTCCACGACGTCTATCATCGCGGCGAGATCGTGAAGGCCGGCATCATGCCCGCCGACATCATCTACCGCAACAGCGCCTATCTGGCCGAAATGGCGGACTTCACCCCGCCCGGCAAAGTGTACAGCCATATCGTCGGCATCGACATCGTCCGCACTGGCCCCGGCAGTTTCGAGGTGCTGGAGGATAATTGCCGCACCCCGTCGGGCGTCTCCTACATGCTCGAAAATCGCGAGATCATGACGCGCATGTTCCCCGAGCTGTTCGCCGCCGGGGTGGTCGCGCCGGTGGACGATTATCCCGCCGAGCTGCTCAAGTCCCTTAAGGAAGTCGCCCCCCCCGCGTGCAAGGGCGATCCCGTCGTCGTCGTCCTCACCCCCGGCTCGCTCAACAGCGCTTATTATGAACACAGCTTCCTCGCCGACCTGATGGGCGTGGAACTGGTCGAGCCTGCCGACCTCTTCGTCGACAATGACCGGGTCTGGATGAAGACGACTCTAGGGCCGAAGGCGGTGGACGTCATATATCGCCGGATCGACGACGAATATATCGACCCGCTCGTCTTCCGCCCCGACAGCCTCTTGGGCGTCCCCGGCATCTTCAACGTCTATCGCAACGGCGGCGTCACCCTGGCGTCGGCCCCCGGCTCGGGCATCGCCGACGACAAGGCGGTCTATATCTATGTGCCGGAAATGATCCGCTTCTACCTCGGCGAAAAGCCGATCCTCGACAATATCCAGACCTGGCAATGCGGCAAGCCCGAGGAACTCGCCTATGTGCTGGAAAATCTGCACGAACTGGTCGCCAAGGAAGTCCATGGGTCGGGCGGCTACGGCATGTTGATCGGCCCCAAATCCACGAAGGACGAAGTCGCCGCCTATGCCGAACGCATCAAGGCGAACCCCCACGAATTCATCGCCCAGCCCACGCTCGACCTGTCGACCGTGCCGACGCTCGGCCCGGCGGCGGTGGTCGGCCGCCATGCCGATTTCCGCCCCTATTGCCTCGTCGGCAAGCAGCTCCGCCTCGTCCCCGGCGGCCTCACCCGCGTCGCGCTGACCGAAGGGTCGCTGGTGGTCAACTCCAGCCAGGGCGGCGGGGTCAAGGACACCTGGGTGTTGCAGGATTGATGGCGATGGACTGTAAGATCAAATATCCGTTCGCCCTGAGCCTGTCGAAGGGCTGCGCCGACCGGAGGGAGGTGTCTTCGCCTCCGCTCAGACCAGGGCTTCGACTTCGCTCAGCCCGAACGGTACGTATGTGTGGGGAACCCCTCCCATGCTAAGCCGCACCGCCGAAAATCTCTTCTGGATGGCGCGCTATATGGAGCGCGCCGAATCCACCGCGCGCCTGCTCACCATGGGGCAGCGGATGGCGATCCTGCCGGGCGCGCATCATCGCGATGAATGGCGCTCGGTCGCGCGCGCCACCGGCGCGGACCATCGCTTCCCCGAAGGCAAGACCGTCACCGAAAGCGACGTCGTCTCCTGGCTGATGCTCGATCTCGACAATCCCAGCTCGATCCGCTCCTGCCTCCTCAAAGCCCGCGCCAACGCCAAGTCCGCCCGCACCATGCTGACCCAGGATATGTGGGAGGCGCTGAACGAGGGCTGGCGCAAGCTCGACAGCTATGATCTCGCCGAAGCGCGGCAACAGCTCCCCGCGCTGATCGACTGGGTCAAGACCCGCGTGATGACCTTTCGCGGCGCGGCGGATTCGGGCCAGCTCCGTAACGAAGGCCATGATTTCCTCCGCACCGGCGCGGCGCTTGAACGCGCGCAGATGACGCTGCGCCTGCTCGACGTCAAATATTATGTCCTGCTGCCCGAAACCGAAGTGGTCGGCGGCAATCGCGACCATTATCAATGGACCTCGGTTCTCTACGCGCTGTCGGGCGCGCGCGCTTACCATCATGTCTATGGCGGCACCTACACGCCCTGGCAGATCACCGATTTCCTGATGCTCAACACGCTCTTCCCGCGCAGCGTCGCCTTCTGCTACGGCCAGCTGTCCTACCGCCTCGGCCGCCTTGCCGGCTGGCACGACGCGCGCGGCGCCTGCCACGACACGATCGAGCAGATGGTGACCGAGCAGGAGAGCCTCGACAGCGGCGAAATCTTCCGCCGCGGTCTCCATGAAACCGTGCAGCACGGCCTCAAGATGACCAACCAGCTGGGCTTCGAGATCGCCCAGACCTATCATTTCGGCTGAGCGCGGGGCGGGGGAGGGGACCAGCTGATGAAACTGCTCGTCCGCCACCAGACGATCTACCGCTACGCCGCCACCGCCGGCCGCGTCGCGATGCGCCTGAAACTCATGCCGGTCGATACTCCCGCCCAGACCGTCCACGACTGGCGCGTCAGCATCAATGACGATCCGCTCCCCGGCTTTTACCCCAACAGCTATGGCGAGCGCGAGGCGATCTGGGTCCGGCACGACCGGCTCGACCATGCGGTGATCGTGGCCGAAGGGCTGGTCGAAACCCGCGAGACCCACGGGGTCGTCGGTCATATCCGCTCCGCCGTCCCGCCCGCTTACTTTCTGCGCGACACCAAACTCACCCGCGCCTCGCCGGAGATCGTAGCGATGGCCAGCGCCCAGCCCGACAGCGGCGGCCCGCTCGCCCGCCTCCACGCCCTTTCCGCCGCCGTCATAGACGCCGTGACCTACCGCGCCGGCGTCACCCATGCCGACACCAGCGCCGCGCAGGCCTTCGCCCTGGGCGCTGGCGTCTGCCAGGATCATGCCCAGATCTTCATCGCCGCCGCCCGGAGCCTGGGCATCCCCGCCCGTTACGTCTCGGGCTATCTGCTCGCGGCCGGGGACGATGTGCTGCACGAAACCCATGGCTGGGCCGAAGCCTATCTGCCCGATCTCGGCTGGATCGGCTTCGATCCGTCCAACCGCGTCTGCGTGACCGAACGCTATCTCCGCGTCGCGAGCGGCCTTGATGCGGACGAGGCCGCGCCGATCCGGGGATCGGTGACGGTCGCGGGCGACATCAGCATCGACGCCGACGTGCGCATCGCGGAGGCGCAGGACGGCGTCGAGGAACGGCAGTTGCAGCGCCAGCAGCAACAGACTACCCCGCTGATCGACAAGTGATTCTATATTGCGGGAGGGCCGGGGGGCCATGACCTATTGTGTGGCGGTGCGCGTGGACCAGGGGCTGGTCATGCTGTCCGACACCCGCACCAATGCGGGCATGGACAATATCGCCCGGTTCCGGAAGAGCTTCACCTATCATGTCCCCGGCGACCGGGCGATCACCATGCTCTGCTCGGGCAACCTCTCCATCACCCAGGGGGTGAAGGCGACGCTCAGCAAGGCGATCAAGGAGTCGGCGCTTGACCCCGGCATCGAAACCATCCTCAACTGCGACACGATGCACCGCGTTGCGCAGATCGTGGGCACGGCGATGCAGGCGATGCAGCAGCGCTATCGCGAGAATATCGAGATGGGCGGCTCCGCCTCCTCCGGCGCGTCGATCATGATCGCGGGCCAGCGCAAGGGCGGCAAGCCGCGCCTCTACCTCATCTACTCCGCCGGCAATTTCATCGAGGCGACCGAGGACACACCCTTCTTCCAGATCGGCGAGCACAAGTACGGCAAGCCCATCCTCGACCGCATCATCAAGCGCGAAACCAGCCTGGAGGACGCGACCAAGGCGGTACTGGTCTCGATGGACTCGACCCTGCGCTCGAACCTGTCCGTGGGGATGCCGCTGGACCTGACCGTCATCCAACGCGACATCTTCGACTTCCGCGTCCGCACCCGCATAGAAGCCGACAACGAAGAATTCGCCCGCATTTCCCAAAGCTGGGGCGCAGCGCTGCGCAAAGGCTTCGAGGATCTGCCCAACGTGCTGGATTGAAAGGAGCGACACAGCACCCCTTGTTCCCCGGCGAAAGCCGGGGCCCAGTCCCGCCCTCTCGACTGGACCCCCGGCCTTCGCCAGGTAACCCGACAGAACGGACCTAGATCATCGCGCCCCAATAGAGCCGTTCGCCCTGAGCCTGTCGAAGGGCTCTTCCTTCTTTGAAGAACATGCTTCGCCGAGTTTGTGGAAGGGTCGAACGGAACTGGGTGTGATTGACCTAAAACCAGTCGCGCAAAGTCTAACCGATCAAACCGTCCCTCAACCCGGCACCTCCACCGGAACCGCCTCCATCCCCGCCGCCCGCTTCTTGAACCTCCGGTCGAACGTCAAAAAGGCGCTGCAATGCGCCGACCGCGCCAGATGCAGCGCATCGGCGAAGTCCATCCCGCCCTCCATCCAGTCCAGCGCCTGAGCCAGAACGGCGGGCTCCTCGACCCGGACCTGCCGCAACCCCGCCAGCCCACGCAGCGCGTCCGCGATCCGCTCCGGCGCAAAGCCATATCCCGCGCGCAACACCCATTCCGCCTCCAGCACGACGGTAAGCCCCAGAAAAATCTCGCCCTCCTCGATCGCGCGGCGAGCAGCTTCGGCCTGCGCCGCGTCATCGGCGGTCAGCAGTCTGATGACGATATTGGTGTCAATCCCCCGCACGCCGCGCCGCCTCCCGCGCGATCACGGCGTCCATCTCCTCGACCGACAAGGCCGCCCGGTCCGACCGCAGCGAGCCAAACACGGCATCCATCTCGGTCACGGAGAATAGCGGCGCGGCTTTGAGCAAAACGCCCTCCGCCGTCTCTTCAACTAACAGTTTTGTCCCGGCGGCCCAATTCTTCCCGTCCCGGATCGCCTTGGGCAGGATGACCTGCCCCTTGGTCGATACGGTGGTGGTGATGCGGTCATGGACGCCCATGCTATGCTCCAATGGTAAGGCGGAGGTAAGATAGCATTGTGACCGGGAGATACAAGAGAAAGAGACCGCCTTAGCAGAGCGCCAGCCAGTTGGCCGTATCGCAAACCACAAGCCGACCTATCGCTCTTCATGGGCGTTGCCCAAATTTGCTCGTCATGCCAGCGGAGGCTGGCATCTCAGGCGGCGGCGCGCCACGGTGGGGCATGGCGCGAGGCGGCTACACCTACTTCCTGGCCAACAAGCCAAGAGGCGTCCTTTATATCGGCGTTACCGCCGATGTCGCCGCGCGCGTCGCGCAGCACCGCAGCGGCACAGGATCGGCCTTCTGCAAGCGGTATAATCTGACCCGCCTGGTTCTGGTCGAACAGCATGACGACATCGGCTCTGCCATCGCGCGGGAAAGGGCGCTGAAGGCATGGAAGCGGGGCTGGAAATTCGGCTGATCGAGGAAGGCAATCCCGAATGGCGCGATCTCTCCGACCTTGTGCCCTGACGCCTGAGACCCCAGCCTTCGCTGGGGTGACGAGATGGGGCGCCCATCGGGTATCTTAAAATCAGCCTTCGGGCGAACCGCTCTTCCCTAATAGGACTTCCGATGCTCTATCCTCCCCGATGAAGACCCGCCCATACCCCTCCACGCGCGCCAACCCGCACCCCCGCCGCCGCACCCCCGCGACTTACCCGCCACGCCATTGTGACCCACCAATGACCCACCCGTGACCCAGAAGGCGCGTCGCGAGCGCGTCGCGAGCGCCTCGCAGCCGCTTCGCCTCAAAAACCCCCACGACACTGTATACTTCGTAGGAAACCCGCACCCACACCCCGGACCCCAACCAAACCCCATCTTCCCCGTCCCCATGCAAATCCATCGCTTGGCACCCTAACCCCCGGTCCCTATCTCTCATCCCCAACCCGAATCGCACGAACCGAAAGCCCGAGATGAGCGCCACCCATTCCACCCGCATGTTGATCCTGGGCTCCGGCCCCGCTGGCCTGTCCGCCGCCATCTATGGCGCGCGCGCGGGCCTCGCGCCGATCGTGGTGCAGGGGATGCAGCCGGGCGGGCAGCTTACCATCACCACCGATGTCGAAAATTATCCCGGTTTCCGCGATGTCATCCAGGGGCCGTGGCTGATGGAGCAGATGCAGGCGCAGGCCGAGCATGTCGGCGCGCAGATGATGTATGACCAGATCGTCGACGTGGACCTCTCCGAGCGGCCCTTCCGCCTGCGCGGCGACAGCGGCACGCTCTATGTCGCCGACACTCTGGTCATCTGCACCGGCGCGCAGGCGAAATGGCTGGGCGTGGAGGGCGAGGAGCATCTCCAGGGCAAGGGCGTGTCCGCCTGCGCCACCTGCGACGGCTTCTTCTATCGCGGCAAGAAGGTGGTGGTGATCGGTGGCGGCAACACCGCGGTGGAGGAAGCCCTCTACCTCACCAACCACAGCCATGACGTGACCCTGATCCACCGCCGTGACAGCCTGCGCGCCGAAAAGATCCTGCAAAAGCGTCTCTTCGCCCACCCCAATATCAAGGTGGTGTGGAACAAGGCGGTCGAGCGCTTCGTCGGCGGCGGCACGCCCGATGGGCTGGTAGGCGTCGACCTCATCGATACGGTGACGGGCGAAAAGAGCCATATCCCGACCGACGGCGGCTTCGTCGCTATCGGCCATCACCCCGCGACCGAACTCTTCGCCGGCAAGCTCCCCACCGACGAAGGCTATCTGCTGGTGGAAAAGGGCACGACCCGCACGTCCATCCCCGGCGTATTCGCGGCGGGCGATGTCACCGACAAAATCTACCGTCAGGCAGTGACGGCGGCGGGCATGGGCTGCATGGCCGCGCTCGACGTCGAAAAATTCCTCCAGGACCAGGATTTCGAGGAACTGGAGGACGCCTGACCAGACGCTGCTTGCATAAACTACTCTACCATGCTAGTAGAGATAGCAGATGCAAGCCGCATCCCGTCCTTCCGGTCCGCCGCAGGACCACCCGATCTGGGCCAGGATCGCAGATTATGAGATCGGCCCGGCGGACGCATCCCTGTCCTTCGCCGCCCGGCTCGCCCGCGAAAATGGCTGGACCGCCGCCTTCGCCGACCGGGTGCTGGAGGAATATCGCCGCTTCTGCTTCCTCGCCGCGACCGGCGCGGAGCCCGTCACCCCTTCCGACGCGGTGGATCAGGCCTGGCACCTCCACCTGACCTACAGCCGCGATTATTGGGACCGCTTCTGCCCGCAAGTCCTGGGCCGTCCCCTCCACCATGATCCCACCGCCGGCGGCCCGGTAGAGCGCGGCCGCTTCTTCGCCCAATATGCGCGCACGCTGCACCGCTACGAAGCCATGTTCGGCCATCCGCCCCCCGCCGACATCTGGCCCTCCGCCGCCCGCCGCCTGCTCCACGACCCCAAGGCCCGCCGGGTCCACCCCGCCGACGCCTTCATCCTCCCCCGGCGTCGGACTGTCCTCGTCGCCGCCCTGCTGCTTCTGCTGTTGCTCATTCCTCTCATCGGAAAGGCTGCATCTTATGCCCCTTGGTCCCTTTGACCTTAGCGGCGGACCGTTTCTCATCCTCTATTCCGGCCTGCTGCTGCTGGCGCTGACCGCCGCCATCGGCCTGCCTTTCTGGCTGCGGCCCGAAGGGCGCGAACGCCGCGTCACCGATCCCGACCAGCTCGCCTACCTCGCCGGCGGGCGCACGCGCTTCCTGGACGCCCTTGTCACCCGCCTGCTCACCGCCGGGCGCCTTGCCGTTTCCCCGAGCCGCAAGCTGTCGGCGCAAGGGCAGGGCGGCGGCCACAGCCCGGCGGAGACCGCCATATTGCGGCTGCCCGGCGAGTTCGGCTGGGCGGAAATCGAGCGCACCGCCAGCGACTATGCCGATCCGGTCGAGCGCGCGCTGGCGCGCGACGGGCTGCTGATGGACGCCGGCGAGGCGCTGCGCCTGCGCTTCTGGCAGACCTTGCCCCTGCTTGCCGCGCTGCTCTTCGGCGCGATCAAATGGGACATCGGCACGATGCGCGACAAGCCGGTGGGCATTCTCACTTTCCTGTTGCTGCTGACGTTGGTGGCGGCGGTGATCCGCTTCTTCGCGCTCGACCGCCGGACCCAGGCCGGCATCAAGGCGCTCGACCGCGCGCAGGCGGACAGCGGCCGCCTGCGCCGCGCGCCCTTGACGGAGGAAATGGGGCTGGCCGTCGCCCTCTACGGCACCGCCGTCCTCGCCGGCTCCACCTGGTCGGACTATCACGCCTTGCGCCGCGCGAGCGGGTCGGACGGCGGCGGCAGCAGCGACTCCGGCTCAGGCGATGGCGGTGGAGGATGCGGCGGATGCGGCGGCGGCGATTAGGTCAAACCGCCAGCACATAGACCGCGCCGATCGCGGCGCAGGCCGCCAGCACCGGCAGCACCCCTACCTTGAAGCGGAACACCGCGACCAGCGCGCCGACCGAGAGCAAGGCTGCCGGCCAGTCGATCGAGGCAAGCACAGGCAGGTCGATCGCCCCGGTCGGCGTCGGCGCCGCCACCACCCGGCGGAACAAAGTATGGATCGCGAACCACAGCGCCAGGTTCAGGATCACCCCCACTACCGCCGCCGTGATCGCGGTCAGCGCCGCCGACAGCGCCTGATTGCCGCGCAGCCGCTCGATGAAGGGCGCACCCGCGAAAATCCACAGGAAACAAGGCACGAATGTCACCCAGGTCGTCAGCACCGCCCCCAATGTCGCGGCCACCAGCGGCGGCAGCGTCCCGGCGTCGCGGAACGCGGCGAGGAAACCCACAAACTGCGTCACCATGATGAGCGGCCCCGGCGTCGTCTCCGCCATACCGAGGCCATCGAGCATCTCGCCCGGCCGCAGCCAGCCGAACGTGTCCACCGCCGCCTGCGCGACATAGGCGAGCACCGCGTAAGCGCCGCCGAAGGTCACCACCGCCATCTGGCTGAAGAAGCCGGCGATGCGGGAAAACACATCGTCCGGCCCCAGGATCAGGAACAGCGCCAGCACCGGCCCCAGCCAGAGCAGCAGCAGCACCGAACAGATCCGCAGCGACCAGCCATAATCGGGCCGGGCATGGTCGGGCAGCGCTTCGCCGAGCGCGGTGTCGCGATCCTGCACCACCGCGCCGCCCGACGCGCCATGCCCGCCGCCGCCCTTGAACTGGGGCAGGCCGCTGCGCCCGCCGATATAACCGATCAGCCCGGCGGCGATGACGATCAGCGGGAAGGGCGCGTCGAGGAAGAAGATGGCGACGAACGCCGCCGCCGCGATGCCGCGCATGGCATTGTTCTTGAGCGCGCGCCCGCCGACACGAGCGACCGCCTGCACCACGACGGCCAGCACCGCCGCCTTCAGCCCGAAGAACAGCCCTTCGATCAGCGGCACATGGCCCAGCAGCACATAGACATAGCTCAGCGCCAATATCGCGAGGAAGCCGGGCAGCACGAACAGCCCGCCGGCGATCAGCCCGCCCTTGGTGCGATGAAGCAGCCAGCCGATATAGACGGCGAGCTGCTGCGCCTCCGGCCCCGGCAGCAACATGCAGTAATTGAGCGCATGGAGAAAGCGCGACTCCCCGATCCACTTCTTCTCCTCGACGAGGATGCGGTGCATCACCGCGATCTGCCCCGCCGGCCCGCCGAAGCTGAGCGCAGCGATCCGCGCCCAGACGCGCGTCGCTTCGGCGAGCGATATGCCATGGTCGCGGGGTGCTGCGGGCGCGGCGGCAAGCTCGGTCATCTGTCCCTCTTCTTCTGGCTGAAATGGGCATGGAACTGGTCGAGCGCCGCGCCGGCGCGGGCGATGCGCTCCAGATCGTCTTCGGTCGCGGCGCACACGCCGGACAGCATCGCGCCGACCCCCGCCGTCTCGGGGCGGCCGAAACAGTCGTCGCCGATGTCGAGATCATGGATGATCTCCCCGATCGCGACCAGAGCGGCGTCGTCGGTCAGGCCAGCGCGCAGCAGCAGCGTCTCGAAGCTGCACCGATCCTCCTCATGGGTGAACTCCGCGTCGGCCATGTCGAAGCGCAGCTCGCCCGGCGCGGGATCATGGCTGCGCCTGTCGACGAAGCGGAAACGCGCGTCGCCGTCGATGAAGCGGCGGATCAGCCAGGCGCAGGCGATGCGGTCGACATGCACGCCGCTGCGCGTCACCCAGGTGCGGCCCTTGAGGTCGGCGGGGGCAGGGGCGGGGGCCGGCGTATCGCGGCGGACATCGGGGTGGCTGTAGCGCTGCCGGTCGAGATCGCTGAGCGCGGCCTCCGCCTGCTGCCGGCCGTGCGCGCCGAAAAAGTCGATCCGCCCGACTTCGTCCAATCGCTTGCGCAGCCGCGCAATCTCCACGCCGCTGGCCGGACCGGTATCGATCAGCCGGCGGGCGTTCTGCGCTATTTCGGCATAATCGGCGTCGCGCGCGGCATCGAACAGCCGGCGCATATCCTGGTCGCTCTGCCCGGCGATCAGCCGCGCCGCGATCAGCGTCGCCTCGCCGCCGCTCTCCTCAATCTCCCGCAACAGCGCACGCAGCGCTTCCTCGGCCTCCGGCGAGGGCGGCAGGACATGCACAGCGTTCTTGAGCGGCACCGCGCCGATCGCCTGCAACCGCCGCCATATCCGCACCCGCAGATAGGGCGGCTTCGCCGGCAGTTGATGAAGCAGCGCCAGCCAGGGCGGGTCGGATGATTCCATGATATAGATGTATCATAGGATCATGTCCTATCAAGCAGCTATATCATCAAAGCCATGCAAAAAGGCCAAACAGCTGTCCCACTCGCTGTTCGCTTCAGGCCCGCGCTGTCAGTGGCGGCGGTATCGGAAGTACCACACCTTAATGGCTAATTCCGCATAAGATATTGATATATCAGTACAAATCTTCTGGTTTGTCGTAGCAGCCTTCGCGAGAGTAATCACCGGGTAATCACCGTTTCCCGTACGAGTGGCGGCATTTGGCGTGCCCGAGAGCATAGGAGAGCGCACGACGTGTGTCACACCGTGGCGCAGGATGCGCTGAATTCCTTTTGAGAGGAAGAGGTCGGCGGCTGTCGCCGTGACGGTTCGAGTGTCGGGAGAGAGGCTCCCGGCCGGGCCGTCGCGGAGACCTGTCATGACACAAGTTCAAGTTCTCGACGCGAGCCCCGATCGGAGCGGTGGCTACAAGGTGGATGTCGGTCGTGGCCAGCGGGTCGGGCGGGTATCATCGGAATGGTTCAGCCGGCCTGCCGATGAGCGCTATATGTCGCTCGATGCGCTGATGGCATCGGTGAAAGGCCGCGCCGAACGCAGCCGAACGCGGACGGTAGAGAGCGCCGCCGTCCGGGTCGAAGCCAGCCGCGACAATGCCGAACGGCTCGACCTGATCCTGCCGGGTGCGGAACAGCCAATTGCACCGACGCATTGGAGCTTCGGCCAGCTGGCAGCTTTGGTCGGCGCGCCAGCGGCATATCTGCGCCAGTTGCCTGCGCCGCTCGCCGGCATCAACCTGCAATATGGCCTGACCAACCACCGCGCTGAACAAATCAAGACGCTGGAAACCGACGATGGCCGCATGGAACTGCGCGCCGTCACCGGTCCAGATTATGGCCGCATCTACGACCATGAACTGGTTGCCGCCGTGCAGCGTATCGCTGGCAACGGCACCGGCGATACGCGCTGGAAAGTGCCTGGCGTGCTCGATTGGTCGACGGGCATCTATAACCCCATGGTCGATATCAGCGACGATACGACCACGCTTTATGCCAGCGACCGCGACGTGTTCCTTTTCCTGGTCGACGACCTCAACCCGATCGAAGCGGGCAAGCTGCCCGATGGATCGCCCGACCTCTACTTCCGCGGCTTCTATTGCTGGAACAGCGAGGTGGGAGCCAAGACACTCGGCATCGCCAGCTTCTACCTTCGCGCCGTCTGCCAGAACCGCAACCTTTGGGGCGTCGAAGACTTCGAGGAGATCAGCATCCGGCATAGCAAATACGCCGCCAACCGCTTTGCGCATGAGGCGGCACCAGCGCTAACCCGGTTCGCCGATTCCTCGCCGCTACCGTTCGTCAACGGCATCCGGCAGGCGCGCGAGCGCATCGTCGCGCGCTCTGACGAAGATCGCACCGACTTCCTGCGCAACCGCGGGTTCGGGAAGGCCGAGACTGCGAAGATCATCGACACGGTACTCGCCGAAGAAGGCCGCCCGCCCGAGTCCGTGTTCGACTTCGTTCAGGGCATCACCGCCTTCGCGCGCGGCAAGGCGCAGCAGGACGCGCGCCTCGATCTGGAGGGTCGCGCGAAGAAGCTGTTCGACCGGGTCACGGCGTAAGTCTTCGTCTCCACGGTCGTTCCGATACGCGGCGTCGCTCTCTTCGAAAGGAAGAGGGCGGCGCTTCGCTTCGTGACGGTTCGAGGTGTCGGGAGAGTGGCTCCCGGCCGAGCTGTCCGGAGAAGTATCATGCCCAAGTCCAATCCCAAGCTCGCGCTCAGCGTTTCGCGCGACATCCCGTTTGACAAGCTGGTGCTGTCGCAGGCCAACGTCCGCCGGATCAAGGCGGGCGTCGGCATAGAAGACCTCGCTGATGATATAGCTCGGCGCACGCTGTTGCAGTCGCTCACCGTGCGAGTCGTCGTCGATGCCGATGGCAACGAGACCGGCATGTTCGAAGTGCCGTCGGGCGGTCGCCGCTACCGGGCGCTCGAATTGCTGGTGAAGCGCAAGCAGCTGCCGCGCAACGCGCCGGTGCCGTGCATCATCCGCACCGAAGGCGATGCCGAGGAAGACAGCCTGGCCGAGAACATCCAGCGCGCTCCGCTACATCCGCTCGACCAGTTCCGTGCATTTCTGGCGCTCCGCGAGAAGGGCCAGTCCGAGGAGGAGATCGCCGCCCACCAGTTTGTATCGGTCGCGGTGGTCAAGCAACGCCTGAAGCTCGCCAGCGTGTCGCCGAAGATCCTCGACGCCTATGCCGAGGATGAGATCACGCTCGACCAGCTGATGGCGTTCACCGTCAATGGCGATCATGAGCGGCAGGAGCAGGTCTATGAGCGGCTCGCCGGCTCCTACGACCGCCAGCCATACGCCATCCGGCGCATGCTGACCGAAGGCGCGGTACGTGCCTGCGACAAGCGCGCCCGGTTCATCGACGTCGATGCCTATATCGAGGCGGGCGGCGGCGTCATGCGTGACCTGTTCCAGGGCGATGATGGCGGCTGGCTGCAGGATGTCGGCCTCGTTGACCTGATGGTCTCCGAGCGCCTGCGCGAGGAGGCGATCAAGGCGCAGGCCGAAGGCTGGCACTGGATCGATGCTGCGCCCGACTTCCCGTACGGGCACACCTATGGGCTTCGCCAGCTGCGCGGTACGCCCGTGGAGATCACTGCCGAAGAGCAAGCCACACGCGACGCGCTCCAGGCCGAATATGACGCACTGGCCGCCGAGTACGAGGACTTGCCCGAGCTGCCCGACGAGGTCGACGAACGGCTCGGCGAACTGGAGACTGCGATCGAGGCGCTCGACCAGCGACCGCTCACCTATGACGCCGACGAGGTTGCGCGGGCCGGTGCGTTCGTCAGCATTGCGCCGGATGGCAGCTTGCGGATCGAACGCGGGTTCGTTCGGCCCGAGGACGAACTGCCCATAGAGCCCGAGCAGGGCGCCGTTAGCGGGGACGATAACAGCCACGCCGACAATGGCACCAGCCACGAAGGCGCTCAGGTCGATATCGAAAGCGACAATGTCGAGGTGGCAGCTGAGCCGGAAGAGGATGAAGGCCTGCGCCCGATTCCTGACCGGCTGATGTCCGAACTGACTGCGCACCGCACGCTGGCGCTGCGCGATGCCGTGGCCCGGTCGCCCGAGGTCGCATTCCACGCCTGCCTCCATGCGCTCGTCTTGCGGCTGTTCTACCGCTACGCGCTCGACAGCTGCCTCGAACTCGACGCCAAGCATGTCGGGTTCGGCCAGCAAGCGCCCGGCCTTGGCGATACGGCGTCGGCACAGGCAATCGATGCGCGGCACCAAGCGCTTGCCGATCTGCTGCCCTCTGAGCCCGAGGCACTGTGGGATGCGCTTGGCGACATGGACGGCGAGCAGCAGAAGGCGCTGTTCGCCCACTGCATCGCCTGCACGGTCAACGCCACGTTCGAGGCTTACAACCGCAGGCCGCGTGCGCTCGTCCATGCCGATATGCTCGCCAAGGCGGTCGATCTCGACATGGCGGCGGCGGGCTGGACGCCGACAGCCGACACGTTCCTCGGCCGAGTGACCAAGGCGCGGATCGTTCAGGCAGTGGCCGAAGCAAAGGGCGAACGGGCGGCCGAGAGCATCGCCCACCTCAAGAAGCCCGACATGGCGGCACGCGCGGCTGTGCTGCTCGAAGGCAGCGGCTGGTTGCCCGAACCGCTCCGCACGCCGGGTCGCGCCATACCAACACCCACCGAAAGCGCGTTCGAGTCGCCCATCGATGAGGCCATTGTCGATGCCGATGGCCTTGGCGAAGCGCAGTCGGCGGGAGACGACGGCGCACGGTCCGTGGCGGACGAAGCGCCGATCGACGACAATGCCGGGGCCGAGGGCGACACCCCCTTCGCCGTCGCCGCCGAGTAGGTCGCGCTCCCCAGACCCGCTCGCAACTGAGGGTCCGTCGTTTCCCCCGGCGGACCCTCTTCTTGTCTCAGGAGGATCAGATGCCCGATGCATCCGACCTTGCACGGCAGCTTGCTCGCAATGCCGAGAGCGTCTGCCGCCACTACCTTCCCCAAGGCCGCCGACAGGGCCGCTACTGGCTCATTGGCGATATCGAAGGCACGCCGGGGCGCAGCCTGTTCGTTCGACTGACCGGACCCGACGGCGGCAAGGGCGCTGCGGGCAAATGGACCGATGCGGCCACCGGCGAGCATGGAGACCTGCTCGATCTCATTGCTGCCAACCAGCGATTGGCCTCGCTCGCCGACACGCTCGATGAAGCGCGGCGCTTTCTCGCTCTGCCGCCACCCGAGCCAGAGGCATTTGAACCGCTGCCGCCCGTACCGACCGGATCGCCGGAAGCTGCGCGACGGCTGTGGGCGATATCGCAGCCGATCCATGGCACGCTTGCCGAGACCTATCTGCGCCAGCGAGGCATCATCGACCTGCGCGCGTGCGGCTCGCTGCGGTTCCACCCCCGCTGCTGGTATCGCGCCGACGAAGACGATCCACCCGGCACGCCGAGCGCGTTCCCAGCATTGATTGCAGCAGTCCGCAGTGATGACGGATCTTTGACCGGTATCCACCGCACCTGGCTCGATCCGAACGGCAGCGGAAAGGCGCCCGTCGCCACTCCGCGTCGCTCCATGGGTCATCTCCTCGGCAACGGCTTGCGGTTCGGTCAGGCCGGATCAGTCTTGGTCGCCGGAGAGGGCATCGAAACGATATTGTCGCTCCGTCAGATAATGCCGACCATGCCCATGATCGCCAGTCTCTCAGCGGGTCACCTGTCCGCGCTGCAAATCACACCATCGCTGCGCCGCCTCTACATCGCGCGCGATAACGACCCCGCTGGACAACATGCGGCTGACACGTTGGCCGAGCGTGCGATCGGGGCTGGTATCGAGCCATTGATGCTGACTGCCAGCCTGGGTGACTTCAACGACGATTTGCAGCGCCTTGGCCGGGACGAGATGCGGGCAGCGGTGCGAGTACAGCTTGCCCCGGAGGATGCCGAACAGTTCATCGGCTGAGCATAGGCGTTGACGTCTCTGCGTCCGAGCTACGTTTGCCATGACCCGTCACTCCCCTGACAGAGCCGCGCCTCGGCCTTCGAGAGGGGCGAGAGAAGCGGAAGCCGACCGGGCCGGCAACGGCTGCGCGCGACTTTCTTCCCCGCCGCGACCACCCCACGCGTCAAGCCGCGCGGGGACCCCGGATGCGCGGCTCCTCGCGCGCCAAGAAAGTCGTGCTCGCCATCCTCCGCTGCGCTTCGGCCGGAGGTGCCAGCCCGATCCGCCCCCGCTCTTTGCTCGCCCATGAAGGCCGCGAGAGGCGCGGTCCAACAACGGAGCGACTGTCATGACCGAGCACGAAGAGCCCCAGGAGCAATCCGCCACAGCGCATATTCTCGATGAACTGCAACTCTATGGCTTCCGGCCATTCCATGACGAACCCGACCCGCGACCACTGCCCGAAGGCGACCGGGTCGCCGGGGCCGTCGCCGATATTTTCGACGCCCTGATCGGTACGCTTGCCGACACGCGGCTCGAACCCGATCTCGATGACCTGCTATGGTCGACGGTCAACCTGTTCCACCGTGCCGCCGAGCGCGTCGAACGCGAGCTCGACGACAATGAGCAGGCGCAACGACGATCGCAGCGCGAACAGGACGGCTCCGAGGTCGCTTCGCTCGAATTGGAACGATTGTTGGCCCAGGGCCTGACATTGATCGAGCGGCGCAATGCCCATGAACTGATGCGTGATGCTGCCTGCGATCTCTATCGCACCCATACCGGCTCGGCTTGGCACCCCCGCCACGGCAGCCTCGTCAATCGCCTCGCGCTGACTGCAGCCATGGTCGACAGCCGCGACTTCATCGCCGCCCGCCGCCGTGCCGAAACCGAGGTCATGCTGCCAACTGGCACCAAGGTCGCCTTCACCGGCGGCAAGGACTGCAACGATACGGACGCCATCTGGACAGCACTCGATCGCGTGCGAGCCAAACATCCGAATATGGTTCTGCTCCATGGCGGTGCGCCATCAGGTGCTGAGCGCATTGCTGCCTGTTGGGCCGACAATCGCAAGGTCACGCAGGTCGCATTCAAGCCCGATTGGACCAAGCACGCGAAGGCTGCGCCGTTCAAGCGCAACGATGCGATGCTCGATGTGCTGCCGATCGGGGTCGTGGTGTTCCCCGGCACCGGCATTCAGGACAACCTTGCCGACAAGGCCCGCAAACTCGGCATCCCAGTATTCGATTTCCGCAAGAGTCAGCCGCCGACCTGAGCGTGGCATGCGTGACCAATGGCTGGAGCACTGCCCCATCAGTCATCAGCGTTAGCGGTACGCCAGCGACCTTCCCGGCGGTGAAACGACACTGCACCGCGTTTCGAAGCGGGCACGCCCCGCTCTCTCTGGCTACCTCTGACCTATGCGCTGCCTTGTGACGATCAACCCGCAAGGGGTCCGCTAAGCACAGCTTGCGGCCTTCAGCTCCGCTTTCGGTGATCGCGGCCGCGCGTCGGTCGCCTGTGCGCCTGTCGAGCGGGGGCGGTCCCCGCTCCTGAAACAGGAGCAAAGATCATGTCGCTTCCCACCGCCCAGAAGTTCGCCTGGAGCCTCGCCAAGACCCTGATGACCTGCGTGGTGCTCATCCAGACCAGCGATGGCTACGCGGTGATGACCGATGCCGATTACGATGGCGACCCGATGCTGATTATGCGTGTTTACGATCCGTACTGAAGAACGGTGTGTGGTGTGTTGCTTCAGACGACCTGCCGCCCAGCAAAAAGTTGGTTCGGTTTCGAATTATCCGCTTAACCCGCAGCCCGTCCGCAGCGTGATCGCGTGACATCCGATCCGGCGGCTGACTTGCGCGAGTATATGCTAATCGATAACGATATTCGATATCGAATTTCGGCTGAGTGCGTTTATAGCATGGGGCTGGCAAGGAATCGCTTTGTCCGATCGAGGGAGCAGACCGTGCGATACAGCTTGAATATCCGCATCTTTCTCATCGCCGCTTTGGCTTGTCTGGGAGCATGCAATCAGCAAAGCAAGTCGGATGGCCTTAAACCAAACGACTGGCTCCTCAAGGCGAACAGCGACGATGAACGCTTCCGTCAGATCCAGCGCCAGATGCGCGGCTTCGATCAACCGATGTGGGAAGTCGGAGAACGCTATGCCCGGATGCATGAAGCGCTAAGCCGCGGCAATACCGAGCTCGCCCTGTATCACTGGGAAAAGATCAAGACGACGATTGAGAATGGCGTTGCCAAGCGCCCCGCGCGTCAAGCGAATGCGGAGGCTCTGTTCCTGACCCCGGTTTGGGCGGACGTGGAAGGCGATCTCAAGTCCGGAGATCCCGCGCGCGCATGGCGGGGTTTTGCGCGCGCAAAGACCGCCTGCCAAGCGTGCCACACGGCCGAAAAAGTGGAGTATATGAATAATCAGGAGGTGTTCGACCTTGTCCCCCCTGCGCGGGTTGCTGAATGAGCGAATCCCTAGAGGCCGGGCGCCTTCGCCGCGAACTTGGCATCTTTGGCGCCACGATGCTCGGGCTCGGTTCGATGATCGGGACGGGAGTGTTCGTCAGCATTGGGATCGCCGCAAGCGTCACCGGTGCATCAGTCATCCTGGCAATCGGGCTCGCGGCACTGGTGGCTGCCTGCAATGCCCTTTCCAGCGCGCAACTTGCGGCCAGCCATGCGGTCGCCGGTGGCACCTATGAATATGGCTATCGCTATCTGAACCCGACCTTGGGTTTCTCAGCCGGTTGGCTGTTTCTGATTGCCAAGTCTGCCTCCGCTGCGACAGCCGCGCTCGGCTTTGCAGGGTATGCGCTTCGTCTGGCCGGCGTCGATCTGGTTTGGATGCCGGTTTTGGCAGTCGCCACCGTTGTTGTCTTCGTGGTGCTCGTGCTGACCGGCATCAAACGCTCCAGCCACGCCAATACGATCATCGTCGCGGTCACGCTCCTTGCACTTGGCGCCCTTGTCGCATTGGGTCTGCCGCAAGTGCTGGGCGAACGATCGGCTAATCTTTTGCCCATCGCGCCAGCGTCAGGCGCAGGAGGCGCGCAGGCCTTCCTTTATGCAACTGCGCTCATGTTCGTGGCCTATACTGGCTATGGCCGGGTCGCCACACTTGGCGAAGAAGTGATCGAGCCGCGCAGGACCATCCCGCGCGCCATCATCCTGACCATGGCCATCACGGCAATCGTCTATGTGCTGGTGGCACTGGTGGCCGTGGGAGCGGGCGGCGCGAGGGCTTTCGCTGGCAGCAGTGAGGCCATGGCGACTCCGCTCGAGCTTGCCGCGCGCTCGCTCTCCGGTGCGCCCTTGGCTGCAATCGTGGCGATCGGTGCGACGACCGCGATGCTCGGTGTTCTGCTCAATCTCTTGCTCGGGCTGTCTAGGGTCGTCCTTGCGATGGGGCGGCAGGGCGACCTGCCCCCCGTTTTTGGAAAGGTCAGCGGCGATGGCCGCGCGCCAACGGCGGCTGTCGTGCTGGTCGGCGGCGGCACCGCGATCCTCGCGGCCGTCGGCAGCGTGGAAACCGCCTGGGCCTTCAGCGCTTTCACCGTCCTGCTCTATTATGCGATCACCAATCTTGCAGCTTTGAAAATGCCCAAAGAGGCGAGGCTGTATCCGCGATGGATCGCAGTCGCCGGCCTGATTGCCTGCCTGTTCCTCGCCTTCTGGGTGCCGGTCGGCATCTGGGCTGCAGGGCTTGGGCTGATCGGTGTAGGCCTTGTCTGGCGCCGTCTGACGCGTCGCCTCTGGATCAACACAAAGGGAGTGAACCCATGAACAAGTCCTGGTGGATGTCGCCTGGCCAGGCGACCTGGTCGATCCTCATACGCCTGTCACTCGCGGGTGTGTTCATCCCGGAAGGTCTGCAGAAGCTCACGCACCCCGACATTCTGGGAGCCGGACGGTTCGCCAAGATCGGCATACCCTACCCGGAATTCTTCGGTCCCTTCGTCGGCTGGGTGGAGCTGCTCGCCGGGATCCTGTTCCTTGTCGGCTTTGCTACCCGCGCCGCTGCGGTGCCGATCATCATCACGATGATCGTTGCAATCATCTCGACCAAGATCCCGATCCTGCTTGGTCGAGAATGGGGCGGGTTCAGCCTGCGCGAGCTCGACCGCTACGGTTTTCTGAGCTTCACCCACGAGACGCGCACGGATTGGGCGATGCTGTGCGGTGCCATCTATCTACTGCTGGCTGGTGCCGGACGTTGGTCGCTCGATTTCCGGAACTCGAAGAGTTAGCTGCCCTGTGAAGGCCGATCACCGACTTCTCTGAACAGCTCGCGCAGTTTCTCGCGTCCGATGCGCAGGGCGTCCCTGCCCATGTCTGTCGCGCGGTACAGTTTGCGGAATGTTCGTCCGTGCTGCTCTTCCCGGGATGTGAGATAGCCCTTTTTCTCCAGGGCGTGGAGCATGGGATAGAGCGTGCCCGGGCTCATCCGGTAGCCGTGATGGGCGAGTTCCTCCATCATCCACTGCCCGTAGATTTCTTCCTCCGCCGCGTGATGGAGGATGTGCAGACGGATGAACCCGGACAATATCTCGTGATGTTCCATGGACAGAACATCATAGTCGGCAATGCGCAATCCGCCAATCGCCGCGGTGACCCGCGTGAGAGCTATTGGGCCGCGAGGGCTTTCTCGATCAGGTAGAAGATGCTGTGTTGCTCGATCGTGCCCTTGAACAGGTGCGCCATCGGCCCGGAGGCAAAGGCGAGAACATCTTCACCGGCGTGGGTTTCAGAGCCCAGCGGGACAAGTGCCTGCTGGCGATACTCCAGGCTGGTCGTATCTGTGCCAAGCGGGTCCTCTCGCGGGCCGTCGATGACCGCACCCGGCCCATTTGCATAGGCGAGCGTGGTATAACCCTTGCCGTCCTTGGCCTTGAGCGGTTGGCCACCGACAGCCGCTGCACCCAGGATGGGATTGCCGCGACCGGGGTATCCGCTGATCGAGAACGTATGGCTGTGGTCGGCCGTGACGATGACCAGTGTGTCAGCGGAATTGGTCATCTCGAGCGCAGCGGCAACCGCCTTGTCGAGTGCGATTGTATCTTCGAGCGCCCGCCGCGCGTTGCCCGCATGATGGGCATGATCGATCCGGCCGGCCTCGATCAGCAGGACGAAGCCCTTTTCCTTCGAGCCAAGCATCGTGATCGCAGCACGTGTCATTTGCTCGAGCGATGGCTCTCCCGCATCGCTGGTATCCCGATCGGCTTCATACTGCATATGGTCGGGCTCGAAGAGGCCCAGCAGCCGCGGCGTGCGGGCCAGATCGACCTTCGCCAACTGGCCGGTCGTCCGGACCCAGGCTCCCCGGGGATTACGCTTGCGCCATTCAGCGACAAGGTCGCGACCGTCGGTCCGCTTGCCGCGCTGCTTCGGATGCTCGGGATCGGCCGCCGAGCTGGGCAAGAAATTTGCACGCCCGCCCCCCAGAACGAGGTCGAGGCGCGAACCGATTCCGCCTTCGATTAACTGCCTCGCGATGTCAGTGCATCCTTGCTTCGTCGCAGCCTCCGGAAGATCGCCGTTGGCTTCCCAGTCGCGCTGCGGCGTGTGGGCATAGGCGGCGGCAGGCGTCGCATGTGTAATGCGTGCAGTCGAGACGACCCCGGTGGCCCTTCCCTGCGCTTGAGCGATACCGAAGAGCGACGGTAGCTCGTGTCTTCTGCTGGCACCGCAATCATTCTCGGCCGCCTCGGGACCGACGCCGATCACGCCGTTTCTGGTTTTGACCCCAGCGAGGATTGCAGTGGCCGTGGGAGCGGAATCGGACACCTGTCCGTCGTGCGAGTAGGTCCTGACAAGAGCGGTGTAAGGCAGCCTGTCGATCGCGGTCGCATAGGATTCCCCGTCAACATCGGCCTGCTGGCCCCCATGAATGCGGGCCGCGGTCAAGGTGCTCACGCCCATCCCGTCCCCGATGAAGATGATCACGTTGCGCGCGGGCCCTTCGACCGGTCTGCTCTGTTCAAGCCGCGCCAACTCGGCCCGCGCCTGGGCGCGATAGGCCTCGGTCGTGCTGGGGTGGGATGCTGTTTCCTGCGCCGTGGCCACCGAGGCCATCAGGGAGGACAGGGCCATCACGGCGACGAGCATATGTTTGGCGATCAACGTGATTGCTCCTTCGAGGCATCTTGCCGTCGCATCGCGCTATGACAGCCATGTGACCCTCACGCATCATATTTCGATCATGTTAGAACATTCGATGGACAAACCGTACGATAGCGCTATTCGATGATTCTCGAAGGGTAGAATCATGAACGATCTCAACAGCAGCGTCTGGGCGGTTGATGCGCTTGGCGCCCTTGCACATGAGACGCGCTTGTCGGTGTTCCGTATGCTGGTCCAGGCGGGTCCTGAGGGCCTGATCGCGGGGGCAGTGGCGCAGGCAGCCAGCGTGCCGCCCTCGACCATGTCGCACCATCTGGCGACGCTGGAGCGCGCGGGCCTTGTCTACTCGGAACGCGAAAGCCGCGTGATCCGCTACCGGGCAGACTTTGCCGGCATGCGCCGTCTGCTCGCATTCCTGATGCAGGATTGCTGCCAGGGCGCGCCGGAAATGTGCGCTGATCTGCTCGGCGATCTCACCTGCAGCGCAGCTCAACCCGCTAACGCCTGAGGCTCCTCATGTCAGACAAGATTTACAACGTCCTGTTCCTGTGCACCGGCAACAGCGCCCGCTCGATCCTGGGCGAAGCGGTAATGAACAAGCTCGGCGCCGGCCGCTTCCACGCCTGGAGCGCCGGGAGCCAGCCCAAGGGCGAGGTTCATCCGATGGCGCTCTCGGTGCTGAACGGCATGGGCTATGATACGACCGGGATGTATTCGAAGAGCTGGAGCGAGTTTTCCAAGCCCGGTTCGCCTGAATTCGATTTCATCTTTACGGTTTGCGACAGTGCCGCCGACGAGACATGCCCGGTGTGGATCGGGCATCCGATGACTGCGCACTGGGGAATCGAAGATCCGGCGGCCGTTGAGGGCGACGGCCAGCGCGACGCCTTTCTGCAGGCTCTGCGCTATCTGACGAACCGCATCTCGCTGTTCCTGACGCTGCCGATCGCCAGCATCGACGAGATGGCGATGAAGCAAAGGCTCACGGAAATCGGCACGAGCGAAGGCGCCAGCAGTGGAGCAAGCGCATGACCATCGACATCATCATCTACCATAACCCGGAATGCGGAACGTCGCGCAATGCGCTTGCCATGATCCGAAACGCAGGGATTGAGCCGCACGTCGTGGAATATCTCAAGACGCCGCCGTCGCGCGCCTTGCTCGAAAGCCTGATCGAACGTGCCGGCATCACGCCCCGCGCCTTGCTGCGCGAAAAGGGCACGCCCTATGCCGAGCTGGGCCTCGACAATCCGGACATCCCCGATGCGCAACTGATCGACGCGATGATGGCGCATCCCATCCTGATCAACCGCCCGCTGGTGGTTTCGCCGCTTGGCGTGAAGCTGTGCCGTCCTTCCGAAGCGGTGCTCGATCTCATCCCGGCAGACCAGCGAGGGGCCTTCGCCAAGGAAGACGGCGAGCAGGTGATCGACGCCGCCGGCAATCGCGTCGGCAGCTGAGCAGGACCGACCATGACCGCCCAGCCCAAGCGCGAACGCCTGTCGTTCCTCGATCGCTATCTCACCTTGTGGATTTTCCTCGCCATGGCGCTTGGCGTCGGGCTGGGTTCGACGTTTGTCGGCTTGCCGTCGGCCATCGACAGCCTGTCCTGGGGCAGCACCAACATCCCCATTGCCGTCGGCCTGATCCTGATGATGTACCCGCCGCTTGCGCGCGTGCGCTATGAGGAATTGCCGCGCGTGTTCGAGGACAAGCGGGTTCTGGCGATCTCGATGATCCAGAACTGGATCATCGGGCCAGTGCTGATGTTCGCGCTGGCGGTCATCTTCCTGTCGGACAAACCGGAATACATGACCGGCCTCATCCTGATCGGCCTGGCGCGCTGCATCGCCATGGTCATCGTCTGGAACCAGCTGGCCAAAGGCGACAACCAGTATGTCGCCGCGCTGGTGGCGTTCAACTCGATCTTCCAGATCCTGTTCTTCAGCATCTATGCGTGGTTCTTCCTTGCCTTTCTGCCGCCGCTTTTCGGGCTCGAGGGCAGCGTGATCAACATCAGCTTCTGGACGATCGCCGAAGCGGTGCTGATCTATTTGGGTATTCCGTTTCTTGCCGGGTTCCTCACGCGCAAGTGGCTGGTGAAGGCCAAGGGCAATGAATGGTATGAGCGCACCTTCCTGCCGAAGATCGGTCCGATCACCCTGTTCGCGCTGCTGTTCACCATCACTGCCATGTTCAGCCTCAAGGGCGGCGACATCCTGACGCTGCCCGGCGATACGATCCGCATCGCCATTCCGCTGACGATCTACTTCGTCGTCCAGTTCAGCATCAGCTTCTTCATGGGCAAGCTGATCGCCAGCGATTACCCGCGTACCACCGCGGTCGCCTTCACGGCCGCGGGCAACAATTTCGAGCTGGCGATTGCCGTTGCCATCGCCGCGTTCGGATTGGCCTCACCCGTCGCCTTTGCTGCGGTGATCGGTCCTCTGGTCGAGGTGCCCGTGCTGATCCTGTTGGTCAACGTCGCGTTCTGGTTCGGGCGACGCTGGTTTCCCGACAGCGTTCCTGCGGAGGGACGGGCATGACCGACGGACCATTCCACCGCTTGCGCACTTTGACCGACCCCGAACACCTGCCTGCGTTGAGGCCCGAATATGCCTACTGCCGGCCGGCACTCGGCCTCGGCGAGCTAGATCCGCCACCGCGCATCCTCTTGCTCTACGGGTCGCTGCGCGAACGCTCCTATTCACGCCTCGTGGTCGAGGAATCGGCGCGGCTGCTGAAATTTTTCGGATGCGAGACGCGGATATTCGATCCTTCCGATCTGCCCTTGCCGGACCAGGTCGACGGCGACGACCATCCGGCAGTGCATGAACTGCGCGAACATTCCCTGTGGTCGGAAGGGCAGATCTGGTGCAGCCCGGAACGCCACGGCCAGATCACCGGGATCATGAAGACGCAGATCGATCATCTGCCGCTGGCCTACAAGGGCCGGCGCCCGACCCAGGGCCGCACACTTGCGGTGATGCAGGTCAGTGCCGGATCGCAAAGCTTCAACAGCGTCAACACGCTTCGCATTCTTGGCCGCTGGATGCGTATGTTCACGATCCCGAACCAGTCGAGCGTGGCCAAGGCCTACGAGGAGTTCGACGAGGCGGGGCGCATGAAGCCATCAAGCTACTACAACCGCATCGTGGATGTGGTGGAGGAACTGGTTCGCTTCACAGTACTTCTGCGACCCCACGGGAATCAGCTCGTCGATCGTTATTCGGAGCGCGCCGACCAGGACCAGCCGGCAAATACGCATGTGGAGGCCGTCAAGCTTGCCGCGACGACTTAGACCCTGCGACTGCGAGTGCTCGTGACAGGTAGGCTCATTACCGTGCAATTTTGCTTGCCGATTGGCTGAGCCCTGAATCTCCTTAACTGGCCCCTGCCACGTCGCTTGTGGCTCAAAATCCAGCGATCTCCGAAACGTCCGGTCGCGGAGAAGCCCTCTTTGGAGTTGGAGGGCCGGGGAATTAAGAACAATCCCAGACTTACCATTCAGGCCGATTGGTTATCGCGTCCGCTTTCAGTCGGTCGGCGGGCGAACCTCAATGACTGCGTGTGGGGCGCAAAGCGGTCGTTTTGCTGCACTAACCGAATCAGCCTGTCCCTGAAGCGTCGCGTTCGATGTGAGCACGTGAAGGCCCGCACCGCACCCAATCCAGCGCTTTAGATTGCCGCCATACCTCATTTCTTGGGCAACTTACCCGACCACTATCTCGTCGTGGGATTGATCTGACCGAGACCGGCTACGCCTCGTCCACCTAGCCGCAACGGCGGCCTCACGACTTTCTTCCCCTGACCTTCGGTCATTCCTCGCGAGGCAAGAAACTCGCCACCCACCGTCCTCCGCTGACGCTGCGGCCGCAAGCGGTGCGGCGGGGTCCGTCCCGGCCTTTGGATCACCCATCGAGACCGCAATCGGGCGGTTCGATCCAAGGAAAGGAACTTCATCATGGCAACCATCGGCACTTTCAAAAAGACGGCTTCGGGCGAATACACCGGCGAAATCGTCACCCTCTCGGTTCAGGCCAAGGGTGTCCGCATTATCCCGCAGGACACCCGCACCAACGACAACGCACCTTCGCACCGGGTTCTGGTCAACCGCGCCGAAATCGGCGCCGCCTGGAGCAAGACCTCGAACGAAGGCCGCGACTATCTCGCAGTCAAGTTGGACGATCCCAGCTTCAACGCGCCGATCTACGCCAATCTCTTCGATGATGAGGGCGGCGAGAGCTTCAGCCTCATCTGGTCGCGCCCGAACGGCCGCCGCAGCGACGGTTGAACCCGCCAGACGCCCCGCCCGGAACACCCGGGCGGGGCTCTTTGCATTCTGAACTACGCCATTCCGCCCGGATCGGAGGCGTCGTCTTCGATCTTCGCGACAAGGTCACACGGCTCGACCCCGAGCGGTCCTGCCAGATGAAACAGTGTCACCACCGTCGGGTTGCGCCGCCCGCGTTCCAGATCGCTGACATATTGCTGGGTAAATCCCGACATCTCCGCGAACTGCTCCTGTGTCAGCCCCTTGTCGCGCCGCAAACGCGCGAAGTTCAGTCCCACGAGGCGGCGCATGTCCATGCACGGCACGCTGGACGATACACCTGATGAGGTTTATCTCTTATAAGGTGTATTGGCCTGACTTAAGCTTCGGCGCTGCAAAAGGTGCGTTCAGCTATGCATGACTTGCAAGTATTTTCCAGCGGCAGTTCCGTTATTGCAGTCGCGGGCAAGAGGGAGGATTCGCTGCCATGAGTTGCCGTTTCGACGACATTGCGCCTGAGCTTCCGACGATCACGCCCTATGACGAGGCGCACTTTACCGACTATCTCCGATTGCTCGACGCTGACGCCGACGGCGCCGATTGGCGAGAGGCGGTCATCATTTTCGATATCGATCCAGGCCGCGAACCCGAACGCGCCGAGCGGATGCATGCCACTCATCTGGCCCGCGCGCGGTGGATGACCGAGGTCGGCTATGCGCATCTGCTGGCGCGCGACGGCGAGCTAAAGCATTAACGTTTCAGTCCATTTTTGGCGAAACGTCAGCGCATTGCGTGCGTGGTAGCATGCGGCTTTGACGCTTTTCGATACGCGAGGGCGTTGCCACGCTCTGGTCCGCGGGCCGCGATGATCGCGGCCGGGAGACTGTCATGCCCAGGTCGTCGAACAAGCGTACCAGTGGCAGTGAGAAGGCGGCCGACACGCTTGGTCGCGCCGAACTCGCCGCCGAATTTCTGAAGCGCAACCGCAACTACCGCGCCGAACATGCGCAGATGGAGCAGCGGATTGCGCGCAGTGGAATTTCACGCCAAGCCGCTGAAGCCGTATTCGCGCGACGCTGGGGGCTGTCCTTTCGCCTATGCGCCGGGTGAGCTTGAAGACACGGTGATCTGGCGGCCCGAGCTGACCGCCGTCACCGTCACTCTTGACGCCGCGCCGGAAGGGTTCGGCGCCGCTAAAGCTGTCGATCCGCTCAAGCTGGGCGCGCTGCTGGCCGATCAGGCGGGGGTCGAGGGGCGGCACGTCGTGGTGGCTGATCGGGACGGCGCACATTCGCTTTGGCTGCGCGATCCGACGCCCGGTCAGCCGCTGGCGGCGATCATCCCGCTCGACAAGGATTTCACGACGCGGGTGACGAGCCTGCTGCGCTTCCATCGCCGATTGTTCGGCAAGCAATCGGGGCCACCGGCACGCGGATGGCCGCTTAGCCGCTACCGGCAAGCACGCCTGGCCATGATGCTTCAGGCGCTCGACCTTCGCCTTTCGGGGGCGAGCTATCGGAAGATTGCCGCCGCTATGGGCCGCGAAGATGATGCTGTATTGCCAGCGACCGAATGGAAAATATCGGCCGGGCGGTCGTTTGTAATCCGGCTCGTCCGCGATGCCACTGCACTGATGAATGGCGATTATCGTAAGCTGCTGCGAATCCGCTGAGCGCTAACAACTTGCCCAAGTCTCGGCGGTCACAATCCATAGGACAGTGGAAGAACATGATCGCGGGTAAGCGGTGCAAGCGGCATCGACAGTGCCTCCGAGCGGCTGACCCAAACTGCTTCCTCGATCTCCGATTGCATTTCAATTTTCGCAGATGTGCGGATGTGGAAGACATCGGCCTCGACTTTGGAATCCGCTTCATTGGCCGCGGGAGCTGGAAAGCGACCGAGGTGGCGAGCTTCGTTATCAGCAATCGACAATCCAACCTCTTCAAACAATTCGCGTTGAAGGGCCGCTATCGCACTTTCGCCAGCTTCGATCTTGCCGCCGGCCTGCATGAACCAAAGAGTGCGTCTCTTGCGAACCAACAGCAGGCGGCCGGCCTCATCATCGATCAGCGCCGCTGCGATCCGAATTATGCGAATGGCCTCCTGCTTCATTCAGCAACGTTAGCAGACGAGTGTGGCGGTTCAACGGTAGCTGCTAGGCAGCGGCACTCGTTTTCGTTGTGATTGAACGGCGAGTCTACCGTCTTCGCGGGTGGTCACATCCTCGCGATCGCAAATCTTCATACTCCACCTTTCCGAGCGCGCTTCGTCATTCTCGCCTCCTGCCACCCCCAACCGCAGGAGCCCGACCTTGCCTGATACGACGCATAATCTGCCACCCCGCTATCTGAGAACACCGGAAGCCGCCCGCTTCCTCGGCCTGTCGGGGCGGACACTGGAAAAGCACCGCTATTTCGGGACCGGGCCAACCTATCGCCGCATCGGCGGGAGGGTGGTCTATTCGGTCGACGACCTTCAGGCCTGGGCCGATCTCGGCACCAAGCATTCGACCAGCGAGCCGGGCCAGAACGACCTGCTGCCGCGCGCCAACTCGCCCTTCGCGCGGAGCCGGCAATGACACTCTCTCCCGCACACCAGCGACACGGCACCCCGCGCCCCGACGGCATGACCAACGTTCAACTGACGTGGATCGAGAAGCGGATCGAGCACTGGATACGCTTCGGTCGGATCGCCAAGGACGAAATCGTCGATCGTCGTCGCCGCATCGTAAGCTTCCGTCCCGGCGGCATCTTCGCGTTCGTTCGCTGGTCCGCCAATGACTATGGCACGGTCAGTTCGCGCATCGACATCGTGCGTGCGGTCGGCGCGGGCGAACCGTTCACGACGCTGCCATTCGTGCAGCCCGGTGGCGACATCCTGCTCACCATCGAGGGCTGGCCAAAAGTCTCCCAGGTGCTCGGCCATATCGACGCTGTGGACACCGCAGGCGTCGATCCCTGCGACGCCGCGCCCGCCCATTGGCGGCACGTTCACAATCGCATCGCCGCCGGACATCAGCCGCGCGCGTACACGATGGAGCGCCATCGGGCCTGGCTCATGCGCCGGGAGATCGAAGGATGACCCGCCGATTTTATGCCCGCGCGACAGCCATTGCTGCCGCTTCATTCGCCATTTCATTCAGCGTGATCGCAGCCACCGACCCGCTGCCACGCATCGTCTGGAACGCCAGTGCGAGCGCACCGATTGGGCTTTATCGAATCCAGCCAGACCGCGATCCGCCGCTCGGAACGCTGGTCGCCGTGGCACCGCCACAGCGCCTTGGCCGCTGGATGGCCGTGCGCGGATATCTCGGCGAAAACGTGCCGCTGTTGAAGCATGTCGCCGCCAAGGCAGGGCAGCGCGTCTGCCGGATCGGCGGCGCAGTGACCGTCGACGGCGAGGCGGTCACGCTCGCTTTGACACACGACCGGTTTGCACGTCCGCTGCCCGTCTGGCGCGGCTGCCGAACGCTTGGAGCCGACGAGTTGCTGCTTCTCAACCCCGAGCATCCCGACAGCTTGGACGGTCGCTATTTCGGCCCCTTGCCTGCGTCGACCGTGCTCGGCCGCGCCATTCCGATCATCACCCGCACTACGCCCGACGCCCCGCTGATCTGGCGCTGACAGCCAGCCTCAAACTCCAACCTAAAGGACCATTCCCATGCAGATCGGCAGCTTCATCCGCACCGACAAAGGCTTCGAAGGCGTCATCGAGACCGCGACGCTCAATATCCGTATCTCGCTCATCCCGGTTGAACCCGGTTGCGCCGACAAGGCACCCGACTGGCGTGTTCACCGCGGTACTGACGGCGAAGGGCCGGAAGTGGGCGCGGGCTGGAACGAGAGCGGCGAGCGAGCCGGGGATTACGTCTCGCTGCGCATCGACGATCCCAGCTTTCCGCAGCCGATCCGCGCAGCGCTGTTCCAGAATGCCACCGATCCGGCGTCCTGGTCGCTGCGCTGGAGCCGCCCGCGCAAGGCCCGTGAGCAGGACTGAATCGATGCGTTCTGCCGCGACCAATCGGCCTATGACCCTGTGCATGCGCGCCGCAGCGCTGACTGCCGCCGCACTGCTGGCCGCGTTGCCAATCGGCCATGCACCGGCAGTGGCGCAGGAAGCGAACCCGCCGCCTGCGCCATCCTCCGTCCCTCATCCTTATGCACCGCATGTCGCTGATGCGGCGCGGCGGTTCGGCATTCCGGAAGCGTGGATATGGGCCGTGATGCGGGTGGAAAGTGCTGGCAATGCTCGCGCCGTTTCGCGCGCGGGGGCGATGGGCCTGATGCAGATCATGCCCGGAACCTGGGCGCAACTTCGTGCGCGCCATGGGCTCGGCACTGACCCATTCGATGTGCGCGACAACATCATGGCGGGTGCGGCTTACTTGCGCGAAATGCACGACCGCTACGGCAACGCGAGCGCGATGCTGGCGGCCTACAACGCCGGGCCGGGCCGCTACGGCGACTATCTGTCGCGCGGGCGTCCGTTGCCGCCTGAGACGATTGGCTACCTCGCCCAGCTCGCACCGATCTCCAGCACATCGGGCGCTGCGGAGGTGGCGGTGAGCGCGCCGCCTGATCCGTTCGCCTGGCGCCGCGCCGCGCTGTTCGTCCGCACCGCGAGCGCTGCGCCCGAAGCCACCTCAGTGCAGTCGGACGACGAAGAACCCGCGTCCGAACTGCCGACCGATCGGCCGAGATCGAGCGACGTTCGCGCCGTTGCTCTGCCTGCCAGCGAGCCGGCGGACACGCTGTTCGTCCCCCGCGCCAGCGCGGGCCGACCGCAATGATCCGCGCGTCATCCCCATCATCCGTCCCGAGCAGGAAAGTGGCTGGGGAGGGAGAAAACGGCAGGGACAGACGAGGGCAAGATATAAGCCGCACCCCGTTTCGCCGAAAAGCCAAGGCTTTTCCGTGGCTTCACGCGGGGGCGTCGGTCGGCGCGCGTGCCGCGCGGAAGGGAAAAGCGAGCAAAATCAACGTCTCGAATGGCACCACGGGCCATTCACGGCCGAAAGCGGTCCGGCCGTGAGCGAAGACAACGAGTTTCGCATCCGGCCCGGCAAGGCCAAGCGCGGCAAGGCGCAAGGCCGGAACGCCCGTGGCCTGGTGGCCGAGGTGCTGCGCGTCGCGGCGATCCACAGCGGCGGCCGGCGCACCGGGGGCGGCCCGCGCCGAGGTGGCCAATCCAGTTTTGGCCGGGGACGCACCGCGTTTGCCCGCAGCCGGCTATTCGGTTCGGGTCGCCGAGTGATGGTGAAGGCGCTACCCGTGAGCCATCGCAGTCGCGGCGGCCGGCGTATGGCGCCGCTGTCCGCGCACGTCGCCTATTTGAAGCGCGAAGGCGTCACCCGCGACGGTTCGCCGACGCGCATGTTCGACGCGGCCGGAGACAATGCCGACGATCGCGGTTTCACCGAGCGGTGCAAGGATGACCGGCATCATTTTCGCATCATCGTCTCGCCAGAGGACGCGGCCGAGCTGACCGACTTGCGCGAATACACCCGCGATCTCGTGCGACAGATGGAAACGGACCTGGGGACGCGGCTCGATTGGGTCGCAGTCGATCATTGGAACACCGACAACCCGCACGTTCATATGCTCGTGCGCGGTGTCACCGACACCGGCACCGATCTTGTCATGGCGCGGGACTATATCAGCCACAACCTGCGTTCCCATGCCGAGGAGCTGGCGCAGGCCGAACTTGGGCCGAAGCCTGAGCATGAAGTGCAGCGCGCGCTCGACCGCGAAGTGGCTGCCGAGCGCTGGACGCGGCTCGATACCGAGATCGGCCGCGCGGCCGACGAGCTGGGCGTCATCGACCTGCGAACCGAGCGGCCCGGCCCGGACGATCCGCGCCTCCGCCGGTTGATGGTCGGCCGCTTGCAGCATCTGGAGACGATGGGGCTGGCCGCTGAAGGCGAGCCTGGACAGTGGGCGGTCGCCGAGGGCGCGCAAGCCAAGCTGCGTGAGCTGGCCGCGCGCCGCGACATTATCCGCACCATCGGACAGGCTTTGAAAGATCACGGGCAGGACCGGCCGCTGGACAGTTACGCGGTTGTGAGCGGCGCGCCGGACAAGCCGATCGTCGGCCGGCTGATCGACAAGGGGTTGCACGACGAGCTGTATGGCGCAGCCTATGCCGTGATCGACGGCACGGACGGCCGCACCCATCATGTGCGGCTGCCCGGCATTGAATCGCTGGAGCAAAGCCCGACGCTCGGCGGGATCGTCGAGCTGCGCGCTATAGGCAAGCCGGGCGAGCCGAAGCACACCCTGATCCTCGCCACGCGATCGGACCTCGACATCGCCGCGCAGGTGAAGGCGCCCGGCGCGACCTGGCTTGACCATCGGCTGATCGAGCGTGGCACGGGTGTCGCGGACGGCGGCTTCGGCGCGGAGGTGCGCCGGGCGATGGACGCGCGCACCGATCAACTTGTCCGCGAGGGGCTTGCGCGACGCTATGGCGAACGCACGGTGTTCGAGCGCGGCTTGCTGGACACGCTGCGCAAACGTGAGCTGGACTCAGTTGGCGCGAAGATCGCGGGCGAAACGGGCCTTGCGTATCGCCCGACCACCTCCGGCGAGAAGATTGCCGGCATAGTCCGCCAGCGCCTCGCACTCGCCTCCGGTCGCTTCGCCATGATCGACGACGGGCTTGGCTTCCGTCTCGTGCCCTGGGCCAGCGCGCTCGAACAGAAGCTCGGCCGCCAAGTGTCCGGCGTCGTCCGCGCTGGTGGCGGGATCGACCTAGTCTTGGGCCGCAAGCGCGGCCTCGGCCTCTGAAGGAGACAGCTATGTCCGCGACGAAAATCCTGTGGGGCCAGATCATCACAGTCTTTCTGATCGTGCTCGCAGGTGTGTGGGGCGCGACGCAATGGACCGCCGCGGCCTTGGCCTATCAACCCGAGCTGGGGCCACCTTGGTTCATCGTCGGCGGCTGGCGTGTCTATCCGCCGCCAGCCTTCTTTTGGTGGTGGTTCTCGTTTGACGCATACGCGCCAGCCATCTTCAAGACCGGCGCTTTCATCGCCGCGTCGGGCGGGTTCGTGTCAATCGCCGTCGCCATTGGAATGTCTGTGTGGCGTGCGCGCGAATTGAAGAACGCCGAGACCTATGGCTCGGCACGCTGGGCGACGACGCGGGAGGTTCGGGCGGCCGGGCTGCTTGGCGCGAACGGTGTCGTGCTCGGCAAGCTCGCTGCTGACTATTTGCGTCACGACGGTCCCGAGCATGTGTTGTGCTTCGCACCCACCCGGAGCGGCAAGGGCGTCGGCCTGGTTGTGCCGTCGCTATTGACCTGGCCGGCCTCGGCGATCGTCCACGATATAAAGGGCGAGAACTGGACGCTGACCGCCGGCTTTCGATCCCGCCACGGCCGGGTGCTGCTGTTCGATCCGACCAACGCCGCGTCGGCCGCCTACAATCCGCTGCTGGAGGTGCGGCGCGGCCAATGGGAGGTGCGCGACGTGCAGAACGTCGCGGACGTGCTGGTCGATCCCGAAGGCAGCCTGGAGCGCCGGAACCATTGGGAAAAAACGTCGCACTCGCTGCTGGTCGGTGCGATCCTTCACGTCCTCTATGCCGAGCCGGACAAGACGTTGGCCGGCGTCGCGTCCTTCCTCTCCGATCCAGCTCGCACGATCGAGCAGACGCTGGCAGCGATGATGGCGACGCCGCACCTTGGCGAGTCCGGCGTGCATCCCGTCGTTGCCAGCGCGGCGCGGGAGCTGCTGAACAAGTCGGACAACGAGCGTTCGGGCGTGCTCAGCACGGCCATGTCGTTCCTCGGTCTCTACCGCGATCCTGTCGTGGCGCAGGTCACGCGGGCCTGCCAGTGGCGCATATCGGATCTGGTGGAGGGCGAACGGCCGGCGACGCTCTATCTGGTCGTGCCGCCCAGCGACATATCGCGCACCAAGCCGCTCATCCGCCTCATCCTCAACCAGATCGGGCGCCGTTTGACCGAGGAGCTGATCCCGAAGGGCAACCGCCACCGCGTGTTGCTGATGCTCGACGAGTTTCCCGCATTAGGCCGGCTCGACTTCTTCGAGTCCGCTTTGGCGTTCATGGCCGGCTACGGGCTCAAGGCATTCCTGATCGCGCAGAGCCTCAATCAGATCGAGAAGGCTTACGGGCCGAACAACGCGATCCTGGACAACTGCCATGTCCGCGTGAGCTTCGCCACCAACGACGAGCGCACGGCGAAGCGCGTGTCGGACGCGCTCGGCACCGCCACCGAGATGCGGGCGATGAAGAACTATGCCGGGCATCGCCTGTCGCCGTGGCTCGGGCACCTGATGGTGTCGCGGTCCGAGACCGCTCGCCAGCTTCTAACGCCCGGCGAGGTGATGCAGCTTCCGCCCGACGACGAGATCGTCATGGTCGCGGGCGTTCACCCGATCCGCGCGAAGAAGGCCCGCTATTTTCAGGACCATCGGCTTGCAGAGCGAATTACGGATGCCCCCAAGCCGGCCGTAAGCACAACGCAGCCGGACGACTGGACCGGGCGCTCGGCCGCCGCCGATCCGGCCGACGTGGCGCGGATCGTCCGGGCGCAGGAGGATGCCGCCAACGGCGGGCTGCGCCGTGAGCCCGAATTGCCCGAGCACGTCGCCATCGCGCCGGAGACATCGCCGCCCCCGGCGCAGGAGTTTGCGATTGTCGATGACGAACAGGATGACGCGGCTCGGCAAGCTGCCGTCCGGCGCCGGATGCAGGGTCTCGCGCGTCAAGCGTCGCTCGACCCCGGCGACGGCATCGAGCTGTAGGAGGGATTATGCGGACCCGCCTCAATGTCTATTTCCCGCCAGCGCTCGCCAAGCAGGTGGACGAGCTGGCGATCCGTCGCCGCATCTCTCGCTCGGCGATCGTGGAGGCGGCGGTCGCCTCCTACCTCTCGCCGGACGGCGCCGACCGCATGGAGGCGGCGTTCGCTCGACGGCTCGATCGCTTGTCGCGTCAGGTCCAGCGGCTTGAGCGCGACACCGGACTCACGACCGAGGCGCTGACATTATTTGTGCGGTTCTGGCTGACGGTCACACCGCCGTTGCCGGACGAGGATCAAGCGGCCGCGCAGGTAAAGGGGCGCAAGCGCTACGAGGGTTTCGTCGAGACGCTCGGCCGGCGCTTCGCCAGCGGCAAGAGCTTGAGGGATGAGATACCGGAAGATGTCTGGCCGCGCTCCGCCTCATCCGAGTCGGACTGAATAGACGCACCAACCACCGTGTAGTCGAAAGGCGATTCCGCCGCCGGCAACGTATCTGCCGCCCCCTCTACTACGCCCGCAAGTAGCTGTTGCGGCAGATGTATTTATGCGTCTCTTGCTGTGCCCCGACAGCCGGGCGGCGGTTCGCCCGGCCCTTCGCAGGAGCCAGTTCCTTGACCGTTCACCCGACCCGATCCGAGGCCAAGACGCGCGGCGCGCGGATGCTGCGCACCGCGCTCGGGCCATCGATCGCGGCATGGCTGGACGACCCGGCCGTGATCGAAGTGATGCTGAACCCGGACGGGCGGTTGTGGCTTGATCGGCTCGGTGAAGGAGTCAGCGATACCGGCGAGACGCTGACCGCCGCCGATGGCGAACGCATCGTGCGCCTGGTCGCGCATCATGTCGGCGTCGAGGTTCACGCTCGCAGCCCCCGCGTGTCGGCCGAGCTACCGGAGGGTGGCGAACGATTCGAAGGCTTGCTGCCGCCCGTCGTTGCGGCTCCCGCCTTCGCCATCCGCAAGCCCGCCGTCGCGGTGTTCACGCTCGACGACTATGCGACGGCCGGGATCATGTCGCCGGCCGAGGCTGCGGCGCTGCGCGATGGCGTAGCGGCCCGCGCGAACATTCTCGTCGCAGGCGGCACCGGCAGCGGCAAGACCACGCTGGTCAACGCGCTTCTTGCCGAAGTCGCCAAGACCACCGACCGCATTGTTCTGATCGAGGACACGCGCGAGCTGCAATGCGCCGCGCCCAACCTCGTCGCCATGCGGACCAAGGACGGGGTTGTGTCGCTGTCCGAGCTGGTCCGCTCGTCGCTGCGGCTCAGGCCGGATCGCATCCCGATCGGAGAGGTGCGCGGCGCCGAAGCGCTCGACCTCATCAAAGCCTGGGGCACCGGTCATCCGGGCGGCATCGGCACCATTCACGCCGGCACCGCACTTGGCGCGCTCCGCCGCATGGAGCAGCTCGTTCAAGAGGCGGTCGTGACGGTCCCCCGCGCGCTGATCGCCGAGACCATCGACCTGATCGCCGTGCTGGTCCGTGACGCGCACGGCCGGCATCTCGCCGAGCTGGCCCGCGTCGAAGGACTCGACGCCGCGACCGGCGACTACCGCCTTACCCCGCTTCCCAAACCCCAGCCCGGAGACCTGCCATGATCCATGCCATTCGGCATAGCGCGCGTCGCGCCATGCTCGCCACCACCGCCAGCGTCCTCGCGCTGACCTTTGCCGTTCCGGCCCACGCGGGCGGATCGTCGATGCCGTGGGAAGCGCCGCTGCAAAGCATCCTCGAAAGCATCGAGGGGCCGGTGGCCAAAATCGTGGCGGTCATCATCATCATCGTGACCGGCCTAACGCTGGCTTTCGGCGATACTTCCGGCGGCTTCCGCCGGCTGATCCAGATCGTGTTCGGCCTCAGCATCGCCTTCGCCGCGTCGAGCTTCTTCCTGTCGTTCTTCTCGTTCGGCGGCGGGGCGCTGGTCTGATGCAGGACGCAGCCGAGCCGATCGCGGGTTTCTATGCCCCCGTCCACCGGGCGCTGACCGAGCCGATTTTGCTCGGCGGCGCGCCCCGGTCGCTCGCCATCGTCAACGGGACGCTGGCCGGCGCGATCGGGCTCGGCCTGCGTCTCTGGATCGCCGGCCTCGTCATTTGGGCGATCGGCCACGCGCTTTCCGTATGGGTTGCACGGCGCGATCCGCAGTTCGTGGACGTGGCCCGGCGCCATCTCCGCTTCCCGACATGGATGCAGCCATGATGAGCTTGCGCGAATATCGCAGCAAAGCCGCACACCTTGCGGACTTCCTGCCCTGGGCCGCGTTGGTCGGCGAAGGCGTCGTGCTCAACAAGGACGGGTCGTTCCAGCGCACCGCACGCTTCCGTGGCCCTGATCTGGACAGTGCGACGCCGGCCGAGCTGGTCGCCACCACGGCGCGCTTGAACAGTTCGCTCCGGCGCTTGGGCTCCGGTTGGGCGATCTTCGTGGAGGCGCAGCGCAGTCCCGCGCTCGATTACCCCGAGTCCGAGTTTCCCGACCCCGTTTCTGCGCTGGTCGACATGGAGCGCCGCGAACAGTTCCGTGAGGAAGGCGCGCATTTCGAGAGCGCCTATTTCCTGACGTTGCTGTGGATGCCGCCGGCCGAGGAAGCCGCGCGGGCCGAAGGCTGGCTTTACGAGGGCCGGTCCACCACCGGCGTCGATCCGTGGGAGCTGCTCAAAGGCTTCACCGATCGCAGCGACCGCGTGCTCAATTTGGTCGAGGGTTTCGTGCCCGAGGTCCGCTGGCTCGATGACGGCGAGACGCTGACCTACCTCCATTCGACGATTTCGACGCGGCGACAGCGTGTGAGCGTGCCGGAAACCCCGATGCACCTTGACGCGCTGCTCGCCGATGAGCCGTTGACCGGCGGCCTGGAGCCTTGCCTGGGCGACCATCATCTCCGCACGCTCACCATTACCGGCTTTCCCAGCTCGACGTTTCCGGGGCTGCTCGACGAGCTGAACCGGCTGGCGTTCGGCTATCGCTGGTCCACGCGCGCGATCATGCTCGACAAGACCGACGCGACCAAGTTGCTTACCCGCATCCGTCGCCAGTGGTTCGCCAAGCGCAAGTCCGTCGCCGCCATCTTGAAGGAGGTGATGACCAACGAGGCGAGCACGCTGCTCGACAGCGACGCCTCGAACAAGGCCGCCGACGCCGACACCGCCTTGCAGGAGCTGGGCGCCGACTATGCCGGCATGGCCTACGTCACCGCCACGGTGACGGTATGGGACCGCGATCCCGCCATCGCGGCCGAGAAGCTCAGGCTCGTCGAGAAGGTCGTTCAGGGCCGCGACTTCACCGTCATTCCCGAGGGCATGAACGCGATCGAGGCGTGGCTGGGCAGCCTTCCGGGGCACACCTACGCCAATGTTCTCCAGACCCCGATTTCCACTATCAATCTCGCCCACCTG